>Ga0209169_10001001_pt1 | contig 17338 bp, 14 predicted proteins | sample HubBroMetageWRM4_FD_188346 | JGI IMG/M metagenome (GOLD analysis project Ga0209169, IMG submission 188346) | Warmed soil microbial communities from the Hubbard Brook experimental Forest, New Hampshire - Hubbard Brook CCASE Soil Metagenome WRM 4... | ecosystem: Environmental > Terrestrial > Soil... | reverse complement strand
TGGGGGGAAGGCGGTCACATGCGAGCGCCATCGGGGGCGGGGCGGAAGGGGGCTACATGCGAGCGCTATCGGGGAGCGGGGTGAAGGCGCCACGTGCGAACGCTATCAGGGGGAGCTGAGGTCCCTCGGTTCCCATCGTTGCAGGCGGCGCTCAAGCCACAAGGCTCCCGTCGCCAAGGCGAACATGAGCGCTGCGATCACGAGGCACGTGGTACTCACGGCGGCATAACCGTGTACTGCGACATCAATGAATGGGTACGGGTACCAGCCGACCATCGCACCACGAATCAGCGTATAGGCCAGCCACACGACGGGTACTACTAGGAAGGTCAGCAAGTCCAGGCGATCCAAACGCCTGCGGGGGCCGAAGAGTATCCAACCGATGAGCGCCATCAGAGGCACGACGACGTGGAGCAGTTTGTCGGCGAGGTAATCCAAACCGCGAAGCGAGAGCAGCGGGCGGAGCAGGAACCAGTGTACGACTCCGCCAACGACGCCAATCACCAGTCCGTCGAGCCGCAGGGCTCTCCACACGCGTCCGTCACGCAGCGGGTTCACGGCGAGCAAGAAGCACGTGCCGGCAATTAGGATGTTGAACCAGATCGTCAGATAGCTGAAGAACCTGACGAGCCGGACACTCAGGTCCGGTCCTCCCGCTCTCTCGACCTCTGGAAGGGAGTCTCCCAGATGCTGGTGCCCTACTATGACGAGCAGCAGTTGCAGCAGCAGAGCGGACGCCGCCATTGCAAAGGTGAGGCCATGCCAGAGCCTGGCCTGACGAGTCGTCGGGAGCATGACACCGAGTCTAGCAGGATCGTCGCGCAAGGCTCCCGGACCGTTGCGTCCCGGCACAGAGCGTGAGGTAGCTCTGCCTGACAGAGACTGTGACGACGTTAGGCTGGCTCGGGGACTTTCGTTTCGTGTGCGGCTTGGCGTGCGGGTTCCTTCGGTGCGATGCCGGGAGCGTGCGCCGCAGCCAGAGGTGCAGCGGGCACGTTCAGGCGACTGCCAGTGACGAGCCCGAATGCTGTGCAGAACGCCGCCGCGGAGGACTTTTCGCCGCCTTCGACGCGGACTTTCAACACCTCCACTGAGCCGCCTTGAGTCGCGACGACGAGGCTCTCAGTGCCGATCGAAGTGATCTCGCCCGGCTTACCGGCAACGTCGGCGAAGCGGCGGGCGATGTGTTTGCGAGCTTCGAGGATGCGTACCTTGCGGCCGTGTACGGTCGTCCAAGCGCCGGGGGCGGGGATGCAACCACGGATCAGGTTGTATACGGCCTGCACCGAGCTGTGCCAGTTGATTTCCGTTTCGGCATCTCGGCACCAGCCTTCATAGCTCGCGATTGACTCATCTTGCGGTATCTCGGTGTGGCGGCCCGCCACGACCAGGTCGGCCGCTTCGAGCATGGCCGCCACGCCCAGCGGAAACAGGTGGTCGAAGTAGACGCTGCCCACCGTGTCGTCGGGGCCGATAGTCACCGTCTTCTGCAGGAGGATCGGACCCTCGTCGAGGCCGTCCGTGGGGCGAAATATCGTGAGTCCGGTTTGCTTGGAACCCAGGATCAACGGCCAGTTGATCGAGCTAGGGCCGCGGTGCAGAGGCAGGAGCGAGGGATGGTATTGGATGGTGCCGTGACGGGGAATGTTGACGAACGACTGCGGGGCGAATTGCAACACATACGCCATGACGGCGAGATCCACGTCCAGCGCGCGCAGCGCTTGCTCTGCCTCCGGTGTTTTCAAAGACGGCAGCTGCAGAACACGGATGTTTGCGGCCTCCGCGGCCTGCCGCAGCGGATCCGGTCGCGCGCCGGGTTTCTCGGGCGCGCAGAACACGCCCGCCACCTCGTCGCCGCGGGCGAGGAAGGCTTCGAATACGCTCTTGCCGAAGGCCTGCTGGCCGATGATCGCTATTCGCATGTTATTTTCCGGTGTTGATCCAGACAGCCTTGGGTTCGGTGAAATTCGCTATGGCCTCGTCGCCGTGCTCACGACCGAAGCCCGAATCACGCGCTCCACCCCAGGGCAGGCGCACGTCGGTCGGTCCGTAGGTGTTGGCCCAGACGGTGCCGGCCTTGAGGCGGCGTACGAAACGGTGCACCCGGGTGACGTCCGCGCTCCAAACTCCGGCGGCAAGGCTGTACTTCGTGCCGTTCGCGATCCGCAGAGCGTCTTCGTCGTCTTTGAACCGAATGACGGTTGCGACGGGGCCGAAAATCTCTTCCTGCGAAATCCGCATCTGGTGATCGACACCCGCGAACACCGTAGGACCAACGAAGTAGCCTGAATCGCCGAGGCGCGCACCGCCGACGGCAACCTGTGCGCCTTCACGCCGACCGATGGCGATGTACTCCAGTACCCGGTCCATCTGGACCTGGGAGACGAGCGGCCCCATGGCAGTGCTGGTATCGCGCGGATTCCCGACCCGCACTCCCTTGGCGCGGTTTACGAGCCGCTCGACGACATCGTCGTAGATGTCCTCGTGCGCGAGGATTCGTGAGCCGGCGGAGCAGACTTGTCCGGTGTTGAAGAAAATGCCCGAACCGGCCGCCTTGACGGCAGCGTCGATGTCGGCGTCGGGGAAGATGATGTTGGCCGACTTACCACCGAGTTCGAGCGTGACCCGCTTGAGGTTGCCGGCGGCGCCGCGCAGGATCTGCCGGCCCACCACGGGCGATCCGGTGAAGGTGATCTTGTCGACGTCCGGATGGTCGACGAGAGCCGCGCCAGCCGTCTTGCCAAAGCCGGGCACGACATTCAGCACGCCGGGAGGAAAGCCTGCGGCGAGCGCCAACTCGCCGATTTTCAGGGCCGTTAGCGGTGTCAGTTCCGCTGGTTTCAACACCACGGTGCAACCGCAGGCAAGTGCCGGCGCGATCTTCCACATCCCGATCATCAGTGGGAAGTTCCAGGGAATAATCGCCCCCACCACGCCCATCGGCTCGCGGACCGTGTAAGTCAGCGCGTCCGGGCGAGCCGGAATGACCTGTCCGTTGATCTTGTCGGCCCAACCGGCGTAGTACGTCAGGGTGTCTAGCACGGCCGGCAGATCCTGCCGCTTGATGGCGGAGACGGGTTTGCCGGAGTCGAGGCTTTCGAGCTCGATGAGGGCGTCCTGGTTCTGACGGATCAGATCGGCCAGGCGCAGCAGGGCGTTGCCCCGATCGGCTGCGCGCATGTGCCCCCATTCTCCTTCGAATGCGGCACGCGCTGATGCGACCGCCGCGTCGATGTCGGCGGCGTCCGCTTCCGCGACCTGCGTGATGACCTGCTCGTTGGCCGGATCGAGGGTCTCGAAGTAACGGCCGGACTGCGCTGGCAGGCGGCGCCCGCCGATCAGCAGGTCGGCCCGGTCCGCGGAACTCTGTAACGCCATCGTCGCCCCTCAACGGTATATGTAGCCAAAATCATATGTTGCGGCCGCGTGAAGCGGGCCCGCGACACCAGGTGAGCCTAGACTGTCGCGCCGGGAACAGGGAATATGCGGGGAATAGCCGGACTTTGGCCTGTTACATATGAAGCACGAACCAGATCGTGGGACGAAACGTTATGCACAGAAGTGCATAACAAACTCGAGGGCCGCGCTCGCGGGGCGGTCGCCGTGATCCGCATCGAGATCGAGCCGGTCTGGCGCTTCCGTCGCGAAGAGGACGGCGAGTCGATGCTGGTGATGCTCGATTTTCTCAACGAGATCCGCGCGACCGGCAAGATCACCAGCGCCGCGGGACGCGCCCACCTGTCCTACCGGCACTGTTGGAATCTCATCGAGAAGTGGGCGGCGTTTTTCGGCGCGCCTCTGGTGGAGCGCGAGCAGGGCCGGGGCACGCGCCTGACGGCGCTGGGCGAGAAGTTGGTCTGGGCGGGGCAGCGGCTGCAGGCGCGCTTACGCCCGCAATTGCAGAATCTCGCGCAGGAGCTCGAAACGGAGATCAACCAGGTGCTGCCGCAAAAGGAACACCTGGTGCGCGTTCACGCGAGTCACGGCTTCGCGGTGTCGAAGTTGCGCGAGCTGTTGAGTCGCGAGCCCGACATCGGCGTCGATCTCCGTTATGACAACAATCAGACCTCCCTCGTGTCGCTGGCGCGTGGGACTTGTGAGCTGGCGGGCGTGCACCTGCCACAAGGCGAGTTGCGCAAGAAAGCCGTCGCCGCCACCCGGCAGTGGCTGCAACCCGGCGAGCACCGGGTAATCGGATTCGTTACCCGCGAAATGGGGTTGATGGTGAAGCGCGGCAACCCGCTGGGAATCACCACTCTCGAGCGCCTGATCGCCGATGGCGTCCGATTCGTGAATCGCGACCCCGGTTCAGGCACGCGCCGGCTGTTCGACCAGCTTCTCGATCAACACGGCATAGAAGCGAACCGGATCGCCGGCTATGAGCGCGTTGAATTCACGCACGCGGCCGTGGCCGCTTACGTGGCGAGTGACATGGCCGATGCGGCGTTCGGCGTCGAAGCGGCCGCGCGCCAATTCGACCTCGATTTCGTGCGCCTCGCGACAGAGGACTATTTCTTCGTGTGCCGCAAGCAGATGCTGGAGAACGCCGCGGTGAAGCGCATGTTGGCTATAATGCGCAGCGAAGAGTTTAACGAGGCCGTCGCGAAGTTGCCGGGCTACACCGCGAAAAACGCCGGGGCGATTATGGGGGTCCGCGAGGCGCTGCGGACGGCTCCCTAGCGCCGTATCAAATGCGCATCGCCCGCCGGTGCGTTTCCGTGGTCATACGGCTTCGCCAGGACCATATAGAGCGTCCCCAACACCAACACGCCGCCCGCGGTGACGATCATCCCGTAGTTGCTGTACCACGGGTCGTTCGGGCTGCGAGGCCACACCATGTCCACGATCGCGCTCAAGCCGTAGGCGAGGGCGATGATATTCACCGCCAGCCCCCAGCGGCCCAGTGTGAAGGGACCCGCAGGCTTCCAGCCCTTGGCGCGGGCGATCAGGGCTCCGGCCACGAGCATCTGGAAGGCCATGTAGATGCCCGCCGACGCGAAACTGATGATCGTGTTGACAGCGTTCTGCAGCCACAGACCGCATAGAGCGATCAGCGCCGGCACAATTCCCGCGGCAGCCAAGGCCGCGACCGGAACGTGCGTGTGAGGCGAGATTCTGCTGAACAGCGAGCTGCCGGCGATCATCTCGTCACGCGCGTAAGCAAACAGCAGTCGGCTCGCGGCAGCCTGCATGCTGAGCGCGCAGGAGATGAACGATACGAGTACGACGGCGAGTACGGTGCGGAAGCCGACCTCACCCAGCGCACTGCGCAGGATGGTCGCCACCGGGTCGGTGTCCTTACCCGAAATGACCGCGTTCATGTCCGGGACCGCCAGGATGAGGGCCAGGCAAACCAACATCGCCGCGCCGCCGCCGACGTAGATGGTCATACGCATGGCTTTCGGGATCATGCGGCTGGCGTTGGGGGTTTCTTCGGCCACGTCGCCGCAAGCCTCGAATCCGTAGTAACAGAACATCGCCGCCAGGGCGGCCGCCAGAAATGCCGGCAGGTAGTTTCCGGAGCTGCTGCGAATGCCAAAGGTGTCAAAGAGCGCGCTGAAGGGGTGATGGCGCGCGAACAGCAATAAGTAGCCGCCCACCGCGATGGCCCCGATCAGCTCGCAAATGAATCCAAACATGGCAACACGCGCCAGCAGTCTCGTGCCACTCACATTGCAGATCGTGGCAAGGACGATCATGCCGAGTGCGATGCTCGTTGTGATCGCCGGAGTCGGCGTGAAACCCAGCATTTGCGCTACGTAAGGAGCGCCGCCGGTGGCTACCGCGGCGATGGAGACGAACAGTGCACACCCATACACCCAACCGGCCATCCATGCCCAACGTTTGCCGACGAGGCGGCGCGCCCAGGGATACAAGCCGCCCGAGATGGGAAATTGCGACACCACCTCGCCGAATATGAGGCAGACGAACATTTGGCCGATGCCGACGAGCAGGTACCACCAGAACATCGGCGGCCCGCCTGCGGCAAGGGCGAAGCCGAACAGGCTGTAGACCCCTACGACCGGGGATAGATAGGTGAACCCGAGAGAGAAGTTCTCCAGCTGCGACATCGAGCGGTCGAACTTCGAGGTGTAACCGAGCGCCTGGAGTTGGGCGGCATCGGCTGCGGCGATACTCGCAGCCGAGGATTCGGAGCCTGCGTTGGTCGCTTGGCCTGAGGTTGCCGTTGTATTCATCGGGTCGCCGTCCTGCACAGTGTTTTTTCTAATCGGTCATCAAGGGGCGGTCATACGAGAATCTTGCCAGAGCTTGGGTTAGTCGTGCTCGCCCCCGCCGTAAATAATGACCGAGAGCATCACAATTGGCACCTTTACCAACCGTTCCGGCCCGTGAGCGACGTCGCCGCGGAAGGTGAGTGAGTCGCCTTCTTTCAACAGAAAGCTTTCCTTCCCGTGCCGGTAACGAATCTCGCCCGACAGGATGTGGATGAACTCGGTGCCGGCGTGCTGGAAGCCGGGAAAGATCTCGCTCTTATCGGTGAGCGTCACGAGGAACGGCTCGAACACTTTGCGCGGGCCCCTCTGGGCGGCGAGCAGGTGGTAAGTGTGGCCGCGCTTGGTGCCCCTGCGGACGACTTCGAGACCCTGGCCGTTGGGCACGTGCTGGGCATCGCCTTCCTCGTCGCCCACTTCCTGCAGGAGTTGCGCGGGGCGCACCCCGAGAACCTCGGCCAGCGCGACGATCGTTTCCAGGCTCGGACTGACGCGGCCCGTTTCCAGTCGGCTCAACATGCCGGGGCTGATGCGTGCCTGTTCGGCTACATTGGCCAGGGTGAGACCGAGGTCTTCACGGATCCGTCGCGCTACGCGCCCGATGCTGGCGGAAAAGTCAGCCGCCGGGGCCGGTTCGCTCGCGGGGCTGGGTGCGGCGGTGGCTTTACGGCGTGCGCTGGGACGGGCTCGATTCGACACTGTCTCTCCTTCGATAGGCGAATCGCTTATTTTAGGCGGGTTCTGGGTCTGTCGGGGCGATCTGTCCATGGCAGGTCATTGCATACGGGGAAAATGCTTGCCATGCAAGTGTCTTGCATGGTGGTAAAGCGTGTGATACCTATACCCCTGCCCAGGGGGGCGGCCGCGGTGGGCGAGCAGTAGTAGGAACGAGCTCCCTGGGCCACATTATTAGAAGACGTTGCGCGTGACCCCGCGATGCCCGTACGCCTCTTAAAATTCGCACTGTCGCGTAAGCATCCTGAGCCGCGGATGTTCACGCGGCACGAGCAGTTAAAGCCGACCTACGATGTCGTCATCATTGGCGGCGGTGGGCATGGGCTGGCTGCCGCGTATTACCTCGCGCGCGACCACGGGATCAAGAACATCGCGGTTCTCGAGAAGGGTTACCTTGGCGGCGGCAATACTGCTCGCAACACTACGATCATCCGCTCCAACTATCTGACGCCGGAAGGCGTGCAGTTCTACGACGAGAGCGTGCGGCTGTGGCAGGACCTCTCGCAGGATTTCGATCTCAACCTGTTTTATTCGACACGCGGCCACTACACGCTTGCGCATACGGACGCGGCCATGCGCACGATGCGGTGGCGCGCTGAAGTGAACAAGCACTTCGGGATCGCGAGCGAGGCGATCGACGCCAAGGCTGTGCAGGAAGCCATCCCGATGATGGACATTACTTGCGCCGGCCACGCACCCATCGTCGGCGCCCTATACCACGCACCTGGTGCGATCGCGCGGCACGATGCCGTCGCGTGGGGTTATGGTCGGGGAGCCGATCGCCGCGGTGTCGAGATCCACCAGAACACGGAAGTGTTTGCGATCGAGCTCGAAGACAAGGGCTCGGGGCCGACCGTCGCGGGAGTCATCACGAATCGCGGCCGGATCGCCACCCGCAAGGTGCTGTGCGCCGTCGCAGGCGCCACTCCCCGCGTACTCAACATGGTCGGCCTGCGCTCGCCGATCTATATCCATCCCCTGCAGGCGATGGTCTCGGAGCCGATCAAGCCCTGGCTCGATCCGATCGTGGTCTCCGCTTCGTTGCACGCCTACGTCAGCCAGAGCGCCCGTGGCGAGTTGGTTATGGGCGCCTCGCTGGATCCCTACGAGTTGCATTCCACGCGCTCGACGCTCGACTTCGCCGAAACGCTCGCAGCCCACATGTTGGATCTATTTCCGTTTTTGTCGGATGTGAAAGTCAATCGGCAGTGGGCGGGCATGGCTGACATGACGCCCGACTTCGCACCCATCATGGGCCTGACGCCCGTGCGCGGCTTCTACCTGGATTCCGGCTGGGGAACCTGGGGTTTCAAGGCAACCCCGGTAGCCGGCAAAACCATGAGTCACACGGTGGCGCGCGACGAGGCGCATCCCCTCATTCGCGCTTTCTCCCTCGATCGCTTCGAACGCTACGCCCTCACCGGCGAGAAGGGCGCGGCGTCGGTGGGACATTGAAGAGCGGCTCCACGGAATGAAGCTCATGACCTGTCCCGTCAACGGCCCGCGCGTCATCAGTGAGTTCGCTTACGGAGGCGAACTGCGCGCCATGCCCGACCCGGCGACCGCTAGCGATGCCGCCTGGTCCGACTACGTGTTCAATCGCAATTCCGTGCCTGCGGTGAAGCAGGAGTGGTGGTGTCACACACCCAGTGGAGTCTGGTTCATCGCCGAACGGGACACCGCGACGGACGCGATACGGGCCACCTACCTCTACCAGGCGCCGACCTCATGAGTCGGCTGCCGGCAGTCAAAGGGGAGCGCATCGACCGAGATACGGCGGTGGAGTTTACTTTCGAGGGCCGGCGGGTTCGCGGGTTTCGAGGCGATACCATCAGTTCCGCGCTCACCGCGGCGGGTGTGCGGATTCTGGGTCGCTCGTTCAAATACCACCGGCCGCGGGGGTTGTTGAGCGTTGCAGGACACGATGTCAACGCGATGATGCAGGTTCGCAATGGCGGCCGAAGCGTCCCGAACGTGCGGGCAGACATCGTTCCGGTGCAGTCCGGTTGGGATGTTACCGCCGTCAACACGCGTGGCGGCCTCGAGAGCGATCGACTCGCGGTCTTCAACCGTCTCGGAGCCTTCCTCCCGGTGGGCTTCTACTACAAAGCCTTTCACGGCAAGCGTTGGTTCCCTTATTGGGAGCGCATGTTCCGCCGCCTCACCGGGTTGGGAGAAGTTGATTTCCAGGCCACCGCCCGTAGCACGCCGAAGCGCTATGAGTTTTGCGATGTCCTCGTCGTGGGAGCAGGACCGTCGGGCCTCGCGGCCGCGTTGGCGGCGGCGGAGCGTGGCGCGTCGGTGCTCCTCGTCGATGAGAATCCCGCCCCGGGCGGTAGTGGTCTGTACGCGCGCGGTGGCGTTTCTGACACCGCTGAGCGAACTGAAAAGCTCATCGCGTTCGTGCAAGGTGACTCCCGCATAACGCTTTTGACCAGCACTTATGCCGCCGGATACTACGCCGATCACTGGGTCGCCCTGGTAACGCCCGAGTGCCTGGTAAAGGTTCGTGCCCGCAGCGTCATCGTCGCGCAGGGCGCTTATGAGCAGCCAGCCGTCTTTCGTGGCAACGACCTGCCGGGCGTCATGCTGGCGAGCGCCGCGCAACGGCTTCTGTATCACCACGCGGTCGCCGCCGCGCGCCGTGTTGTCGTACTGACTTCGAACTCGGAAGGGTACGCAGCGGCGTTGGATGCTCTCGCTCATGGGGTAGATGTGGCGGCCGTGCTGGACTTGAGGTCCGAGTGCGGACCGCTCTCCAAACCAGCCGCGGAAGAGTTGGCCCGCCGCGGCGTTCTGACTCACTACGGCGTCCGGCCGATCGAGGCCGTTGCTCGAGAGGGTGGCGAGGTTGGCAGCCTGGCATTCGAGTCGACTGCGGGGACTGCTCCGGGCCGCCGGAAAATCCAGCTCGACGGGATCTGGATGAGTGTCGGGTTTGCGCCGGCCAACGCCCTGTTGCACCAGTCGAACTCGCGGATGGTGTACGAGCCCTCCGTCGAGCAATTCGTTGTCAAGACGCTGGCGCCCGGCGTGTACGCCTGCGGAAAAGTTAACGGCACGTATTCTTTCGAGGCACGCGTAGCCGATGGAAACTACGCCGGCGCGAGCGCAGCCGCCGGGCTCGGCCTGGGTGACGCACCCACTGGCAAAGTGAGGTCTCCGCTGCTCGAGTGCCCGACACACGCTTACCCGATCTTCCCGCATCCCGCCGGCCGGGAATTCGTCGACTTCGATGAAGACATCCAGGTGAAGGACCTGGTAAACGCCTGCCAGGAAGGCTTCGACAGCAGCGAATTGATGAAGCGCTTCTCCACGATCGGCATGGGACCGAGCCAGGGGAAGCATTCGAACATGAATGCGTTGCGAATCCTGGCGAAAGTCCGCGGCGAGCCGATCGAAGCACTGGGCACAACTACTGCGCGTCCCATGTTTCATCCAGTGCCGCTCTCGCATCTCGCGGGCAGGCGCTTCTCGCCGGAGCGGCGCACACCGTTGGATTCGCAGCACGAGTCGCTCGGAGCCGTTTGGATGCCTGCCGGCAATTGGCGCCGGCCGGAGTATTACGCGGTTGCAGGTAAGTCTCGCGAAGAGGCGATATCGGACGAAGTGCGCGCCGTGCGTACCCAGGCCGGCATGATCGATGTGGGTACACTCGGGAAGGTGGAGATTCATGGCCCGGACGCCGCAGAATTCCTCGAGCGGGTGTACACGGCCCGCTTCTCCAATCTGAAGGTCGGCATGACCCGGTATGGCGTCATGCTCGATGAGACGGGAGTCGTCATCGATGACGGGGTGATCGCCAGGCTGGGTCCCGAGTCGTTTTATTTTACGACCACTACCGGCAACTCGGCGACGCTCTTCCGCGAGTTTGGCCGGTTGGCGACGTGGTGGGGATTGCAGGTGGGCTTGGTGAACCTGACCGGACACTACGCGGCGTTCAACCTGGCGGGCCCCAATGCGCGTGCCATCCTACGTCAACACACCGAGATCGATCTGTCGGAGGCGGCATTTCCGTATCTCGCCGTTCGTGAGGCGCTCGTGGCCGGTGCACCGTGCAGGATTATGCGGGTGGGTTTTGTCGGCGAACTGGGCTATGAGATTCACCTCCCGGCTGAACACGCCGTGGATGTTTGGCGCGTACTGTTGGCTTCCGACTCGCCGTCACGAGTCAAACCCTTCGGTGTCGAAGCCCAACGCATGCTGAGACTCGAGAAGGGTCACATCATCGTCGGTCAGGACACCGACGGCGTTACGAACGCCCTCGAGCTCGATATGCCCTGGGCGCTGAAAATGGATAAGCCGTTCTTCGTGGGTCAGCGCAGCTTGCGCATCCTGGAAAAAATGCCGCGACGGCAGACGCTCGTGGGCTTCACGTTGCCTCAACCCACATCCGGCCAGGCACAGCGCCGGCCAAAAGAGTGTCACCTCGTCCTGGAGGGCACCGAGATTGCGGGTCGAGTCACGAGTGTCGGCTGGTCCCCGACCCTGGCCCGCTGCATCGGTCTTGCGCTCGTCACGCCTGCGCTCGCGGCAGGTAAACAATTAAAGATCCGGATCGAGGCGGGCGAACAAATCACTGCGGACATCACCCGGCCGCCGTTCTACGATGCGGCCGGAGAGCGCCAACGATTGGGAGACCCCGCTTGAGCCGGTCACCGCTCGACCCCGCGTTGCTGAAATTCCCGCATGTGGTCGCGGGCCGCGAGCAGGCTATTCTGCGGCTCGATGACCTTTCCCAACACCGGCGCTTCGGTTGCAAGGGTCCCGGCGCCGAGCCGTGGCTCGCGGCGGCTGGTTATACCGTCCCGCAGGCGCCCAATAGCGCGGCCGTCGATGCAGCGGGTGTGATGGTTGCGCGGCTCGCGACTTCCGAGTTCCTGGTCGAGGCCGTGGACGACGGGTCCGAGCACGTGAACTCCACGCGGCGGCAGTTGGCGTCAGTATCGCGTCCGACCAACGTTTACCCGGTCGCACGCCAGGATATGGTCGTCGGGATCCAGGGGCCTGGAATTCAGACACTGCTGCGACAAGTTTGCAGTGTCGACTTCGCGCCCCTGTTCGAATCGTGCGGACCCGCCTCGGGTCCGGTCGTATTGACATCGATGGTCGGTGTCGGCGTCGTGGCGTGGCCACGACGGACCGAGGGCGGGCACTCTCTGCGAGTGTGGCTCGACCCCAGCTTTGCACATTACTTCTGGACGACATTGCTCGAAGTCGGGCGTGGCGTCGGCGCTTTGGTCATCGGGAGCAACACATGACACCGGACGAGGCCAGGAAATTCTTCAAAGACCACCAGTCCCGTTACCTGCTGGCGCAGTTCGTGGACATCCACGGCGCTGCCAAAGCGAAGGCGGTGCCGGTTGAACACTACGACATGGTGGTGGGCGATGGCGCGGGTTTCGCCGGCTTCGCCGTGTGGGGCCTGGGAATGGGACCCCATGGGCCCGACTTCATGGGCGTCGGCGATCCCTCCACCATCTGCGATGTGCCTTGGATGCCCGGGTTCGCGCGCATCGTGTGCGACGGCCATGTCAACGGCCAGCCGTATCCCTACGACTCGCGCGTCGCGCTCAAGAATCAGCTGCGACGCTTTACCGAGCGCGGCTACACGCTGTTTACCGGCATCGAGCCGGAGTTCATGCTGTTACAGCGGACGGCGGAGGGAAAGCTCGCACCGTTCGACCCGACGGACACCGCGGACAAGCCCTGCTATGACTACAAAGGCCTGGCAAGAGTCAGCGGCATTCTCGACGATCTCTCGCGTCACCTGCGCTCCGTCGGTGTCGATGTGTACCAGATCGATCACGAGGACGCGAACGGTCAGTTCGAGATCAACTTCACCTACGCCGACGCCCTGAAGTCAGCCGATAACATGGTCCTGTTCAAGATGGCCGCCAGCGAGATCGCCAAAAAGCATGGCGCCATCGCGACCTTCATGCCGAAGCCGTTTTCGAATCGCACCGGCACGGGGGCTCACTTCCATCTTTCCATCGGCACCAAGGACCAGAAGAACGCCTTCTACGACAAGACCGATAAGCGCGGGTTGGGATTGAGCCAGCTCGGGTATTGGTTCCTCGGAGGGCTGTTACAACACGCCCGCGCGCTCGCGGCGATCTGTGCGCCGACGGTGAATTCCTACAAGCGGCTCGTCGTGGGCCGCTCGTTATCCGGTGCGACCTGGGCTCCGGCGTACATCGCCTACGGCAACAACAATCGTACCGCGTGTGTGCGTATTCCGTTCGGCCGCATCGAGCTGCGGCTGCCGGACGGGGCGGCGAATCCTTATCTCGCCACCGCCGCGCTTGCAGCCGCGGGACTCGATGGTATAGAGCGTCGCCTGGATCCGGGCGAGCCACTCAATGTGAATTTGTATGAGTGGTCGGAGCAGCAGATCAAGGAGCGCGGCATCGGCCTGTTGCCGCAGTCACTGAACGAGGCGATCGACGCTCTCGCCGCCGACGAGGTCATCCAGGCCGGCATCGGCACCGATCTCGCGGCGGAATTCATGCGGCTCAAGCGCATGGAATGGATCGAATACTCGCGCCACGTCAGCGAGTGGGAATCCCAGCGCTATTTAGAGATGTTCTAGCGGAACGCCCAGGAGACCTCGCCATGTGCGGAATCGTTGGTTTGTTGTTGAAAGCCCCGTCGCTGCGGCCGCGACTGGGGGAGTTCATGGTGCCGATGCTGGTGGGTATGACCGAGCGCGGCCCCGATTCCGCGGGCATGGCGGTCTTCTCTGAAAGCCTGGCAGAGGGGCGGCGCAAACTGAGCCTGTATTGCGCCGAACCCGGCTTTGACTGGCCGCGACTCGAGCGCGCGCTGCTGGAGTTTCTGGGCGATGCCTCTTTCGAGACGAAGGCGAATCACTGCATCGTCACGACTCGTGCGGAAGAGGTGAAGGTCCGTAGCTGGCTCGCGCGGGAGTATCCGCCGGTCCACGTGTTGAGTGTCGGTCGCAGTATCGACCTCTACAAGGATCTTGGCTTGCCCTCCGAGGTGGCTAACCGCTACGGCTTTGCCCGGATGGGTGGCACTCACCTCGTGGGCCACACGCGCATGGCAACGGAGTCGGCGGTCACTCCCGAGAATGCGCACCCCTACACGGCGGGCGAGGACTGGTGTCTGGTGCACAACGGCTCGCTGGCAAATCCCGGCAGCTTGCGGCGTAAGCTCGAGAAGCTCGGTGAGCGGTTCGAGAGTGACTGTGACACCGAAGGCGCCTGCCGCTATTTGCACTGGCGCCTGAGTTCGGGTGATGACCTCGAGACGGCGCTCGAGCACGCGTTCCGCGACTTCGATGGCTTCTTCACGTTCTTGATGGGGACGCGCGACAGACTGGCGCTGGTACGTGATCCCTTTGCCTGCAAGCCCGCGGTGGTTGCCGAGACGGACGAATACGTGGCCATTGCCTCGGAGTTCCGCTCCCTCGCACACCTGCCTGGCATCAAACACGCCAGCGTGTTCGAACCCAAGCCGGCGGAGGTCTATGCATGGTCAGTGCAATGAAAGAGGCCGGCCGCCGGGTCGAGTTTGACCTCGGACGGCAGGCCGTGCGCGACCTCAACCAGTTCCTGCATGGCGATCTGCGGGGCGTGACAGAAGTTGCCGTTGCGAATCCCGATGGTGCTCACAACATTGCCGTTGGCCTCAACGCGCCGGTCCGAGTCGATATCGACGGCCATGCGGGGTATTACGCCGCAGGCATGAACAAGGAGGCGACGGTTGTCGTACATGGCAACGCCGGACCCGGCCTTGGCGAGAACATGATGTCAGGCCGTGTCGAGGTGAGTGGCTTCGCGAGCGGCGGTGCGGGAGCTTCAGCCCACGGCGGCCTGCTGGTCATTCGTGGCGACGCCGGCTTGCGCTGTGGCATTTCCCTGAAAGGCGGTGACATCGTCGTCGGCGGTGACGTCGGCAGTTTTTCGGCGTTCATGGCACAGGCCGGACGCATGGTGGTCTGCGGAAACGCCGGTGACGGCCTCGGCGACTCTTTGTATGAAGCCGTGATCTATGTCCGCGGCGAGATTCGCTCGCTCGGCGCCGATGCCCGGATCGAGCCGATGACGGATGAGGATATCGCCGCCGTCGGTGAGTTATTGGCCGCAGCACAGATCGACCATCCGCCCGAAGAATTCAAACGCATCGCTTCCGCTCGCTCGCTCTATCACTGGAACGCGGACGCTAACCAGACTTACTGACGCGCCCCGCTTGACTGACGGACCCAGGTTTGACTGACGGACAATACAGAGGATCGACATGACCACAACGGCCGCCAGTGACGCCAACGAGCCGCCCGAGAATCTGCAACTCGAGGAGAGTGCCAGTTTCGACCGTCAGGTCATTCACTACATACAACGCGCGGCGGCGACCGGCCTGTATGAAATTCGCGGCCTCGGCGCCAAGCGCCGCCTGCCGCACTTCGACGACCTCGTGTTTCTCGGGGCGTCGTTGTCACGCTACCCGCTCGAGGGCTACCGCGAGAAATGCTCATCGACGACCGTTCTGGGCACGCGCTTCGCGAAACGCCCGATCGAGTTGGCCATGCCGATTACCATCGCCGGTATGAGCTTCGGTGCCCTTTCCGCGCATGTGAAGGAAGCCCTCGGGCGGGCTGCCACGGAGTTAGGGACCTCGACCACGACGGGCGACGGCGGGATGACGCCGGAAGAGCGGCGCTCGTCCAAGACGCTCGTGTATCAATGTCTGCCGTCCCGGTACGGCTTCAATCCGGATGACGTCCGCAAGGCCGATGCCATCGAGATCGTCATCGGCCAGGGAGCGAAGCCGGGCGGCGGCGGCATGTTGTTGGGTCAGAAAGTAAGCCCCCGGGTGGCCGCAATGCGCACGCTTCCCGAAGGCGTAGATCAGCGCTCCGCGTGCCGACATCCAGACTGGACCGGGCCCGATGATCTGACGATCAAGATCAAGGAGTTGCGGGAGATCACCGACTGGCAGACGCCTATCTACGTGAAGGTCGGTGCGACTCGGGTGTTTCATGATGTGAAGCTCGCGGTCCACTCTGGCGCCGACGTGGTTGTCGTCGATGGTATGCAGGGGGGCACCGCCGCTACGCAGTGGGCATTTATCGAGCACGTGGGGATTCCCAGCCTGGCCGCGGTTCGACAGGCCGTTGATGCGCTCGAGGATCTGAACAAGAAGGACGAGGTGCAACTCATCGTGTCGGGTGGTATTCGCACCGGTGCCGATGTGGCGAAGGCCCTCGCTCTCGGGGCGGACGCGGTCTCCATCGGACAGGGCGTACTGGTCGCCCTGGGCTGTAACTCGGGGACCTACATCCAGGATGGCAAGCACGTTTCGGCCGAGTCCGACTATCGCAAGCTCGGCACCGCGCCCGGTTTTTGCCACCACTGCCAGACAGGCAAGTGTCCGGTCGGCGTCACGACCCAGGATCCGGTGCTGGAGCAACGGTTGCAGCCGGCGGTCGGCGCCCAGCGCGTGCGTAATTACTTGAAGACGCTCAACATGGAGCTGACCATGATTGCCCGGGCCTGCGGCAAGCAGGACGTGCACCACCTGGAGCGCGAGGATCTGGCTGCCTTGACGATCGAGGCGGCCGCGATGGCTGGAGTGCCGCTCGCCGGGACGTCCTGGATACCCGGTCACGGCTCGTCAATCGACTAGTGTTCACTCGAAATGGCACGACACAGGGGATGATGTATGGCGCGCGATCCTAAACACGACGTTCTGTTTCAGCCGATCAAGATCGGCCCCAAGGTCCTGCGCAACCGGTTCTACCAGGTGCCGCACTGTATCGGCGCCGGTTCCGACCGGCCCGGGTTCCAGGCGGCGCACCGCTCGCTCAAGGCGGAAGGCGGCTGGGCCGGGATCAACACCGAGTATTGCTCCATTCACCCGGAGTCGGATGACACGCATCGCCTCTCGGCGCGTATCTGGGATGCTGGCGACGTGCGCAATCTGCGGGCTATGACCGACCACATTCACAAGTATGGCGCGCTCGCCGGTGTGGAGCTGTGGTACGGCGCCTCGCACTCTCCAAACATGGAATCGCGTGCGACTCCGCGGGGCCCGAGTCAGTATGCCTCCGAGTTCGAGACGCTCACGTACTGCAAGGAAATGGACCTGGACGATATCGCCCAGGTGCAACAGTATTACGTGGATGCGGCGATCCGCTCGCGTGACGCGGGTTTCGACATCGTCTATGTGTACGGCGCGCACTCCTATCTGCCGCTGCAGTTTCTCTCGCCCTATTACAACAAGCGCAAGGACAAGTACGGCGGCTCACTCGAGAACCGGGCTCGTTTCTGGCTCGAGACGCTGGAGAAGGTCCGCAACGCGGTGGGCAAGGACTGTGCGATTGCCACGCGTTTCGCCGTCGACACGTT
>Ga0209169_10001000_pt1 | contig 17340 bp, 21 predicted proteins | sample HubBroMetageWRM4_FD_188346 | JGI IMG/M metagenome (GOLD analysis project Ga0209169, IMG submission 188346) | Warmed soil microbial communities from the Hubbard Brook experimental Forest, New Hampshire - Hubbard Brook CCASE Soil Metagenome WRM 4... | ecosystem: Environmental > Terrestrial > Soil... | reverse complement strand
TGCGAATCGGATCGCGCGAGTCCTGGTCGAAGACTTGCGCGTCGTGCCAGGGAATCGAGTCTTGCTGCGCGCGCCCAACTCGCCTATGCTGGCGGCCTGCTGGTTTGCAGTGCTAAAGGCCGGCGCCATCGCGGTAACGACCATGCCGCTGTATCGTGCCGGTGAGCTGCGCTTCATGATGGAGAAGGCACAGGTCAAGCACGCACTCTGCGACGCGCGCCTTCGTGGCGAGCTCGATCGTGCCTGCCTCGATTACGGCGGCGTCGAGGTCGCGGAGTTCAGCGCGGCCATGCCGGCAAGCGAATCGCTCGAGCAGCGCATGGCCTTGAAATCCGACCGTTTCGAGAATGTCGAGACGGCCGCGCAAGACGTGGCGCTGATTGCCTTTACATCGGGAACGACTGGAACGCCGAAAGCGACGATGCACTATCATCGCGATCTGCTTGCCATCTGCGACACTTATGGCACGCGTGTGCTGGCGCCCGCACGCGACGATCTCTTCTGCGGGAGCCCACCCCTCGGATTCACCTTTGGTCTCGGCGGTTTACTACTCTTTCCGCTCTATGTTGGCGCTGCGACGCTGCTGCTCGAAAAGGCCGGTCCGACCGAGCTGCTGGATGCAATCCAACGTCATCGCGTCACGACCGTCTTCACCGCGCCAATCGCGTATCGCGCGATGTGCGGCGCAGTCGATCGCTACGACGTTTCCTCGCTGCGCAAGTGCGTGTCGGCCGGCGAAACGCTGCCCAAGGCCGTCTGGGAGGAGTGGAACGCGCGGACCGGCTTAAAAATTCTCGACGGCATCGGCAGCACGGAGATGCTGCACATCTTCGTGGGATCGGGAGAAGCAGAGGCCCGCGCCGGATCGACGGGTCGCGTGGTACCGAGCTACACCGCGGAAATTCACGACGACGACGGGCAGCCGTTGCCCGACGGAACCGTTGGGCGGCTCGCCGTGAAAGGTCCCACGGGCTGCAAGTATCTACTAGACGAACGCCAAAACATTTACGTGCAGCACGGTTGGAACTATCCCGGCGACGCCTACCGGCGCGACGCCGACGGCTACTTTTGGTACGTCGCGCGAACCGACGACATGATCGTTTCGGCCGGCTATAACATCTCCGGCCCTGAGGTGGAGCAAGCGCTGATCGCGCACGCCGACGTCAAGGAAGTCGCCGTCGTCGGCAAGCGCGACCCCGCGAAAGAAACCAACTTCGTCAAGGCCTTCGTCGTGCTCGCCGACGGCTGCGCTGCCGGCGACGGGAAAGCCGAAGAGCTTTGCGAGTTCTGCAAAACCCAGATCGCGCCGTTCAAAGCACCGCGCGAAATCGAGTTCGTTACCGAGCTTCCCCACACCGAAACCGGCAAACTCCAACGCTACAAGCTCCGCGCCCTATCGTAATTACCCCTGTCATCTGAGCGGAGCGAGCAAAGCGAGCGTAGTCGAAGGATGCAAATGAGCAACAACGATTGTCCTTCGACTGCGCTACGTTGTCGCGTCGCCTAGCGTGTTCTCTTTTGCCGCTCCGCTCAGGATGACAAGGTCACGCGCACCATTTTGAACAAACAAAAGATATTCTTTGTCACCAGAACGACAAGTTTCGCGCGCATCATCTGAACGAAGCAAAACATGCTCTTTGTCATCTGAGCGGAGCGCCGGGGGCGCGTCGTCGAAGGGCGAGCACGAAGAGCGGATCATTTTGCTCCTGGAAGGACCGCGGTTGCCTCGATCTCGACTTTCGCTCCTTCCTCGAGCAATCCCGCGACCTGCACGAGGGCCATCGCGGGGTAATTCGCGCCGATAATCTCGCGGTAGGAGGCGCCGAGTGCGGTGAGCGTTGCGCGGTACTCGTTCTTGTCGACGACGTACCACGTCAGGCGCACGAGATGCGAGGCGTCGCCGCCGGCGGCGCGCAGCACGGCGACGATGTTGCGGAGCGCCTGTTGCGCTTGTGCGAGGAAATCCGCGCCGACGAGCTCGTTCTCTTCGTTCCATCCGATCTGGCCCGAGATCGCCAAGAAACGACCTTCGGCGACGACGCCGTTGGAGTAACCGCTCGGGCGCGGCCAGCCTGGCGGATTGATTTTGTCACTCATGAGCGGCCTTTCGCGCAGTGCGCAGCAACAGGGTGAGGGCAGTGCTAACGAGCATGTTCAGCAACAGCGCGTAGAACGCGATGAACCCGGTAAGCGATCCGCCCAAGAGACGAAGGGTGAAGTTCGACGTGAACCCGCTCTCGTACGCCATCGCGCAACTCGCGAGCAGACCGAAAGCCCAGCCGGCGAGGAGCGCTTGGGGATGAAACCATCGCGTCCATAGACCAAGCACGAAGGCGGGAAAGATTTGCAGCATCAGTGCTCCGCCCAGCAGCTGAAAGTCGATCGCAAACGGAACCGGGACAAAGAAGATGAAGAGTAAAGCGAACGCCGCGATCGCAACGGTCATCACTTTGGCGTTGCGCGTCTCGACGGGCGAACGTTCCGGAGAGAACTCACGAAACACGTTGCTGGCTAAGAGGTTGGCGGCGCCGATACACATGATCGCGGCGGGCACGAGCGCACCGATGACGATGGCCGCATAGGCGACGCCGGCGAACCAGTCAGGGAAGTTTTGCCGGAAGAGCAGCGGCACGATATTGGTCGCGTCGTTGGTGACGATGCCGCCGGCGATGGCGCAATAGCCGAGCAGTGCGAGGAACCCGAGCAGTAACGAATATACCGGAAGAAGCGCGGCGTTGCGCCGGATCACGGCACGGCTTCGTGCCGCGAGCACGCTGGTAATCGAGTGCGGATAAATGAAGAGCGAGAGGGCCGAGCCGAACGCCATCGTGGCATAGGCGAAGTACTGCGTCGGCGCCAGGTAGATCGATGAGGGATGCGGCCGGCGGGCCAGCACGGCGTCGGAGACGGCGAAGATGTGCGCCCAGCCGCCCAGCTTCGCTGGAATGACGACGATCGCGGCGATAACCGTAGCGTAAATCAACGTGTCCTTGACGAAGGCGATCATTGCGGGTGCGCGCAGCCCGCTGGTGTACGTGTAGGCGGCGAGCAAGACGAACGCGATGGTCAACGCCGGCAGGGCGTTGCCCGCGCCAAGGCCACCGACCTGTGCGAAGACGGCGCGCATGCCGATGAGCTGTAATGCGATGTACGGAAGCGCGGCGAAGACGCCGGTAAGCGCGACCGCGATCTCGAGGGTCCGATTGCCGTAGAGATCGCGCACGAAGTCCGCCGCCGTCATGTAGCCGTGCCGATTGGCAATGCCCCAGAATCGCTGGAGGACGACCAGGGCCACCGGGTACGCAATCGTCGCGTACGGGACGGCGAAGAAGCCGAGCGCGCCGACACCATAAACCAATGCCGGCACGGCCACGAAGGTATAGGCCGTATAGAGGTCGCCGCCGAGCAAGAACCACGAAACGATCGTTCCGAAACTGCGGCCGCCAAGCGCCCACTGCTCCAGGCTGCGAAGGTTGGCACCGCCCCATCGAGCCGCGAGAAAACCAATCGGGGTAACTGCAAGAACCGCGATGGCGAGAATGAGGGCGGAGCTAGACATCGTGTTCTCGCGTGAGCGCGACGACGGCACCGAGGAGCGCAGCGGTCACGAGCACCCACGCGAGCTGGTACCAATAGAAGAACGGCATGCCAAAGAGCGCCGGGCGAGCATGATTGTAGAGCGGCGGCAGCAACGTGCCGACGAACGGTAGAATCAGCAGCAGGTACCAGCAGCGGCGCATTTTTCCGTCGTTGCACGAGCCGCGCCCATGCGCCTGTCGCCGGTAACGCTCGGAGGTAGGCTCGTCCGGTAAAGCAAAGCAATGGTTGAAAAGCTCGTGGAATCTGCGCAAGCGAAAGGGGCATGTGCATGTCCGTAACTGAACCCCCAAAAGACACTCCGTTCGGTCTCGACCAAAACGTCGCAGCAGGACTGGCCTATCTGTTCTGCTTACTCGGCGGGCTCGTTATGCTCGTCGGCGGTGGAACGAACCGCTTCGTAAAGTGGGCCGCTGCTCAATCGATCACGATCTGGGGCCTCTATGTGGTGTTATGGGTCGTATTGGGATTCATCCACCTCTGGGTGCTATATCCCATTTTGTGGGTTCTCTCGATTGTGGTTTGGATTTGGACGTTCGTCAGTGGCTTCCAAGGCAAGGAAGTGCGGGTTCCCGGCGTGGCGGGGCTAACGGAGAGCCTCTTCAAATCGGTCCTCGGCTAGCGACGTAAGCGCGGCGGTCCCAGCCGCAAGAGCGGTCGCTCGAAACAGTAGGTTACTAGAGTTGCTTGCGCGATCGTGGTCGCAGTGGTGACCAGGGTGTATCGGACTTGCCACGCGGGGTCGTCGTGCGGATCGCCGGTGTATCGCGGTATGTGGTGCGTCAACAGCTCGCGCGCGATCAGCTGATGATAGAGATAGAGATTGTATGAAATCGTCGCCATGAATCGCAGCGGCGGATTGTTGAGGACGATCTGCCACCACCGCGGGCTCGCAAGCGATCCCAGCGCGATGACGGCAAAGGCAAACCCGAGCCACGGCCGATTCGCGATTTGCCAGACGCCCGACCACTGGTCGTAAAGACGATAAGCGTAGAGATTCTGCAAGAGCGCGATGAGCAACGTGAATCCGGCCAGCGCGACCAGTGGGGCGGCATATCGAAGGCGCGACGCGCGCCAGCGATCCCCGAAACGCACGAAGACATACGCTGCGATCATCCCAAAGGCGAAAATGTCGAGATAACCGGGGAGATTCTCTTCCCACTGTGCGAAGATCGTCGAATAGCAGCAGTGGTGCAAATTCACACGCCACAGCCACGCAATGGCGATCATCAGCGCGGCCGTGAGCCACGGCTGACGCTTGAAGCACCACCATATCAAAGGGAAGACGAAATAGAATTCCACCTCAACGGCGAGCGTCCAAAGGACGCCGTCGATGGTGCCGTACCGGTCGGGAAACCAGGTGTGGATAAAGAGCAAATGGGTGACAATATCCGGGACGGTCGAGGCGCCCGGTTGGATTTGTGCGTAGCCGATCGCGTAGGCGACGACAATCGAGAGCACGTACGAAGGCACGATCTTGATAAACCGGCGCCAGGCAAAATGCCCCCACGTTGGGGCTGCCTTGCCCAAAGCCGTCGCTCGGATAAAGGGATACGTGATGACGAAGCCGCTGAGAAAGAAGAAGAGATGCACGCCGATGAAGCCGGTCGCCGGAATAAAGTCGAGCGCGGGGCCCGGCGATAGCCAAGAGATCTCCCAGATGTGATACCAAAGGACGAGCAGCACGGCGATCCCGCGCAAGCCGTCGAGTACGCCAAGCCGCGGGCTCTCGTGAATCCCCCCGCTAGCAGCCATCCGGCGAGATACGACCTTCCGGCCCTGTCACCCTGAGCGGAGCGTCCTCAGCCTGTCGAAGGGCGCGTAGTCGAAGGGCAAAGAGCGAAGGATTTTGCACCAAGGGGTTGACACAAAACCGGCTTTTGTATTAGCCTGGTAATACAATGTTAGACGCACATGCAACTCATGCCGAGCTGGTAACTCGTTGGTCGATGGCCGTTGCGATGGTTCTCGCGGGCCTCGCCGCGTTCGTTTGGCCGCGCTGCTTTGCCGGCGTGGCCGGATACTTCACACGTTGGGCCACAAAGATACCGGCGGACGAACGAGAGCGTCTCAGCCGCGTCGTCGATGCGCGCGAAGAGGCCGAGGGAATTTCGGCAGGCTACGGGCGGCTTTTGGGCATCGCGGCGATCGTGTTAGCCGCGTTTGAGGGCGTTCGCGCGATTCCGTTCATCGTGCCCTACGCGCTCTTCTGTCTCGCCGCCGCGACGGTCACGCTGCTCGCCTATCTACAGTTTCGCCGTGCGGTCGAGCGGCGCGTCGCACCGCTGGTGCGCCGCTCGCCATTCACTGCGCTGCCTCCGCTATTGATCGTTGCCGTGGCCTGCAGCTTCCTCGTGTCCATCCTCCTTGCCGCGTATCCGCCGGAACGGATCGGGGCGCTCGTCGTTGCGGCATCCACGCTGTTGCTTGGCATCGTTGCGTGGCGCGTAGCGACGGCGCCGGCGCTTCTGATCGGCCTCGATCCTCAGCTAGAATATGCGGTCGACGAACGCGTCCGTGTCGGACGTGCGCGCAGCATCGCCAACTTGGCCTGCGCGCCGGCTTTCGTGGCCGTCGTGCTCGTCACACCGACGTTGCCCGCGCAGTACGGAACGCTTGGATCGGTCGCGATGGCGATCGTAGCAGCGGCGTTTGTCATCTCGCTCGCGGCCAGCCTGCTGCCGTTGCGCCGCCCAATCGCGACGGCGTGAGCTCGCCATATCTCGTCGTTGACCCTGAGCTCGAGATCCCGCCTTACCAGCAAGTAATGGCGCAAATTCGCGCCGGGATCGAGCGCGGCGAGCTGCTCCCAGACTCGCCGCTCCCAACGGTGCGGCAACTCGCCGGCGATCTCGCGATCGCGCCGAACACCGTGGCGCGGGCGTACAGTGAGCTGCAGTCGGAGGGTTGGCTCGTTGGTGATGGGCGGCGCGGAACTCGGGTCGCTCAGCACGTTCCGGTCAACCGGCGCGGCAGAATGCGCAGTTTGCGCGACACGATCGAGAAGTTTGTTGCGTCGCTCCGTCATCGCGGCTTTACGTTTGATGAGATTGCCGCGGAACTCGGACGTTTTGGCGACACGAGGAGTCCACAAAGCGATGCGTAATCCCCGGCGCCATGGAAACGACCCAATCAACTTCATTTGAACGATCGGTCCGCTCGACGATCGAGGATCGCCATCTGCTAACGCACCCATTTTACATTGCGTGGACAAAAGGCGAGTTGACGCTCGAACAAATGCGACAGTACGCCGGACAGTACATGCACTACGTGTTGGCGGAGCCGACATTTCTCAGCGCGGTGCACTCAAACACGCCCCACTTCGCAAGTGACGGCACGAGCGATCTCGGTCCGCGCCAGGCGATCTTAGAGAACCTCGTCGACGAGGAGCTTGGCCCCAAGAATCATCCCGCGTTGTGGAAGCAGTTCGCGGACGCACTGGGACTCTCAGAGGCCGATCTGGCGAAGACGGTCGCGCTTCCGGCCACCCGGCGCCTCATTGAGACGTTCAGCGACCTCTGCCGGAACCGCCCGTACTATGCTGGGCTTGCCGCGCTGCACGCGTTTGAATCCCAAGTCCCGGCGATCGCTGCCGTGAAGATCGAGGGACTTCGCCGCTTCTACGGGATCGAAGATCCGAGTGCGGTCGAGTTTTTCGCGACCCACGAAAAAGCGGACGTGTGGCACTCCGCGCAGGAGTGGCGCCTCATCGAACGGGCTGCCGGCACGCCGGAAAAAGAAGCCGAAGTCCTCGCCGCAACCCAAGCGGCCTGCGACGCGCTCTGGAGCTTCCTGGACGGAGTCTACGCGAGGTAGCGGGCGTGAGAACGCTTCGGCCTCGAGCCGGCCATTTGACGGCAAAATAGGGCCTTGGTATAGTTGATGCTCGGTCCCGCCCGCGGGTGAGGCCGTGTTTTTGTGTGTGAGAGGAGCAACACCCCATTCCAACCATCAACCAGCTGGTGCGCCGCGGGCGCGAAAAGACCGAACAGAAGGTTAAGACCCGAGCCTTCCGGGTAGTCCTCACCGGGCCGAAGCCGGGGCATCCCGACCTGCCGACCCGCACCTTCGAGGTAAGCGGGAACCCGCAGCGGCGGGGAGTCTGCACCCAAGTGAAGACGGTGACGCCCAAGAAGCCCAACTCGGCGCTGCGCAAAGTCGCGCGGGTGCGGCTGACCAATGGCGAGGAAGTCACCGCCTATATCCCGGGCATCGGTCACAATCTCCAAGAGCACTCGGTCGTGCTGGTGCGTGGTGGCCGTGTTAAGGATCTCCCCGGAGTCCGCTATCATATTATTCGCGGCACGCTCGATACGGCCGGCACGGCCAATCGCAAGCAAGGTCGCTCAAAGTACGGCGCTAAGCGCGAAAAGAAGAAGTAATGCCTCGTAAAGGACCCGCTCCGAAGCGGCAGATTCTACCCGACGGAAAGTTCAACTCGAAAGTGCTCGCGCGCTTCATCAATAAGGTTATGTTGCGCGGCAAAAAGTCGACCGCGGAGCATATCACCTATGGTGCACTCGAGATCGTCGCCGACAAAACCGGCCGCGACCCGATGGAAGTCTTCTCGCAGGCGCTCTCCAACGCGATGCCGCTGGTCGAGGTACGTCCGCGCCGGGTAGGTGGCGCAACCTACCAGGTGCCGATGGAAGTCCGTCCGGATCGCCGCCAGGCGATGGCGATGCGTTGGCTGATCGGTTTCGCTCGCGCGCGTGGCGGCCGCTCGATGGAGGAGAAGCTCGCCGGCGAGCTGTTGGACGCCTCGAACAACACCGGCGCTACGATAAAGAAGCGTGAAGACACGCATAAGATGGCGGAGGCAAATAAAGCTTTCGCGCATTATCGTTGGTAATCTGAACTAACAAAACCATGGCTGCAAGGGAATATCCGCTCGAACGCACGCGGAACATCGGCATTGCCGCGCATATCGATGCCGGCAAGACGACGTGCACCGAACGCATCCTCTTTTTCACGGGGCGCGTGCACAAAATGGGCGAGGTGCACGACGGCGCCGCGACGATGGACTGGATGGTCCAAGAGCAAGAACGCGGCATCACGATCACGTCGGCGGCAACCGCAACGACCTGGCGCGATACGCGCATCAACATTATCGACACCCCGGGCCACGTCGACTTCACCGTCGAGGTGGAGCGTTCGCTGCGCGTGCTCGACGGGCTGGTCGCACTCTTCGATTCGGTCGCGGCCGTCCAGCCGCAATCCGAGACCGTTTGGCGTCAGGCCAATAAGTATAAGGTTCCGCGGATCATCTTCGTCAACAAGATGGACCGTGTGGGTGCCGACTTTTTCAACGTCGTGGAAAAGATCCGCGAGCGGCTCGGCGCGCGCGCAGTGCCGATTCAAGTGCCGATCGGCGCCGAAGACAAGTTCAAGGGCGTCGTCGACCTCTTTACGATGAAAAAGATCGTCTACACCGACGATCTCGGCTCGGCGCTCATCCACGAAGACGTTGACGGCGAGCTCAAGGATCTGGCGATGGAGTGGCGCCAGCATCTCGTCGAGGCGATTGCCGAACAGGACGACGAGCTGCTTGAGATGTTCTTCGAGGCTAAAGAGCTGCCCATCGATCGCATGAAGACGGCGTTGCGTAAAGCCACGATCGCGGGCACGGTGCTGCCGATGCTCTGCGGTTCGGCCTTCAAGAATAAGGGAATCCAACCGCTGCTCGACGCGATCGTCGAATACATGCCCTCGCCGCTGGAAGCCAAGGCGATCGTCGGTCGCGATCCAAAAAGCGGTAACGAACTCACGCGCAAGCCGGACGACAACGAGCCCTTCTGCGCGCTCGCGTTCAAGATCGCGACCGATCCGTACGGCAATCTCACGTATTTTCGCGTCTACTCGGGCGTGTTGAATAAGGGCAGCTACGTGCTGAACTCGCGAAGCGGGCGCAAGGAGCGCATCGGCCGAATCCTCCGGATGCACGCCAACCATCGCGAAGACATCGACGCCATCGGCGCGGGCGATATCGCCGCGGCGGTCGGCCTCTCCGACACGCGCACCGGCGACACGCTCTGCGACGAGAAGGCGCCGATTGCGCTCGAATCGATTACGTTTCCGGAGCCGGTCATTCACCAGGCGATCGAGCCGAAGAGCAAGGCCGATCAAGATAAGCTCGGTCTCGCGCTGACGCGGTTGGCACAAGAGGATCCGACCTTCCGCATGCGCACCGACGAGGAGACGCAGCAGACGATCATCGCGGGCATGGGAGAGCTTCATCTCGAGATCATTCTCGATCGTTTGCGTCGCGAGTTCAAAGTGGATGCGAACGTCGGCAAGCCGCAAGTCGCCTACAAAGAAGCGATCACCAAGACCGTTGAAAAGGAAGGGCGCTTCGTCCGCCAGACCGGTGGTAAGGGCCAGTACGGCGATGTGTGGCTGCGGGTTGAGCCCCAACCGCCGGGAACGGGGTTCGTCTTCGAGTGGAAGATCGTCGGCGGGGCCGTTCCGAAAGAGTACTCGAAGGCGGTTCAAGAGGGCATCCGCGAGTCGGCGCAGAGCGGCGTCCTCGCAGGCTTCCCAGTCATGGACTTCAAGGTTGCCGCCTTTGACGGTTCGTACCACGAGGTCGACTCGTCGGAGATGGCCTTCAAAATCGCCGCCTCGATGGCGTGGAAAGAAGCCAATCGCGCGGCGGGCCCGATTCTGCTCGAGCCGATCATGAAAGTCGAGGTTACGACGCCCAAGGAGTACATGGGCGCGATCAACGGCGACTTGAGCCGCCGGCGCGGCGCGATTCACGCGACCGAAGAGGCCCCGGGCGGCGCGCAGGTGATCACGGCCCACGTACCGCTCTCGGAGATGTTCGGCTACGCGACCGACATGCGTTCGGCGACGCAAGGCCGCGCGACGTACACCATGGAGTTCGCGCACTATGAAAAGGCGCCCAGGAGCGTCGAGGAAGAGATCGTCGCGAAGTCAGCCGGCAAGAAGGCTGTCCCAGCTTAGCTGAGGCTCGGCGAAGTCTTCACTCCGGCGCAACTTTCGCGCTCAATCAAACTGTGACGGCTCCGGGAAGCCGAACCACCCGCGACGAGATTCGTTTTCGGTCGACGATGCTATAATCGCTTCGTCGGCCCAGAAACAGCTGTCGGAGGTAGGCGCTCATGAACGCTGCAGGCATCCATCGGATCGCGAGAGTTCTTGCGTTAAGCTTAAGCTGCAGCGCGTGCTCCATCGGCGCTTTACGCCCCGAAGCCATCCCGGCGGGAACCGGAGCATGGCAGACGGGCGGGTCGGCGCGTCACGGGCGACTCTTCCTCTACGTTGCCGGCTGGGACATCTCGAAATACGCCTTGGGCAGTTCGCAACCGCTACGAACGGCCGAAAATACCGACATCACGGCGGCCTTGGCGCTCGACCGTTTCGGCAACTTATCGGCGGTGGAAGGCTATGGGAGCTTCAGCGGACAGATCCAAGCCTACAACGCACGCGATCTCAAGCTGGTGCGCACGATTCGAAACACGCCTTCATTCTCGTCTCAGGCCGTCACCGACCGATCGGGTTATCTCTACGTCGCCGATCATGGTCCCATCTGGGTCTACGCACCTGGCGGGAGACGGCTGATCTATCGGATCCGCCACGGCGCCGAGGACGCGCACGCTTTAGCCTTCGACGCATCGGGCAACCTCTATGCCGGCAACCGTGCACACCTCGTTAGCGTCTTTGTTCCGACGCAAAAGCCGGGGCACATGGCGCTCTCGCGGAGTATCCGCGACGGCGTCGATCATCCCGAAGCGCTCGCTGTCGGCCCAACCGGCGACCTCTTCGTTGCCAACTTTCTCGCCTGCAACCCACCCTGTGGGAATGGCTCGGTTACCGTTTACCCGCCGGGCGGCGCCGAGCCTATGTTGAAAATAACTGATGGCGTAGCGGCTCCCTTGCGGCTGGCGGTAGATTCCACGGGCCGGCTTTACGTCGCGAACGTTTCACTTGGGCGACAGATCCATCCACGCGGCTGGGTCTCCGTTTATGCGCCCGGAGGCAGCCGACCGACGCGGAAGATCACCGACGAGGTTCGAGGTCCGATCGCGCTAGCGATCGACCCGTCAGACAACCTTTACGTAGCGAACGCCTACGACCACTCCGTTACGGTTTACAGCCCCGGCGGAGCGACGCTCCTGTACAAGATCACCAAGGGCATCAGCAATTACGCCGACGCACTCGCCATCGGTCCACAATAGGCTGCTTGACCGCAGCACGCGGCCTCGTTGACAGGAACTCCTTGGGCTTGATACTATTCCGTGGCTATGCGCCCTCAGCCTGAGGGCGTTTACCGCGTAAGGCGGCAGAGCCAGACAAAACGCCTGGCACCGTGTACTTACGACAGCGCCTTGAGAGGAACCTGATGGCTAAGCAAAAGTTCGAGCGCAAGAAGCCGCACGTCAACATCGGCACGACCGGTCACGTCGACCATGGAAAAACCACCCTGACGGCCGCTATCATGCACTGCCTGGCAACCGAGGGGTTGGCACAGAAAGTCGGCGTCGACCAAATCGACAACGCGCCTGAAGAAAAAGAGCGCGGCATTACGATTGCGATCTCGCACCAAGAGTACGAGACGCCCAACCGCCACTATGCCCACGTCGATTGCCCCGGCCACGCGGACTACATTAAGAACATGATCACGGGCGCCGCTCAGATGGACGGCGCGGTTCTGGTCGTGGCGGCTTCGGACGGTCCGATGCCGCAGACCCGTGAGCACATTCTGCTCATGCGCCAGGTCGGAGTGCCGCGCATCATCGTGTTCCTCAATAAGGTCGATATGGTCGATGACGAGGAGCTGCTCGAGCTTGTCGAGATGGAGATCCGCGAGCTGCTTAGCCAGTACGAGTTCCCCGGCGACGACACGCCGATCATTCGGGGTTCGGCGCTCAAGGCGCTCAACTCGAGCGGCAAAAAGGGTGATCCCGACGCTGACCCCATCTTCAAGTTGATGGAAACGGTTGACGACTACATTCCCCAGCCGGAGCGGCAGATCGATAAGCCCTTCCTGATGCCGGTCGAAGACGTCTTCACGATCACCGGACGCGGCACCGTCGGCACGGGGCGCGTCGAGCGCGGCCAAGTGAAGGTCGGCGAAGAGGTTGAGATCGTCGGGCTCAAGGAGGAAACGAAGAAGACCGTTGTTACGGGCATCGAGATGTTCCGCAAGTTGCTCGACGCGGGTATCGCCGGCGACAACATCGGCGTGCTGCTTCGCGGCGTCGATCGCAACGAGATCGAGCGCGGCCAAGTGCTCGCCAAGCCAGGTTCGGTGAAGCCGCATAAAAAATTCAAAGCCGAAGTCTACGTGCTGTCGAAGGAAGAAGGCGGGCGGCATACGCCGTTCTTCGGCAACTACCGGCCGCAGTTTTACTTCCGCACGACCGACGTCACGGGCACGATCAAACTCCCGGAGGGCGTCGAGATGGTCATGCCGGGCGATAACGTGCAGATGGACGTCGAGCTGATCACGCCAATCGCATGCGAAGAGGGTCTTCGCTTCGCGATTCGCGAGGGCGGCCGCACGGTCGGCGCCGGCGTCGTTACCGCCGTCGCTGAGTAACCTCGCAAGCTTTCCATCCTGAGCGGAGGCGCGCAGCGCCGAAGTCGAAGGACGAAACAAACAACCTCGAATCTTGAAAATATGAAGAGTAAATAATGGCGAAGCAGATGATCCGAATACGCCTGAAGGCGTACGATCACAAAGTCCTCGATCAGTCGGCTGAGCGGATCGTCGAAACGGCGAAACGTACCGGTGCATTCGTCAGCGGACCCGTCCCGCTGCCGACGGAGATCAATCGCTTTTGCGTGCAACGATCGACGAATAACGACAAGAAGTCTCGCGAACACTTTGAGATGCGGACGCACAAACGGCTCATCGACATACTCCAGGCTTCGCCCAAGACCATGGACGCCCTGATGCACCTCGACCTGCCGGCCGGAGTGGATATCGAGCTCAAGGCCTGAGCTGCCGAGCCATTGCGGGCCGTTTTTAAGCCCCTTGCTAGCTGGGCAGGCTAGCAGGGGCTTTTTGTTTCTATTAGCCGCGGCAGCAGGGCGCTCGCATATGCGCGCCCAATTTGGGTAACTCCAAGGGAACGGCGCTTCAGCTTACCGCAGGGAGCAAGAGTATGATATGGTTATGACCCCGCCGATGGGGGTTCCGCTCCACGGCTCGCACAAGCTGCGGACTCACGTCGTGCGCCAAGATGTCCGGCGGCTTAATGCTGTGGAACATCCGGCGGCCGACTGTGCCTGCAACTTGCGGGAATGCTGCGACGAGTTTCGACTCGCGACCGCGTTCGGCTTGATCGCCGCGGGCGCCTGGAACAAGTTCACCGGTTATTCCAGTTCGTTTCTTACGGTCTTTCACGAACAGCGCCGCCTAGGCGCAAGCGGAACGCTTTACTGCAGTTAAGGAGCAATTATGAATTTCATCAGAACGAAGTCGGCGACGTACGTGCTCAGTGCGTTCGTTGCCGCCGCATTTCTTGCCGCCTGCAGCTCGGGTGGGACGCAACCAGCGTCACCCAGCTCGGGCCTCGGCATGAGTTCGTCGGCTTCACACCATCCTGGCTCGCTAGGCCGTAGCGGTCCCGGACACATGTATTTGGGTGTAAAGTGGCGGACCCCGAAGCAACGCAATCACGTCAAATCTTGGATCTCCCCCGACGTAATGAACTCGCCGCGGCTTCTCTTCGCGGCAGACGCAGGAAACCAAGTCGTCAACATCTTCAGGATGACGAACCATAGCATGGACTACAAGGGGGCCCTCGCGGGACCGGATCCGGGAACACGATTCGAATACCCCCAAGGCGAGTGTGGAGACAGTCGCGGCAACATCTATGTCGCAGATACCGAAGCCCAGAAGGTTTACGCATTCACGCGCACCGGAACGTCTGCGTTTGCGACCTACGACACAGCCGCTTTTGGTCATCCCGCGTCGTGCGCGTGGGATCCAAGCACTGGAAACCTCGCGGTTACGCTCCTCAGTGATACCGGTGGCGGTGACGGCGCCGTGTTGATCTATTCAAGCGCGTCGCAGACTCCGACCGAGATATCTAATCCCGGTCAGGCCGCCTACTACTTCGCCGGCTACTCCCCCAGCGGTGATCTGTGGGAGGACGGCTTTGACAGCTCCGGCAACTTCGTTGTCGCGTTCTGTGGCGCATCGAGTTGTACCACCATTCCCATTAGTGGCGGCACGATTTTCTATCCGGGCGCCGTTCAATTCGATCGAGTCAGAGGCGAATGGGTCGTCTTCGATCAACAGTGCAACGGTGCGCAGTCGTCTTGCAGCTACGTAGTTGCAGGAAGCGGCGCGCTCAGCAATCGCGTAGACTACTTCGCACACAACGGTAGCGAAGCGTGCGACGTCGTGCAGGCCGTCATCGGAGCCGACAACGGCAACCTATTCGCCGCCGGCGGTGATGCTGACACCTGCGGTAATTCGAGCGCCTCGGTCGATCGGTGGGCGTATCCCGCCGGCGGGGTGCCCACGACCCACACTTCAGAGCAAATAATCGACCCGAGTGGGTCGGCAATCAGCAACAAGAACAAATAGACCCGAACTGGGGTAACGAACAAGGCCAACTGCGAAGGCAGTTGGCCTTGCTTCAATTTCAGGGAGCACTCGCTAACGAAGGAGAACTACGTGGAAGTTAAGTCGAGCTACCTCGGCACCATGATCGCACTAGCGACCGTCGCATTCGGTCTCATCGCCGCCGGAGCATGGAACAAGTTCATCAGCGACGCGATCGCGCTCTTTTTCAAACCCGGAAACGGCGTGCTCGCCGAGCTTATCTACGCCGTGATTATCACGATCATCGCGATCGTGGTCGTTCAATCGCTGGCGAAGCTCGCGCAGAAAGAATCGGAGTTTAGCGCAAAGCTCGGGTTCGCGAAGAAGCCGCCGGAGAGTTAACCGGCGGCGGGGTCCGTTTTGCGCGGCGGTTTGCCCGCGCGGATCTTGAAGGCCAGCTCCGGTCGCCGCTGCAGCGGCGGGTACGCGTGCGCGCGCACTTCAAAGCCGGTCTTCTGCAGCCCGAGCCGCAACGCCGCCTGTTGAATCCCATGCAGGATCGCCGCGTTAAGGGTTTCGTCGGAGACGCCGAGGTCCATCAGACTCTCGACGCCGTCCTTCTTGGAGAGGAGGGTCAAGCGAATTTCACCGGGCACTCGCGCCGATTCGTGCTCCTCGTCGACAGGATCGTGAAAGACGACCACGTGACGGTCCTCGTAGACGACCTCATTGTCTTCAACGACCTTCTCCCATTCCTTCGGTTCTTTTTCCCATTGCGGTTGCGCGCCTAAAACATCCGCCGGCGCGACGATTTTCTTTTTACGCTCCGCGCTCATGCGCGCAGCTTCACCGAAGCCGAGAGGACGCCTGCCCGAAATGCCGGAAGTCGCGCGCATGACGCAGTGGATCTCGGAGATGATGAGCGGTCCGGAGCAACGGACATGGGAGAAGCCCGATCCGCAGCACACGTTTCGCGGACGCCTCGACGGTACGCGCGCGAAGGTTGACGAGATCGTCTATCAGGACGACGACGTCTTTGCCTTTCGCCACAACATCGATCAAAGTAAAGAAGAATGGTGGGAAGTCCACGTCGTCATTATTCCGAAGCGATGGGTTCCGACGATTCTCGACCTCGGGCTCGGCGACGCGATCGTATGGCATCGCCTGATCGCCGGCATACAGAAGGTCGCGTTGGCCCTGGGGCTTTACGAAAAAGGCTTCCTTATTCGCATGGGCGTGCTGCCGCCGTATCAACACACCGAGCACGTTCACATCCACATTCTCTCCGGCAAGCACGCCTCGCCCGTAATCGACGGGCCGATGCCGGATGCCGGCTGATTCGCCAAAGCCCTCACTCACCAGCATCGCGCTGACCTTCGCTTCGATCTCGTCGACCGCGTTCGGCGGGGGACAAAAAGCGAGCGTTCGTCAACAGGTGCTCGCGCGCGGCTGGATGGACCGGGAGCGCTTCATGGATGGCCTCGAGATTGCGGAGGTGCTGCCGGGGCCAAATATCCTCAACTTGGCAATTTACTGCGGGCAACGGGTGCGCGGGATTCCCGGCGCCGTCGCAGCCTTCTTAGGCGCCAGCGTTCCTCCGTTCATCATCGTACTGATTGCCGGGGCGCTCTACTTTGCGTACGCTTCGAACCCGTTCGTGCAGGGCGCGCTGCGCGGTTGCGCGCTCGGTGCGCTCGGGCTCACGCTCGGGAATGCGCTGGAGCTGACCTGGGACGAACGCGCCGATTGGCTCCGCATTGCGCTGTTGATCGTCACCGCGGTGGCCGTCTCGTTGCTGCGAATGCCGCTACTGCTGGTGCTGGTAATTTTTGGGGGCGCCGGCATCGTTCACGAGTATCTTCGTTCGCGTGGCAAGGTCGATGAGTAAAACGGCCGAGACGATTCTCCACCTGCTCTGGACGTTCGCGCAGCTCTCGGTCTTGGGCTTTGGCGGCGGCAAAGGGATCATTCCGCAGATGCACGCGGACGCGGTGACGCATTACCACTGGGTCACCTCCGATCAATTTTCGCAGTTCTACACGCTCGGAAAGCTGGTCCCGGGGCCGACTACGATCTTTGCGGCACTGATCGGTTATGCTGCAACGCCGGCGCGCCCGTATCTCGGCGCGGCGGTGGCGACGCTCGGGATGTTCGTGCCGTCGAGCGCGATGATGGTGGCTTTCGACACGCTTTGGGACCGCTTTGCCGGGTCGCCCTGG
>Ga0209169_10000999_pt1 | contig 17345 bp, 16 predicted proteins | sample HubBroMetageWRM4_FD_188346 | JGI IMG/M metagenome (GOLD analysis project Ga0209169, IMG submission 188346) | Warmed soil microbial communities from the Hubbard Brook experimental Forest, New Hampshire - Hubbard Brook CCASE Soil Metagenome WRM 4... | ecosystem: Environmental > Terrestrial > Soil... | reverse complement strand
AATGTCAGGGTCAGCATCTTTCCAAAGGGTTAGGAAATCTTTATAGGCGGCCAGGGCACGGACTCGGGCGGCGTCGCGATCGGCCGGGCTGTCGGCTGCCGCCAACTGCGCCTGAATCGCGGGCAGCCAGAGCGACTGCATCTGCGTATCGGGCAGAACCTCGGGGTGTACCTTTTAAAGTACGCCGCGCCCCTGTCGAGTCTACTTTGGCAGGCATTCGACCCCCTCGAAAGTAGACATCTGTTCCGCAGACTAACCCGTGATTCCATGGATCCGCGTAAAGACCCGCACCAGGAATCAATGACTTACGCCGCAAATTTTCTGCAAAATGAAGTGTTCCAGTTGGAACACATCGTCGATTTGTAGGCCTCTAAAAACCACAAAGCCGGGCTGGTTGGCCCGGCTTGCTCGTGTGGAACTGGTTCGGTCAATCTTGTTTCGACGGCCGGATCAGAATGTCAAAAATCTGGAAGCTCTCGCCGCTTGCGTCGCGGGTTCACCGGCCCGCGCCGCGTGCAACGCTTACATTACTAACGCCAGGTTCTCCAGCTCATACTGCAGTACTGGCAGGGCGCACCCGGCCATCTCCACCCGGCCAGCCGCGTCCAGAGCCGCCTTGGGCGAAACCCCGTAGCCGCGGCCCATCAGGAAGACCTGCAGCAGTTCGGCGGCTTCGTATGAATCGATCATGCCACCCTGCAGCAGATCACTGCGCAATGCCGCCAGCTCAGTGGCGGTGAATCTGTCTTTATCGTTATTGGCTCTTTCGTTCATCGCTTTTTCAAACATGGCCGTCATCACCTCCGACTCCGACCTAAACCGCGTTTGGCTATTAGACTCATCGGCAGCCACGCAAGTTGCATGCAATTCGATTGCCGCGCTTGCCTTCTAGTTTCATGTACGGAAACCAGACTGCCTTAGATTCATTAACACCTGTGAATATCAGAAGTTGCGGACAACCCTATCAGAGCTCCTGGCTTCTCCCCAGTCTCATTAGTAACCCTAACCGTCCCAAAAACCGACAGATTGTGTCACTTCGGGAACGCACTCCGGGAATGCCCCCGCGGTTACCATGGTCTCGACCTCAGCCAATCTGCCGGGTCACGAGGCTGCCGAGAGGCCTGCTAGTCCCCAGAGGCCTTGCAACCTTCCTGAGTAAAGATACGGCGGGAAGGTTTCAAGGTTGTCAACTCAATGTCAAAATTACGGTTGGTAAGCAGACGAGCATTGGTGCGTCGAGGCTGCTAAGCCTCGATGGTCGCCTCATCCACCAGCATGATAGGGATGTCGTCTTTTATCGCATACACCCGGCGGCACTGCTTGCACTTCAAGCTCTCCGGATTCTCCCGGTACTCGAGGGGTTGCTTGCACGCCGGACAAACCAGAATTTCCAGCAAGTCTTTAGCAATCATGACAAGGGATTGTACGCCATGCCAGAATCGCTCATCACAGAGGCCGAGTCACGGAGAAAAAGAACTCGGCAAACTCCACCCCTCTGACTGCTCAGAAATTTCCCAGAGATTCTTGCTTTGTCTTCTCTGTGACTCTGTGACTCTGTGTCTCCGTGGTGAATTATTTCCCCGACCACCTCGGCAGTGTAAGATTTCCTAGCCGAAGCCCGAAAGCCAAAGCCCGGAGCCCGAATGCCCGCCAGAATTCTCGACGGCACGAAGATCGCAAACGACATTCGCAGCGAAGTGGCCGCGGAAGTGACGACCATGGCCGCCGCCGGCGTGCGCCCCGGGCTCGCTGTCGTTCTCGTCGGCCATAATCCGGCGTCGGAGATTTATGTGCGCGGGAAGGTTAAGGCCTGCGAGCAGGTCGGCCTTTACAGCGAGCAGCACACCCCTCCGGAAGCAGGCGGCACCTCGGAACTTCTCGCTTTGGTCGAAGACCTGAATCGCCGCGACGAGATTGACGGCATCCTGGTGCAGTTGCCGCTGCCCTCGCACGTGGACTCGAAGAAGGTGCTGATGGCGGTCGATCCAGCCAAGGATGTTGACGGATTCCATCCCGTTAACGTCGGGTTCCTTTCTACGCAGAGGCCTGGCTTGGTCCCCTGCACTCCCGCCGGAATCATGGAGATTTTGAAGCGCAGCAACATCCCCGTTGCCGGGCAGGAAGTTGTGGTGGTTGGACGCAGCGACATCGTGGGCAAGCCGGTCGCCATGCTGCTGATCAATGCCAATGCCACGGTCACCGTCTGCCACTCAAAAACTCGTGACCTGTGGGCGGTTTGCCGCCGCGCTGACATTCTGGTAGCGGCGATCGGCCGCGCTGGCATGATCACGCGAGATTTCGTGAAGCCCGGTGCGACTGTGATTGATGTAGGCATGAACCAGGTGAAGGACCCGGCGGAATTCCAGCGGCTGTTTGGAGGCGGTTTGGCGGGCGGATCGGCCAGTAACGCCAAGCGGGAAGCAGCTTTCCGCGCGAAAGGTTCGACGCTGGTTGGCGACGTGCATCCGGATGTAGCCGAAGTGGCGGGAGCATTAACCCCTGTACCCGGCGGTGTCGGTCCGCTCACGATAGCGATGCTGATGTATAACACCGTAAAAGCGGCGAAGATGCGGAGAGGCAGTGGTCAGTGGTCAGTGGCCAGTGGCCAGTGAGTCATCCGGCTCGGGAGTTACTGTCTGCTTTAGCTTCGATTCCGTGGCGAACGAGTTTGCTTTTACTGAACACCTTTACTGAACACTGGCCACTGAACACTGGCCACTGAATCTATGCTGAAAGTCGGCCTCACCGGAGGCATCGCGTCGGGCAAATCCACGGTTGGGGAGATGTTAGTCGCGCTCGGCGCGCATCTGGTGCAGGCCGACCGCATTGCGCACCAACTGATGCTGCCCGGCCAGCCCGTCTACAACGAGGTGGTGCGCCATTTCGGCGGCGGGATTCTCAATCCTGACTTGAGCGTGAACCGGTCGAAGCTGGCGGAGGCCGCGTTTGGCTCAGACGCGGGGTCTTCCGCTGTCTCCTCTCGTATTCAGGAGTTGAACCGCATCGTGCATCCCGCAGTGATTCGCAGCCAGGAGGAGTGGATGGAGGAAGCGGGACGCCAGGATCCGCACGCCATCGCCGTCGTGGAAGCGGCGCTCATCATTGAGGCAGGCGCGGCGAAACGCTTCGACAGGTTGATCGTGGTTACTTGCAGTGACGAGCAGCGCATCGCCCGTTTCGCCGCGCGGCAACGGCTGCCTATCGAGGATGCGCGCAAGGAAGTCGAGCGTCGCATGGCTGCGCAACTTCCCGAAGCCGAGAAAGTAAAGGCCGCGGACTACATCATCGACAACTCCAGCTCACTTGATCACACGCGCAATCAGGTGCAGAAGATATGGGAACAGCTGCGCAGGGAGGCTATGACCGAACGCTAGCCAGTCGCGCTCTTGTCATCCCGAGCGAAGCGAGAGATCTTGGTTCTTGCCTGCGCAACAGGTTTCGTCGCCTCGGGCAGACATCAAGATCCCTCGCTTCGCTCGGGATGACAGGCGCTTTTTAGAGGACGGACACGGCTTTGCGGAGGACGGCCATGGCTTCGTTGAGGTCGTCGACAGCACTCAAGCCTTCTTCAGAAATTTTCCCTGTTCAAGTTCCTCGAAGGCCTGGCGCAGTTGCTCCTGAGTGTTCATCACAATCGGGCCGTACCACGCCACCGGCTCTTCCAGGGGTTTGCCCGAGACCAAGAGGAAGCGGATTCCGTCGTCTCCGGCTTGCACGCTGACTTCGTCGCCTCGGTCAAAGAGGATGAGCGAGCGGTTGTCGGCGTCGACGGGAGGCGTAGTGTCCAACCACTTCACGGATTCGGTCGGAACCGCGAGCGGACCCGATGCGTTACAGAATTTCCCGCTTCCACCAAAAACATAAGCGAAGGCGTGGCGCGTCGTTTCAACCGGCAGCGTCTTTCTCTTGCCGGGAGCAACCGACACGTCGAGGTAGATGGGATCGGCCGCAATGCCATCCACCGGGCCTTTCTTTCCCCAGAAACTTCCGCAGACGACTCGAACATGGGTGCCGTCATCGTCCTTTATCTCGGGGATGTCGAGTGCCTTCACTTCCTGGTAGCGGGGCGCGGTCATTTTGAGGGAGGACGGAAGGTTTGCCCACAGCTGAAATCCATGCATGCGGCCGGATTGGTCGCCCTTGGGCATCTCCTGATGAATGATGCCGCTGCCCGCCGTCATCCACTGCACATCGCCGGCGGCGATGGCGCCGCGGTTACCCATGCTGTCGCCGTGTTCGACCGTGCCCGCTAAGACATAGGTGATGGTCTCGATGCCGCGGTGAGGATGCCAGGGGAAGCCTGCCAGATAATCCTCAGGAACGTCGTTGCGGAAATCGTCGAGCAGGAGGAACGGATCAGTCTCTTTGGTGTTTCCGAAGCCGAAAGCGCGGCGAAGATGCACGCCGGCGCCTTCGAGAGTCGGCTTCGATTTGATAAGCCGCTTTACAGGTCGAATGGACATAGGAGCCTCTGGTTACGGGGTCTTTTGATGTTGAAGCGAAGCTCGGGGATTCTGGCGCGGTGAGTCTGGCTGCCTGTGGACTTCCCCGCGAAAATAAAGTTTGCTGCGACGATGGCGAGCTGTTGGGTGTCTGTGATCTTCCGCAACGAAGACGGGGTACCCCCTCCCCCTCCCATCTCTCGAATCATCACGTTAGCAAGAAATTGCGTGCAAAATCCAGACGACAAAGAACTTCAAGGTCAAAATCTAGACAATAAGGGACTTATGGGATGACGACTTGCTGTTTAGCAGGCTGTCACGGCCTCGACCATGATGGCTGATTTGAATTGCGGAGGCAAGGTCAGGCGTCACAAGGAGGCGGTGGAAAACACAAGCGACTTTTCGTTATGCCTCAATTTTGTCGTCGGCCGGTCAAGGCTCCGCAGAACGAGTTGCTAGATTTTCTCGAAAAAGTGGGCGACCTTCTTGCCTGCGTCCTCGGTGTAGTAGACCGTCACCCTGGCGCCCTTTTCGCTCCCTTTTGCGATATCTTTTCCGGCATCCTCGGTGGCGTGGCCGGTCAGCCGGAACGTCTCCTCGGTGCCGTCGGCTGTCTTGACGACCAGAGTCTTGCCGCCTCGATTAATGTCTTTGATGGCCCCATCGGTGGTCTTCAGGCCGTCTTTTCCAACCTTGTCAATCTCGACCGCGGTGTCTTCCGTTCCACGCGTGGTGTAATGGGCTACTACCTCGCTTCCTTCTTTCAGGCCATGCCAGGAATCTGTGGCTGCGGCATCTGTCCCGTGCACCGTGGTTTTGGCAACGAAGTGCAGGGAGTGCTCGGTGCCATCGGCCGTCTTGACTACGACGGTCTTGGTACCGGAATCGATCTTGGTGACGGCTCCGTGGACGGCGGTAACAACATCATCGGCCGCGTAAAGCGTCGTTGCCATCAGCAGTGCGAGAACTAGACTTCCAATTGCCTTCACCATGTTCCAATCTCCTTGTAGTGGGATTCAGGGATTGTAAATCCCTTTGGGCTTCTGCATCCACCTCCGCTGGAGTTTGGTGGTGTCTCATTTCGCGGAGCAAAAGCCTTTAACCGCGAAGTGGGCAAAGGATTCGCGAAGGTCGCGAAGAAAAGCAAAATCGAAATTTGGACGCTACGCGGGATTTGTGGTGGTGTCGTTTGGCTTACGCGTTGGGCCGGTTGAGAGGGAGATCCTTCGCTACGCCTGAAGAACGGCTGCGCTCAGGATGACAATTGTGCCTGAAGAACGGCTGCGCCCAGGATGACATTCGACTGGAGCGTTCGAGCGATGCTCCCGGTCTCACGCGCTAGCGGCCTTTCAGGCTGTGTATTTCGGCCACGTAGCCGCCGGGAAATTCCACGATCGCGGTGGTGCGATCGTTCGCCGCGTAGGGCGGCGATAGGATTTTCACTCCCGAGGCTTTCGCTTTGTCCAGAGTCGCGCCGAGATCGTGCACCTGGTATCCGGTCAGTTCGTGGCCGAACGGGTATGGCAGGTGACCATCTGTCACCAGCACTTGCATGTTGCCGAACAGCGACGTGATTCGTATGCGGCGGTAGGTTTCTCCCGGGCGCCCGATTTCGCCTGCGTCCGCATGCTTGTCATCGGCTACCACCTGGCCGTGGGCGAAGGCCACGAATCCTCGAACAAAGTTGTCGGCCTGGTCGCGCGACACATAGACACGGTTGTCGGGAATGGTTTCAAGCGGAGGGTTCCTGGGTGGTGTGAAGTGCCAAAAGAGTTGCATCTTCACATCGCCGGGCCACTGGATGACAGCGTCAATTCCGATCGCGTCCTTAAACGGTTCGACGATCACTTCTGCTCCGGCTGCGCGAGCGGCGTTGATGGCCTGATCCATGTCAGTGACCAGATAACCGGTGCGCTCCTGCCCAAACGGGAAGGGTACCGGCGTCTGATACGCGAAGATGGATAGCGCGCCGACCGGCGTCAAGATGTATTGGAACTCGGTGCTGCTCGGCACTGGCAGGACGTTTGTAACGATTCGCTGGGACAGCTTGCCGCCGAAGGTGGTGACAAAGCTATTCACGAATGCGTCCAGATCGCTCGGAGCGACGTAAACGTGGGTCCCGTCGTATTGTGCCCCGACGGCAACGTCCGCCCCGGCGCTGGGACCGGCCTGAGCGCCAAACAGGGAAGCCTGCAGAGAAGACAACAAGGCTGCGACCAGAAGGATCGCCGAGAAGAGCTGCGCGCGTCTTCTCCTGTGTTCCACTGGGATACAACGCATGCACGTTCTCTTCGTCAACACTGGCTGGGCCATTAGCCTGCTTCTCGCGGCCAAGTATACGCCGGACGGGCTGTATTGGATGTGTTTCTCAGGCGGAATTCACAGAAGCGGATCGAGGCAACTTCTCGCCGCGCGCCGCATTACGGGACATTGTCCAGAATCAGAGCTTAGAATCAAACGTAGTATTGAAAGTGGGCCTTAGATTAGGTTCGAGGTCCCTGAGGTTTGAACTTATGAAACTCATACGACCTGTATTGTTGGCACTGATGATTGCCGGCGCGTTCTTCTACTTCACCACCTGGCGTTCAAATGCGAAACTCACCGGATCGAATCCAGCGGGCTGGTTCAGTCATCCGGCGCAGGTGGAGATCACGGAGGCCTCGGGCAACGAAGGACTCGACAGCGAAGAGCAGAACAATATCAGCGTTTATCGCAAGAATATTCCGTCGGTGGTGAACGTCACATCGCGCGCCATGACCTTCGACTTTTTTTATGGCCTGGTACCGCAGGAGGGGCAGGGATCGGGCTTTGTGATTGACAAAGATGGCCACATTCTCACGAATTATCACGTCATTGCCGACGCGCGCCAGGTGGAAGTCACGCTGCACAACCGCAAGAAGTACAAAGCAACGGTGGTGGGTACGGATCCGGCGCACGATCTGGCGGTAATCCTGATCAAGGCGACGGACCTGGTTCCCGCTGTGCTCGGCGACTCGCGCAACCTGCAGGTGGGGCAGAAGGTTTACGCCATCGGCAATCCGTTCGGGCTGGCGGGAACGATGACGCGGGGCATCGTAAGCTCGATCCGCCCGGTGCGCGAGCCTAATGGCGCGACTATTGACGAAGCGATTCAGACCGATGCCGCTATCAACCCGGGCAACTCGGGCGGTCCGCTGATGAACTGGCATGGGGAAGTGATCGGCATCAACACGATGATTCTTTCGAGCGTGGGGCAGAACTCTGGCGTGGGTTTCGCCATCCCCATTAATACTGCCAAGGCTGTGCTCAACGATCTGATGACCTTGGGGCGCGTGCGGCGTCCGGCTCTGGGCGTGCGCACGATCCCGATCAGCGCGGAGCTGGCTGATGAGATGGGATTGCCTGCGGACTACGGCTTGCTGATTGTGCAAGTCACTCCCGGCGGCTCGGCGGACCTGGCCGGACTGCGCGGCGGCACGGAGCGCGCTTATCTGGGCAACATCCCCATCATGCTGGGCGGCGACTTGATCGTTGCCATCGACGGCGAAAAGGTTGAAGACGAGCAGGATCTGGCACAGATGATGAATAACCACCGGGCCGGGGATACGGTGAAAGTGACGATTTACCGGAACAAGAAAAAAATGGATGTGAGCGTGGCGCTGGGCGAGGCTCGGGAACAAGTGTGAGGAGGGGCAGTTAGCGATCAGCTTTCAGCCGAGGCGTGAATATCGAATCCATCCGCGAGTATTGCCTGTCTTTTCCGCAGGCGACGGAGAAGCTGCAGTGGGGCGACGATCTTTGCTTCAAGATTGCCGGGAAGATCTTCGCGATTGCGGGGCTGGACAATCCGCGGCTGTGTTTCAAATGCACTCCTGAAATTTTTGCCGAGTTGATCGAGCTTGAGGACATTCGTCCGGCGCCTTACGTGGGGCGGTATAAGTGGGTGATGCTGGACCGGCTTGATGCGGTGCGTTGGGGTCAGCTGCAGGATTTGATCCGGCAGTCGTATGAGATGGTGGCAGCGAAGGCTCCGAGGAAATCCGGGAAGAAGAAGGGGCTGAGGAAGCTCCGTGCTGGGAAAAAGACGAAGAGGGTTTGATTGCGTGGTTAGGGTTGGCGGGCAAGAGTGCCCGCTCCACACGAGCGGCCCCACTCCACACAGGTACCCCCCGCGAGCTGGCCTGATTTGACTCTGCTTGCCGCCGTCGGCTAGCCTCAATAGTCCGCCCGTTCTGGACGCCTTCGACCTTCATGAGATTCCAAGACAAATCATTGATTTTGCTGCTGATGGCGGCGGTGACGGTGTTCGGCTCGATGTTCGGCCCGGCCCGCGCTGCTGCCTCCACGGAGCCGGTGCATGCCCAGCACGGAATCGTGGTGAGTGTTCACGAATTGGCGTCGCGCGCTGGAGTGGAAATGATGCAGGCCGGCGGCAATGCGGTGGATGCGGCCGTGGCAACGGGATTCGCGTTGGCGGTGGTGCATCCGGGGGCGGGGAATCTGGGAGGCGGCGGGTTCATGCTGGTGCGCATGGCCGACGGCAAAGTGCATTTCCTCGACTATCGGGAGAAGGCTCCCGCGGCTGCGAAAGCTGACATGTTTTTGGACGCGCAGGGCAACGTGATCGAAGGCGCCAGCCAGATCGGATACAAATCGATCGGCGTGCCCGGATCGGTTGCAGGCATGGTTTACGCCGAGCAGAAATATGGCAAGCTGACGCTGCAACAGGTGATGGCTCCGGCCATCCGGCTGGCGCGCGATGGTTATGCGCTGAGTTGGGATGGAGCGCGCGATTTTCAGCGGGATCGATATCTGGGGAAGTTTCCCGAGTCGAGGCGCATCTTCCAGCGCGACGGGAATTACTACCAGCCAGGAGAGATTTTCCGCCAGCCTGATTTGGCGCGGACTCTGGAGCGGATTGCAGCGAAGCCGGATGACTTTTATCACGGCTCGCTGGCGCAGGAACTGGCGGCCGCCATGCAAAAAGGTGGAGGGCTGATCACTGCCGACGATCTGGCGCACTACGAAGTGAAGGAACGTGAAGCGGTGCGTGGGACCTATCGCGGGTACGAAATCATCAGCGCGCCGCCACCATCTTCCGGCGGAACGGTTCTGATCGAATCGCTGAACATTCTGGAAGGATACGATCTCGGCAAGATGGGGGATCGATCGGCGCAGTCCATTCATTACACAACAGAGGCCTTCCGGAGGGCTTTTTTCGATCGAGCGGAATTCATGGGAGATCCGGACTCCTCAAAGATTCCAGTCTCCCAACTCATCGACAAGAAATATGGAACGGCGTGGCGGGAATCGATTGAAGCGGACCACGCGAACGCCAGCAAAGACTTGAAGCGGCCTGGAATTTTCAGTGAACTTGAACAGTATGCGGCTGGGCATCCTCAGCCTACGGGGAATCACGAGTCGTCCAACACGACGCACTATTCTGTTGTGGATGCTGATGGAAATGCAGTTGCAGTGACTACGACCCTTAATGGCTGGTTCGGAGCGCGGGTCACCGCGGATGGACTCGGTTTCTTGTTGAATGACGAGATGGATGACTTCTCCACGAAACCGGGTGTGCCGAATTCTGATGGTTTGATTCAGGGCGCGGCGAACGCCATTGGGCCGGGAAAGCGGCCACTGTCGTCTATGACCCCGACGATCGTGGTGCATGACGGGAAACCGTTTCTGGTGCTGGGCTCGCCTGGCAGTTCGAAGATCATCACGACGGTGGCGAATGTTCTGATGGGGGTGATTGATTACGGGATGAACATTCAGGAGGCTGTGAATGCTCCCCGGTTTCACCACCAATGGATGCCGGACGTGTTGAACATGGAGCAATGGTTTTCGCCGGACACGGTACAAGCGCTGCAGAAGATGGGATACAACGTGCAGATTGGGTTGCGCTACGGGGAGTTTGTGTCTCCTTACTGGAGCGATGCGGAGTGCGTTGCCATCGACCCGAAGACAGGCGAGAGGCTGGGCGCTACCGACGGCCGGCACAACGGAAAGGCAGTGGGGTATTAGAACATTGCTGATTGTCGATTTTTGACTGCCGATTGAAAATCAGACCCGTTGGGTTTTGGTGTTGAGTCAATAATCAGCAATCGACGATCAACAATTCTCCAAGGACGATCATGCTCAAAGCGGTGTCGACATATTTGTACGTGAAAGAGCGGCTGCATCCTGGGATTCTGGACGGCCTGGCTCGCACCGGAGTGCAGGCGATCGAGATCTTCGCAGCCCGGCAGCATCTCGACTATGCCAACCGCAAGGCGCACGTCAAAGAGATTGCCGAGTGGTTTCGCGGGAGCGGAATTCCGCTCAGCTCCGTGCACTCGCCGTTGTACGCCGATTACGAGTGGGGCCGCGCGGGTGCGCCGCCGGTGAACCTGGCATCCACGGACCGGGCTGGATTGGTGGAGGCGATGGATGAGGTAAAGCGGGCTCTGGAAATCGCGGAGCAGATTCCTTTTCGCTTTCTGGTGCAGCATCTTGGGCTTCCGAACGAAAGTTTCAGCGAGAAGAAATTCGAATCGGCGATGACGTCCATCGAACACTTGCGCGCGTTTGCCAAGCCGCTGGGCGTACGCATTCTGCTGGAGAACATTCCTAATGAGCTCTCTACGCCAGAGCGATTGGTAGAGATGATTCATGCTGCCCATTTTGACGATGTGGGAATCTGCTTCGATTTCGGGCACGCCCACATGATGGCTTCGGTGCGCGAGGCCTTCGAGATTGTGCAGAAGCTGGTTTGTTCGACACATGTTCACGACAATGCGAAACTCCACGACTCGCACCTGTGGCCGGGACAGGGAACGATCGACTGGAAGGAAGCGATGGAACTGCTGCGCTCAGCGCCGCAAAAGCCGCCCCTGATGCTGGAACTGGCGGACGACGAGAAAGTGAATCCGCTGGAAAAATTCGCGGCGACGTTCGAAAAGCTGGAAGGAAACTAGGAATTGAGCGACTGGGCGATTGAGTAATTGGGCAATTGAAAAAGCCCATATGTGCTTGGATGTGACAATTGCCCAATCACTCAATCGCTGAATCGCAAAATCATCTTATGTCTTCACCTGTAACTACTATTGCGGAAATCGGGAAGCACGAGGGGCAACCGGTCACGCTTCGGGGCTGGCTTTATAACCTGCGCGAGAGCGGGAAGTTGCTGTTTCCGCAGTTTCGCGACGGCTCGGGCGTGATTCAGGGCGTGGTGCCGAAAAATGCGGTTACGCCGGAGGTGTTCGAGGCGATCAAGACCCTTACGCAGGAATCGAGCGTGATTGTCGAAGGCAAGGTCCGCGCCGATAAGCGCGCTCCTGGCGGCTACGAACTCGATGTGGTGAATGTGCAAGTGGTACAGCGCGTTTCGGAGTCTGATCCCTATCCCATCACGCCAAAAGAGCATGGTGTGGAATTCCTGATGGAGCATCGGCATCTGTGGGTGAGGTCGCAGCGGCAGGCTTCGATTCTGCGGGTGCGCGCCGAAATCATTAAAGCGGTGCGCGATTTCTTCGACGAGCGGGGCTTCACGCTTACTGATCCGCCGATTCTCACCCCGGCGGCTTGCGAGGGAACGAGCACGCTTTTTCCTGTTGATTACTTCGAAGAGCAAGCGTACCTCACGCAGTCCGGCCAGCTTTATATCGAAGCGACGGCGATGGCGTTGGGCAAGGTGTATTCGTTTGGTCCAACGTTTCGGGCTGAGAAGTCGAAGACGCGGCGTCACCTCACTGAATTCTGGATGGTTGAGCCAGAAATCGCCTATGCCGAACTTGATGACGTGATGGATCTGGCCGAGGGGCTGATCAGTTTCGTCGTGAAGCGTTGCCTGGAGCGGCGGCGGGTGGACTTGCAGACTATTGGCCGCGATCTTTCCAAGCTCGAAAAGATTGAGCCGCCTTTTCCGCGGATCAGTTATGACGATGCGGTGAAGAATCTGCAGGAAGGGCACGCCAAAGGGGCGCTGGAAACGAAATTCGAGTGGGGCGGCGATCTGGGATCACCCGACGAAACTTATCTTTCGGCGCAGTTCGACAAGCCGGTGATGGTGCATCGCTATCCAGCGAAGGTCAAGGCGTTCTACATGGAACCGGACCCGCAGCGTCCCGAGTTAGCTTTGTGCGTGGATGTGCTGGCACCGGAAGGCTACGGCGAAATCGTTGGCGGCTCGCAGCGTATGGCATCTCACGAATTGCTGGTGCAGCGCATTCATGAGCACGGTTTGCCGGAGGAAGCTTTCAAGTGGTATCTCGACTTGCGCAAGTATGGCAGCGTTCCGCACGGCGGCTTCGGTATGGGCATTGAGCGGGCCGTGGCCTGGATCTGCGGGCTCGAGCATGTGCGGGAAACGATTCCGTTCCCGCGAATGCTGCACCGGCTGTACCCGTGAGAATTGAGTAATTGGACAATTTTGTAATTTGGTAATTTAAAAACGCGGCTCTGGTTTTCAATTGCCCAATCACCCGACTGCCCAATCGCAAAATCCTATGACCACGACCTCAACGACGATTGCCCCCAAGAAGATTCGCGTGATCGGGGTACCGCTCGATCTCGGCCAGTCGCGGCGTGGCGTCGACATGGGGCCTTCGGCCGTCCGTGTCGCGGGGCTCGAAGCGCGGCTGGAAGCATTGGGGCATGAAGTTGAAGATGGGGGCAACGTTGCTGTCGCCATTCCGGAACAGAAAAAGGAAGGCGACACCCACGCCAAGTATTTGAAGGAGATCACGGCGACTTGCACTAAGCATGCGGAGTTGGTGCTCAAGACGCTCGAAGCCGGGAAAATCCCGCTGGCGCTGGGCGGGGATCATTCGATGGCAGCGGGAACCGTGTCGGGGGTGGCGGAATTTTATCGGCGGCAGAAGCAGCGGATCGGACTCATCTGGATCGACGCGCACACCGACATCAACACGCCAGAATCGTCGCCGAGCGGCAACGTGCATGGGATGCCGTTGGCCGCGCTGATGGGGCTGGGTCCGGCTGAGCTGTCGAATATCTTCGACTTTTCCCCCAAAGTGAAAGCTGAGAACTGCGTTCTGGTGGGGGTGCGCGACATTGACGCGATTGAGAAAGAGAACGTGCGTCGCGCCGGCATCGGCGTTTTTACCATGCGCGACATTGACGAACGGGGCATGCGTACGGTGATGGAAGAAGCTTTGCGCATCGCCGGACGTGGCACTGCGGGCTATCATATTTCGCTCGACATGGACTGGGTCGATCCCGAGGACGCGCCCGGCGTTGGCACTCCGGTGCGCGGCGGCGCGACTTACCGGGAAGCTCACCTGGCGATGGAAATCATTGCTGATCACGGAGGCATGGTGAGTTTCGAAATTGTTGAAGTGAATCCCGTGATCGACGAGCACAACCAGACGGCGGATTTAGCGGTTGAGTTGGCGCTGTCGGCGTTCGGGAAGAAGATTCTGTAAGAGCTTATGAAGAAGCTTCGAGTCGGCATTCTTTTCGGCGGGCGCAGCGGAGAGCATGAAGTTTCTCTGCTCTCGGCTGCCTCCGTTCTTAAGGCTATCGATAAAGACAAATACGAAGTCGTGCCCATCGGCATCACCAAGGACGGCCGCTGGCTTACGGCAGGCGACGCTGAGAACCTGCTGCAGGGCAAGCTGGTGCTCGAACCGCGTCAGATGCGGGCCGGCGATCCTGAGACTACCCCGGCTGCGGCGGTGCTGGCGCGAGGAGAGTCGGTGGTGGTGCCTCCGGAGCCGGTGCATCGGCAGAGTGGGCTCGTACCGTTTCAGACAGATGCCGCGCTCACGCGACGCGCCAGCGACCGCGCCATCAATGTCGATGTGATCTTTCCCGTGTTGCATGGAACCTTCGGCGAAGACGGAACAATTCAGGGACTGCTCGAACTGGCTGACATTGCTTATGTGGGCGCGGGGGTGCTGGGCTCAGCGGCGGGTATGGACAAAGACATTATGAAGTCGTTGTTCGCCGCCGCTGGGCTGCCCATCGTGAAGCACGTCACCATCCTACGCAGCGCATGGGAAAAGGACGCCAGGAAAGTTCAGAAGTTTGTCGAGAGCAAGCTGAAATATCCCGTCTTTGTGAAGCCCGCGAACCTGGGATCGTCTGTAGGAATCAGCAAGGCGCACGATCGGAAGGAACTCGGTCCGGCCATTGAGGAGGCAGCGAAGTTCGACCGCAAGATTGTGATCGAGCAGGGCGTGGGCGGGAAGAAAAACAAAGCGCGCGAGATTGAGTGCTCAGTGCTGGGAAATGACGAGGCGGCGGCTTCGGTCCCTGGTGAGATCGTGCCCGTCAAGGAGTTTTATGACTACAACGCCAAGTATCTCGACGAAGGTTCGGAACTGATTATTCCGGCGAAGCTGACCAAGGCTGAGACGAAGAAGGTTCGGGAGCTGGCGGTGCAATCGTTTAAAGCCGTCGATTGCTCCGGCTTGGCACGCGTGGATTTTCTGATGGAGCCTGGGTCCGGGAAATCCCGGAAGATTTATTTGAATGAGATCAACACCATGCCGGGATTCACGGCGATCAGCATGTATCCCAAACTTTGGGCGGCGTCTGGACTGGATTATCCGGATCTCATCGACCGGCTGATCCAGCTTGCGCTGGAGCGGCACGCGGATAAGAAGAAGAATCAGTACTCACGGTGAGGTTGCAGTCGCGCCCGGAGAGTGGTGGGAACGCCTCTCATAGCCTGGAGTAGTGCAAGGGTGCAAGGGATCCTTCAACCTCTGCTCAGGATGACAGAGTTTCTGGTGGCTACTGTACTCCCGCCTTTTCCATGAAACTTGCCTGATCGGCCTTCATCTTTTTCAAGCCGTCTGTCGGTAGATAGACCATGTGCCCGGCGTCGTAGGTGGTGTACGAAATGTTGTCGCGATACTTCTGGGGCAGGTCGAGGTGCTGAATCGCATAGTTCGCCGCGAAATAGGGCGTGGCCAGATCGTAGTAGCCTTCCATCACCAGAATCTTCAGGTACGGATTCTTCACGATGGCTTGCCGCATGGCCGAAGCCGTGTCGGGGAAGCCGTCGTTGGCCGATCCCCAATCCCAGGGGATGCCTCCGCTTTGCGCCCGCACGTTGTAGGGCATGTCAGTTTTGTATCCAAGCTCCGTGCGGATGTAGTTGTTGAAGACGGAGGTGAAAGGTGGTTGGGTAGCTGAGCCCGTGGGATCGTAGAACGGAGTGTCGAGCAAGCCGTTGGGGTCGGGGCCGGTGTAGCGGCCATCGAGGCGTCCGACGCGCAGTTTCTGGTCGATCAGCAGATAGTGAGTGAACTTGCCGACGTTGATGCGGAGATTGGCTTCGTCCACGACTTCCTTACTCAGGCCGGTGTAGCGAGCCAGTTGCTCAATAGTTTTTTCGCGCTCCTGCGGAGTGAGCGCGTCTCCCTTGGCCAAGGCCATGGCGTAGTCCCCGAATGCCCACTGTTCCGATTCCTGCCGGGCGTGGTTCATGTCCTGCGCAAGATCGGGGGCGAGCTTGTGGTGAAAACCAGCGATCATGGTGAAGGAGGGAATGAGGAAAATGTAGGGCTGGTCGTTTGTTTTGGTCTCTTCGAGAGTTTCAAAATTCAGCACGCTTGAGAGCAGGGTTATCCCGTTGAACGAGATGCCGCGATCGGCCAGGTATCCGGCGATTCCGGCAGCGCGCGTGGTTCCGTAGCTTTCCCCGAAAAGAAACAGCGGGGAGGACCAGCGTTCGTTGCGGGTGATATAGAGGCGGATGAACTCGCTGAAGGCTTCGATATCCCCTTTGAGGCCCCAGAATTTCTTGAACTGTTCAGTGTCGGCGGCGCGGCTGAAGCCGGTGCCGATGGCGTCGATCAGTACCAGATCGCTTTTGTCGAGTAAAGTTGAGGGATTGTCTTCCATGCGGTAGGGAGCGGGCGGCATGAATCCGTCAGGCTGGAGCACGACGCGCTTCGGTCCGAGGGCTCCCATATGCAACCAGATCGTTGCCGAGCCGGGGCCGCCGTTGAAGGCGAAAGTGAGCGGGCGCTTGGCGGCGTCCTGGCCGTCGAGGGTGTAGGCGACGTAGAACATCTCGGCCTCGATCCTGCCGTCCCCACGCTTGATCGGAAGACGTCCGGCGGTCGCGGTATATTTCAATGCTTTTCCATCGACGGTGATCTGGTGATGCGTCGCAACCGGAGATACCTCGGTCATGTCGTAGTGCTCTTCTTTGTCCTTGTCTTTTTCCTTGTCGGCTTGCGGGGCCGGAGGCTTCTGATCGGAAGATGTTTCCGATTTCGTGGCCGCGTTTTCAGAGGAATCGGTGGAAGCCTGCGCCGGCTGCTTCTTTTGATTTTGAGATTTCGGGGAACTGGTTTGCTGTGGATTGGTCTGCTGGGAGTTGGCCTGCTGAGCGAAACTGACAGCTAAGAGAGCGCAAGCTGCGGCCAACGCCAGGAAAGGTGATCTCATTATTGGATCCTCGTCAGGAAATGACAGGTGGAATTTCTGAACGGCATGAATTGTACACTGGACTTTCACAACTGTGCCGAACTTCCCGGGGGGATCATAGAATGAGCGGGCTGTTTCGGCATTGGGCCCGTGGTTGCGCAGTTTGGCTTACGCGCTCGGCCGGTTGAGCAGGAGATCCTTCGCTACGCCTGAACAGCGGCTCCGCTCAGGATGACAAGTTAATCGTCGAACTGCGCCGCTGCCAGCCTGCCTATGTTCTTGACGAACCCTTTGGCGTGGGGTACCATTAGTAGGACAAGCTCGCTCTTCGGAGCGGGCCTGAATTTCATGCAGAGTGGCTGAGGGACGAGCCCTGAGACGCCACGGCAACCGGATCGGGATCATATATCCCGACCGCCAGGTGCCAACTCCCGCCCGGAAACGGGGAACATGAGATTCGGATGCGAGCTTCATTTCTATTTGCATTCCGATACCTCTTTTCCCTATTTCCTGGAAAAGAGGCTTTGTATTTTAGGC
>Ga0209169_10000998_pt1 | contig 17363 bp, 17 predicted proteins | sample HubBroMetageWRM4_FD_188346 | JGI IMG/M metagenome (GOLD analysis project Ga0209169, IMG submission 188346) | Warmed soil microbial communities from the Hubbard Brook experimental Forest, New Hampshire - Hubbard Brook CCASE Soil Metagenome WRM 4... | ecosystem: Environmental > Terrestrial > Soil... | reverse complement strand
GAGCGTGACTGGCGGGCTGCGAAGGCATGGCTGGTTACCAAAATTCACCCCGGCAAGGAGTGATGTCACATGGACAGCGCACGCTGGGACCAGATCCAATCCGTGTTTCACGAAGTTATAAAACATCCCGAGTCTGAGCGTCTTTCCTTACTCGAATCCGCCTGTGGGTCCGACGAACTGTTGAGGGTGGAGGTGCTGGCCATGCTGAATGCGGACAGCGACAAAGCATCGTTCCTCGATCGCGGTCTGCCCGAGAGCGTAGTGCCCAGTGCTCCACAAATCAGCGTGGAGCGACTTCCGGAGGAAACGTTGGTTTACCTGCTCGGCAGTCGCTACTGCGATACCGACAGACTGTCTGAATTCGCCTGGAACCAATTTGGTGCAACCACACCGGGCTGGCCGCGCGTGCAAGCCGTGTGTGATTTCGTCCATGGCCATCTGACTTTCGGTTATCAGTTCGCGCGTCCTACACGGACGGCCTTCGAAGCCTTCCAGGAGCGGCAGGGAGTTTGCCGCGACTTCGCCCACCTGGCGGTTACGTTGTGTCGTTGCCTGAACATTCCGGCGCGTTACTGCACCGGGTATCTGGGTGACATCGGCGTACCTCCCGTGGATGCGCCGATGGATTTCTCGGGATGGTTCGAAGCGTTCCTCGACGGGCAGTGGTACACATTCGACGCCCGGCACAACACCCCGCGCATCGGGCGAGTGCTCATCGCCCGCGGTCGCGACGCCGCCGATGTCGCAATCAGCATGACGTTTGGAGTTTGCACCCTGCAGAGCTTCAGAGTCTGGACGGACGAGGTCAAGAGCCTCGCGGCGTAAACAATGCGCGGGTGAACCAACCCATTCCGGTGCCGAGCAACACGGCCGTCCACGGATAATGGGTGACGAAACCGTCGATCGATTTCATCACGTGACCCACCTGCTGAGCGCGATTCCGCACGCTATCCACCAGCGATACCCGCGAGTGCTCCTTGATGTCGGCGATGGTGTTCAGCAGGCTCTGGCGCAGCTCAGCCACCGTGATACCACCCTCCTCGCCCACCTCCTCGAGCACGGTCTCGAGACTGAAGATCAACTCTCTGATCTCACGGCGCGCAACGATCGCGGTCGAGTCGTTAATATCGTCCATAGGCTCCCCCGGGCCCTCAAGTGGGCGGATACAGATAAACGCGGGTCCTAGGAGACTGTTCCGCGCGGGCTGTCCGGCCAGACTCGCTGGAGGATCCCGTACAAAAAGGCCGTGGTCAGGCCGAAGAGCAGCATGCCGTTCAGGGCCTCCAGGGCACCCATCAATTGCCAGTGCCCGGCGAGTGCCACATCGCTATGACCGTAGGTCGTGATCGCATTCAATGAGTAAAGCATGGCGGACTTGCTATCCGGAACGGCACCCAACGCCCAATACACAGCCGCCCAGATGCCCGCTTCAACGGCATGCAGCAGGGTCGCAAGCAGCGTCGTCACGCCCATCACGATCGAAAACAGGATATTGAAGTTGCGGTGAGTTCTCACCAGTCCGACCGTCCGGAGCGCCTGCCTGTTGATCACTCCGAGGCCGGCGACGTGAATGACCACGTTGGCCACGATCAGCGGGAGTGCCCAGGCCCAATCGCCGTCCCAGATGAGTACGCTGTTGTTCATAAGAGGGTGACACCACCGCCGGTTATTAGTTGTAGGTCCCTGTCCTAGTCTAATCCTCCCGAGACGGCAAGCGACGCTCTTCCGAGCCACTGGTCAGGCCGACCTGGTCCAGGGCGGAGGCGAGTTGCGCGGTGTCGGCGCGTTCTTGCATCCCGGCGGCTTGCGGATCGTGGCGGTCTTTGACCATGGGGAGGTCGCGGCGGAGCTCCTCGAGCAGGTGGATCACCTTGGTGACTTTCTGCTCGGTCAGGAGATTGACCTGGAGATCCAGGTGTGCGCGTTGTTGCTCGAAGCGGGTCTGGCGGTTCTGGGCGATCAACACCACCGTTGTTGTGACCAGCGCCACGAAAGAAACCAACATCTCGAGCCACTGGAAGGGCGGCGGGTCGAAGGGGGTGAGACCGAAGCGGGCGCAACCCAGGTTGAACGCCATCCAGGCGACCGTAAAGAGCAGTACCCCGGTCAGGTAAGCGGGCCGGCCGACGAAACGACTGACTCGTTCGAAGCGTCGCTGTGAGGCGCTCGTCGCGTCCCACTCGCGACGCTGGAGCGCGACCACGCCTTCGATGTTCTGGCTGATGTGATCAGACAGCGGCGCCGGGGCCGGCGGGTCTGTCTCACTCACGCTAACGAACCGCCCCGAAAACCTTCTTGATGAGCGAGTTCGCCTGTCCCAGCGGATCCTTACGGATCGCGCGCTCCTCGTCTGCGATGCGGCTGAACAAACCATCGAGCGCCTTGGCAGTCACATAGTCGTTGAGGTCGGCATCCTGCTTTTTGACCAGCCCAAGCTCCGCCGCCTTGCCGGCGTACCGGTCATAGAGCGGAGCGAGTTGCAGCTTGCTCGTCTCGCGGGCGATGGTGGGCTTGAACTTACTGGTGAGCTGGTCACTCGTGACCCGGCGAAAATACTGCGTACCGGCGTCGTCACCGCCGGTGAGGATTCCCTTCGCATCGGAGAGTGTCATCTTTTGCAGGGCCGCTTTGAAAATGGGCTTCGCATCCGCCACCGCATCCTCGGCGGCGTGATTCATGCCGACCTTGAGCTTATCGGCGTCCCCTCCCATGCCAATCATCCGCAGGGCCCGGTCCGCTTTCTCGAGCGCGGGTGGCAAGGGGATCGCCACCTTCGGATCGTTCAAGAATCCGTTTGTCGTGCCGAGTTGCGCCACCGCAGTATCGATCCCTTGTGACAGCGCCGCGCGTAGGCCGCCGGCAGCGTCGTGGGACGTCAGCGCGTCCAAAGTGACCGCAGCTCCCGAAGGCGCCGAGGCACAACAAATTGCTGCGGTGCAAATTATAATCAGGGCGCGGCTGCGCGCTCGAAACAGGGTGGTCATGATCTCACCTTCAACAGGATGTCTGGAGGACCGCCGTGGCAATGAGTCTAACAGGTATGTAGGAAGAGACAGGCAGTATCACCGGCCAAACTGGAGCAAAGCGGCAGCGAATCGCACTGCGATTTTGTAGGATACCGGTGTACGGAAGCGAACATTCCGTTGTGTCCGTTGGGAGAACTTGCCGTGGCAGATGTCCTCGTTGTCGGTGCTGGACCGGTCGGCTTAACACTCGCCTGCGAGCTCGCACGCCACGGTGTCCGATGCCGCATCGTCGACAAGCTCTCGACGCCCCTGCCCTTTTGTCGAGCGATAGGCGTTACGCCACGGACTCTCGAGGTCTGGGAAGACATGGGCGTGGTGCGGGAGATGATCGACGCCGGCCTATGGATCACCGGAATGCGCTCGATCGTGAGCGGTCAGCCAGCAATAGATGCGCCGGTCCCGCCCACCGATCTGCCTTACAGCTCTCTGGGCCTGCCACAATACTCGACGGAGCGCATTCTCTCGGAACACCTGGGGCGTCTGGGTATCGAAGTCGAGCGTGGAGTCGCGCTGACAGGGTTGAGTCAGAACGGTGCTGGCGTTGCGACTCGACTGTTGGGTTCCGACCAGCGAACCGAAGCTGTCTCATTCAAGTACGTTGTGGGCTGCGACGGTGCCCATAGCGTAGTCAGGCGCGAGTTGGGAATAGCGTTCTCAGGCGAAGCCTATCCCATGATGTTCATGCTCGGCGATGTCAGAATAGATTGGGACGTGCCACGGGGCATGACGCTCCGGGCCGTGCGCCCCGTCGAGCAAGCCCCGCCGGAGCTGTTCGTGGCGATTCCACTTCCGGACCAGGGCCGCTATCGCGTCACGATGGTCGCACCTACGGAGTTGGGTGCGGGAGCAAGCACCGACCACGGGATTCAGTCCGAGCTGCGCGGCCCCTCCTTGCCGGAGTTGCAAGCCGTCGCCGATCGGCTCCTACCGGATAAAACACGACTGGCTGACCTGCGTTGGTCGTCCCTATTCCGTATCAGTATGCGGCTCGCCGAACAGTATCGCGTCGGCCGAGCGTTCATTGCCGGCGATGCCGCGCATATCCACCCGCCGACCGGGGGTCAGGGAATGAACACCGGTATACAGGACGCTTACAACCTCGCATGGAAACTCGCTCTCGTTCTCGACGGCGCCGCTCCCGAAGCACTGCTCGATAGCTACGAGGCCGAACGGCGGCCGGTCGGTGCAGATGTCGTCGTTCGCACTCGTGCGGCGAGCGAAAACTACGGCAAGGAGCCTGGCGGAAAGCCCGATCGCCTAGCCGACACGCAGATCCTGGTCTCCTATCGCGGGACGGACTGGGTCCGTGACGATGCGAAGGACATAAATGCCTCCGGACCGGTCGCCGGCGACCGGGCTCCCGACGCCCAGGGGCTCTGGCGTCACGGTGTTGGCTTTCCCGTCCGGTTGTTCGAAATCCTCAAGGGGACGGAGCACGTGCTCCTGGTCCCTCTCATGGAGGCGGACACAGCTCACACGCTCGCAGACCTGTCAGCATGGGCGAGTAAGCTCCCTTTATCCCTCCAGGCTCGCTTGCGTGTGGTGGCGATCACGCAGGAGAGCGCCGCCGAACAGCCAAACATCGCTCTGTATCACGATCGCAACGGGGCTTTCGCCAAGATCTACGGCGCCAGGCCCATCAGCTTCCTAATTCGTCCGGACGGATACATTGGCTGGCGTGGCGCCTCATGGCGAGACGACGGTTTGGCTGCCTTTCTCAGCCGGGCTTTCCGGACGTAGCTCAGTTACGGCGCTTCAGAAGCGGCGTCACCACCGCCTCCAGGCGCTCGGGTGTCCATGACGGTTTCTTGAGCTTCCAGCCGTCCTCGACGAGGAGCCCCGCCCGATCGATGGTGAAATTCACCGGCAGGCGCCAGATGCGGCCGTAACCCGGCGCGCTCGAGTTGGCCAGCAAGCCAACCGGAAAGTGCAATGACTGTGCGATCCGGCGAACCTCACCGAGTTCATCCGGTGTGTCGAGGCTGAAACCGAGCACGCGCAGACCCGCCGCGGCGTGTTCCGTGGCGTACTGTGACAGCAGCGGCAACTCATCGCGACAGGGCGCGCACCAGGTCGCCCAAAAGGTGAGGATAACGACCGACCCCACTAATTCGGCGGAGGAAATCCGTGCTCCGTCCACGGTTGCCAGGGTGACCGGGGGAGCGCGGGTGCCCTCCTGCAATTCATCGGCCCCGGCAGCCAATGCAGGGAGTGCCCCTCGGACGAACAGAGCCGCGACGGCGCCTTCCAACATCGCCCGGCGCGTCCATGCAGACTCTTTTTGCGCGCACCGCGGTACAGATCGCCTCGTCAACATTTCCGCGCTCCGCCAGCCCGGCGATAGACCTGCGGTGGCTGCGCGAAGCGCTGCTCGAAAGCGCGTGTGAAGCTGGAGGTGTGCTCGTAGCCTACGGCGGCCGCGATCTCCTTTATTCTCATACTCGTGCCCGTAAGGAGCACAGCGGCCTTCTGGAGTCGTTGCTCGGTCAATACGTGACCCAAGCCTACGCCGGTTGTCTGCTTGAACAGGTGCTGCAGACGCGACTCGCTCAGGTTCAGCCTGGAGGCGAGATCGGAGATCCTCCAGAGCGAGGCCGATTCGACCATCTCCAGGATCTTGCGAATGCGAAATTCCGAGGCGGGACTGGCAACCCCCCCATTCCTTCCGTGCGGACGCGCCATATTGATCATGCCTCCCTTCCCTAGAGCCGTTGGACACAGCGCGCGCCGAAAACCAACGTGCTTTGTTTCCTTTCACGAACCTTTCAAATCGCTGTCTGGATCCCTTCTGGCGACTTTCGAGTCCCTTTCGTGTTCTACAGAAGTTAGAAACCTCTCGCCATAGAGCAAAAGGTTCACTCGCAGTCAGACTCGTTCTAGGAGAGCCACGAGGCACGTCCTTGTGCCGGCGGCGCGAGGGACATACGTCCTGCAGCAAGGTTGAGTTATTTACTGGCGGCGCCGGGTGCGCCGCCCTCGTCGAGCAACTTTGCGATCAGGGTGCGCAGCGTGCTCTCGTCTTCCAAGGCCACGTTTGCGCCTCTACCGCCGGTCGTCGCGCGGATCGTGCCCGTGCGATCGATGACGACGAGCTGAGGAATGCTCAAGGTTTCGTTCTGGGCGCGAGCCAGGTAACTGTCCACGTTCTCCTTGGAGGTATACCCCACAGGAAACGTGAGCTTGAAATACTCGGTCATCTGGGCCGCCTGCAGGCGCCCCTCGACCGACGAGTTGGGTGGCTCGAAGACCACCCCGACCGGTTGAAAACCACGGGGCCCGAGCTCGCCGCGCAGCTTATCCAACATTCTGACCACGCGCAGGCAGTGCTCGGACCTGACGAACAGAAACTCCACGACGACGACCTTGCCCTTGAGACTGGAGAGCAGGATGGTCGCACCGCCCGGTTCCACGATGGAGAATTCGGGCGATTGACGCGGCAGGGGCGCGGCAGGCGCGACCAGCGCGAACCCGGCAATAACCAACACGACGACGCCCGCGATGAACTTTTGCATCTCACACCTGTTGCCATTTGGTCGCGATAGTTTGCATTTCCGCCGCGGCGCTCGCGGCGGCGTCCTCCGGGCTGCGCTCGCCCTTCAACACACTCTGAACCATTCGAGGGATCAGGAAGCTGTTGAAAATCTCCATGTAGGCGGGGGTCGCAAACCCCGGTACGCCCAGGTTCGGCGTCCAGTGCAGCGCATCCTTGAGCGCCGTGTACTTCAAGGCGGGGTCTGCGTGCGGGTCCTTGGACAGTCGCACGATGAGATCCGGGACGGTCTTCGGGTAAATGGGAAAGTTGCAACCCAGGCTTTTCTCATAGCCGGCCCGGGAGCTGTCGACCAGGTCGGCCAGAAACTGTGTGGCGACGTCCTGGTTGCGGCCGAAATTCCAGACCACCGAGCAGTTGGTGACATGCGGCAGAGCGGTTACGCCCATGCCGTTGGTCCCCAGCAGAGGCGGCTGCAGCCAGATCCCGCCGGCCAGCTGCGGGTCCTTGGTTTCCGCCGCACGAACCAGGTTGATGGCGTTGCTGGTGGCGGACGCCTTGCCCGCCAGCATGGCCTGCACATTGCCCGCCGACCCCCAACTGAGCTGTTCGGGCGAGCCCGACTCGCGATACAGCGACTCGATGTACTTCAGTGCCTGTACGGCAAACACGTTCTTGTTGAAGAGCACCGCGCCGTTGCCGTCCAACAGCCAGGCGCGATGTGAGTAGAGCAAAGTGTGGAGGGTAACGTTACCCTCCAGGGTCGGCGTGAACGCGAACCCTAAAGGCAGACCGAATTTCTCGCGCAGCTGGCGCGCACCGGTGCGCAGGCCGGTACTGGTCAGAGGCCCGAGTCCCATGCCGACTTTCGCCCAGGCGTCGTGACGGAATTGCAGCGGTGTCGGCATCCAGAAATCGGCGAAGGCGCTGTACTTGCCGGTGCGTAGATTGAAGGTGGAGCGGTGGGCCAATTGCTGAACTGCGCCATACTTGGCGGCCACCAGCTGGTAGACGGCGCCGTGATCGATGGCGTGTTGGTAGAACTGCGCCGGCGGCCAGGGAAAGATGAAGACATCGTGACCCTTGCCGGCCCGGGTCTCAGCCGCCGCCACCGCCGCGACTGCCTCCACCGGGATCACGTCGACGCTGACCTTGACGTGATGCTGTTCGCCCCAAGCGCGGGCCACGCTCGCGAACCAGACATCGAACTCGGGCACGAAGTGCGCCCACTTGGCAATCCGCAGCTTCTTCTGCGCGGCGCGCGCGCTGTTGGAGAGAATAAAAGGGCTGGCGGCGGTAGCAACCGCCGCCAGCTTGATAAAGTCCCGCCGGGCAACCATCGTTCGGCTACGGGACCGACCCGTCTCCGTCACCGGGGAACTGACCGGTAGTCTGCAGGGCGACAAAGTTGGCCGTCATCGTCGGGTTCTGCGGTTGACCGTTGGGCAGGAACACCTGGTCCAGGAAGGCATCGGCGGCGATAGCCCCGTTACGCGGATCGGGAATCGCGGGACAGATCAACCAGATCGCGCCTCCATCCCCGGTGGTCAGTTGGCCCTCCGCGCCACACCCACTACCCTCGAGCGTGTTGTCGGTATCGTTCGGGGTGATGATGATGGGGCCGCCATCGAGGCTGAAGCCGTTCTCGGCCTCCAGCTGTTGGTAGACAGCCTGGCAGGCGGGGGTGGCGTTAGCTGGATCCTGCGTGAGCCAGACGTAGGTCACGATCCACATCCCCAGCAGGTCGTCGCAGAAGTAGCCGAACGGGCTGTCGCTCAGGACCGTGGGCGCGTTCGGGCCACAGATCGTCGGATTGTTGCTGATGCAGTTGTTATCGCTCCCGTCCATGGCATTGCGGTTCTGGGCGAAGCGCCAGTCCTGCCTGAGATTCGGCGTATACACGGTGTTGACCGTGCTCACATCGAAACAGGGAGTGGGAGGCGCGAGAGGACTCGCCGCATCTGTGGCACAGGGGTTCGTGGCGAATTGGCCGTTCGGGAGCCGCTGCTTCACCATCGCATAGGCTTCAAAGTTGCTGACGATGGATTCCATGCTGATCCCGCGAGGATTATTGCTATTGGCGATCGTGATGTCGTGAGTGCCGGCGAGACGCGTGTAGGTCGTTTCGAATGCCGCCTCGTTGTTGAGGAACCCCAGTATGGAGATGAAGGCGTTGGGCGCGTTGGTCCCGTTATCGGTGAATCCGCCCGTCGTCGCCAGTATGCGGAAATTCCTGCGGTCCGGGTCGTTGGTGGCGCAGGTCGGATCCGCCACCCAGTTGACTTGGGAAGCGCTGCGTGCCGGCGGGCCCGTCAGTCGGGACGTGCCGAACCGGCCAATGACCTGGGTCGGGTCGACACCGTTATCCTGGTAAAACTGGTCGCTGTAATCGCAAGGTGGAGGGTTGAAGTTACCGGTATTGACGATCAGGGCCTGCGCGACCGCCGGGGCCGAAATCATCGCTAACGGCAGCCCGGCGAGTGCCAGGGCAACGCCATAGAGCCAGGCATGCACAGTTGAGTTTTTCATGAGTCGATCCCTCCTGCTACGACGGTTGAATGCGGTTTGTTTCGGGCCGGAGCATCCACGAGATGGATTCGGCCAGGTAGGGTGCATTCCCCAACCCAGGACAGGCGGCCCACAACATCAGCGGCTCGTTACCGTAGCGAACGTTGCCGATGTGCTGGCTCTTGTCCTTGTCGATGGCCGGATCCGGGTACTGGAAGCCGATGCCACGCCGGATTTTTTCCAGGTCGGCGGGCGTGCCGGTCAGGAACGTCCACCCCGGCTTCGCGTGGAACATCTCACGGTAGGCCTTGATGGCCTTCACGTCGTCCTCTTCGGGCTTGAGTGTGAAGGAGTACATGAAGATCTTTTTCCCCACATCCGGCCCCAGCAGCTTCTGTACCGTCACCAGGTTCGCCGTCACCGCCGGACAGATCTCGTCGCACTTGGTGTAGAAGAAGTTCATGGTGACGATCTTGTCCTTGATCAGATCGTCGTAAAACCTCACCTGTTTGCCCTCATGTGTCAGTAGTGGAACGTTAGGCAGGTTCTGTCGCTGAATGCGCTGCCGCGCCACCTCGGATCGCGTCGGCGTCCCGACACCCGTAGCAGCCGCCACGGCTGCGCGCGCGACGCTGCTTCCCGCAACGAGCGACGTTGCTCCGGCGAGCGGTGCCAACGCGGTCCAACCCAGCATCTTCCTTCTCGATAGATCGCCCATGTCTGAAACTCCCAAATGTTTTGTCAGCCGCTCACGGCACCTGTATGTCGTCGCCCTGTGCCACGACGTGCCACAGCGCCATCATTGCGTGATCCTCGTGCACCACGTTGTGACAGTGGATCGGGTACTTACCCGTCCAGTCGCGGAATTTGAAGAACAACATCGCGCGCTCGTTCGGATGCAGTTGCGTGACGTCCTTCCTGCCGAGATCGGTCGGTACGCTGGGTGCCACGCGGTTGCGGCTGAGAATCTGGTGTTCCTCCAGGTGAATGTGCACGGGGTGCGTCCAGTCGCCGGTGAGGTTGGTGAGGATCCACTGCTCGGAGCTGTTCTGCTGGACCGCGAAGCGGAACTGGGTGCAATCCATGAACTGCCCGTTGATCGACCACTGGCCGTTCAGGCGATCGAACTTGAAGGTGCGCACAATCCGCGGTGGCACGTTCGTGGTGGGCAGCTGGTAGAACGTGGGGTTGGTGGCCGGATCGACGCTGTCGTCGGTGACCGCTGTGCCACTCACCCGGAACTGCAGGCACAGATTACCGGTTCCGGCCGCTTTGATGGCCGGCTGATTCGTGCCCAACGTTCCCGAGCATTCCGTAGTCGTGCTGTTCTGCGGGGCCAACTGGCTGTCGACGGCCGCCGGTCCCTGGCCGTTGATCTGGTTGAGCCGGTTCTCCAGGTACAGGGTCTGGCCGCGGAACTTGCTGAAGTCGATGATGACATCGACGCGCTCGGCCGGTCCGATGCGCACGCTCTGCACCTGGATCGGATTCGGCAACAGGTTACCGTCCGTACCGATCAGGTAGAACGGGTTCACGCCGTTGGTGTTATTCAGGTTGGTCAGGAAGAACTCGTAGAAGCGCGACGGACCCGTATCCAACAGGCGGAAGCGGTAACGGCGCGGCTGCACGTTGAAGAATGGCTGGATCTTGCCATTCACCAGGAACTTGTCGCCCAGGATGCCGTCCAGGTTGAACAGGTCGAATACCAGCTCACCGGTGTTCGGATCGTAGACCCGGTCCGCGAACAACAGCGGGATATCGAACTGCGGGAAGTCGGGCAGATGGAACCCGGTGCTGCTGTCGCCCGTGTCGAACTGGTTGAAGAGACAATAGAACCCCGCCAGGCCCTTGTAGGTATTCTGCGAAGTGAAGTCCACGCGGTGGTCGTGATACCAAAGCGTGCTCAAGGACTCATTGATGTCGCCGTTTGGCGCGAAGTCGGAGTTGAATCCGGCCAGCACGTTCGGGTAATACTGGTCGCAGAAGTGCCCGGCGGTGTAGAAGTCGCACGGGTTGCCGTCGCTCTCCGACGGATTGTGGGCATTGTGCAGGTGAGTCGTCACCGAGGGCATGCCGAAGCCGGTATTGTTCGCCTGCGTGACTGACGGCAGGGAATTGATGTTGCGAGTGAGCTGCGGCTTGCCGTAAAACGCCTGGTAGGTCGGGCCCGGGCTGCGGGCGCCGGTGCCATCGTCAAAACCCCAGATGGTTTGCACGGGCAGGTTCGTATCTGCCGTCTGCCGGACACTGAACTGCCGTTGGTTGAACTGGTACAGGGTCCCGGGGACCACCGGAAATCGGGTGGAGTTGATGAGCGGCGCCTGGAAGGGAGCAGCACGCACTTCACCCGCGGCGGTGTTCGGAGCCTCCGTCGGCGTTGGGGTCAGTGACCTCACCTTCTGGGCGAGCGGCATGACCACCAGCGGATCCAGGAAGGGCCGCGTCGGAGGACTCGCAGTCTGGTTTCCCGGCACGCAGTTCTGGTTCGTTCCGGGGCTGGTGTTCGCACCTGAGCTCGGCGGGTTGTTGGTGGTCACCCCCGACCTGTTGGCAGTCGTCTGCCCGAAGGCCCGCGCGCTCAAGCCGTTCTTCGCGATCAGCATGCCACCGGAGGTGAGCAAACCCATCTTGAAGAGGTCGCGCCGACTGGTCAGACCTGCGGCGATGAGCTCGCGGCGGTTTTTGGCCGCGTTGCACATCTCCTTGAAGCGTCGCCGGGAAACCTTTTCACCAAAAACGTTGTAATACATGACCCGCATCCTCCCTTGATGACTGCCACGTGACTCGTGTTTGAAATTCGTCGCAGGTGTCAACGAGACACGCGCTTCGTTTGAGGGCGCTAGCCTAACGCGCGCGGCCTGCAGCCAGAAAGGCGAAAGCTTTAGCTAAAACCGCTGTTTGTTAGCATTTCGGGCTGAAGGTGCCGCAAGGCGCAAAACGTGCGGCGACGGTGCGGTACCGCTCCATAGACCTTGGGCTCGCCGTAATTGGCCTGGTGGGGCTTTTTTGCCGCATACTCAGCTACGACACTGGATTTACAGCTCACCTAGATGACCCCAGTCTCCCGTTTCGAGCTCGTCCTGATCCTGATGGCAGCCGTCGTGGTGCTGGAGCTACTGGCGCGCCGGCTGCGAATGCCGCCGGCGGCGGCGTTCATTCTTGGCGGGATCGCGCTTGCGCTCATTCCAGGTACGCCGCAAGTCGAGCTCGATCCAGACCTGGTGCTGGTGCTATTTCTGCCGCCGCTGCTACTGGCGGGGGCCTATCTCACGGTCTGGCGCGATTTTCGCGCTAACTTGCGGATCATCCTCGGGCTTGCCGTCGGCGCAGTCGCGTTCACCACCGCTGCGGTCGGCATCGCAGCGCATTGGATGGATCCAGCCCTGCCGTGGGCGGCGTGTTTCGCTCTTGGCGCCATCGTGTCACCGCCGGATGCGGTCTCGGCCAAAGCGATCCTGCAACGTGTCTCGCTACCCGCGCGCGTCACCTTGCTCCTGGAAGGGGAAAGCCTGGTGAATGATGCCACCGGCCTGGTCCTCTACCGGTTTGCGGTAGTCGCCGCGCTGACGGGCGCCTTCAGCTCAGGTCAGGCGGTATTGAGCTTCGGCGGACTCGCGCTCGGCGGGGTCGCGCTGGGACTGGTGTTCGGATGGTTGGTGTCGGAGCTGTTGATGCGCATGCGCGATCCGACACTGAGTGTGATCGCCAGCTTTCTCGCCGCCTGGGTTTCCTACATCGCCGGCGACCGGCTGCACGTCTCAGGCGTGTTGACTACCGTCGCGTGTGGCGTGGTGATGGGAGGACGCCAGCACAGCGTGCTGTCGGCTGCCACCCGTAGCCAGGCGGGGGCCGTCTGGGAGGTCGTCGGGTTCGTACTCGAGTCCCTGATATTCATTCTGATCGGGCTGTCCTTGCGCAGTGTGCTCCAGCGCCTCGGAGGTGACTGGCACGCGATCGCGACACTCGGCCCGGCAGTGTGGATCATCATCGCAACAGTCATCCTGTCACGCTTCGTTTGGATACTACCGGCAACTTACATACCGCGCTTCCTGTCCCCCTCCCTGCGCCGGCGCGATCCCTACCCGCCACTGTCTATCCCGGTCGTTATGAGTTGGGCGGGTATGCGCGGAGTCGTCAGCCTGGCGGCGGCCCTGGCACTGCCTGAGGGGTTTCCGGGAAGAGACTTCATCCTGCTGACGACGTTCGCCGTCATCCTGGTCACGGTATTGGTTCAGGGAGCGACCTTGGCTCCGCTGATTCGTACCTTGCGCCTCGGCAGCTTCACGCAACGACACGCGGAAACCCTGACGGAGGATCAGGCGCGCGCCCGCATGGCGGCGGCACAACTCGCCGCGGTCGAGAAGTTGTCTGCCAAAGAAGACCAGACGCAGCGCCATCCACGCCTCCTCGAGCAATACGGTTATCGGGCGCGTGCGACCGCCCGCTTCAGCGAAGCAGCCGAAACCCTGTCCGAGCACAGGCGCGAGCACTTCCAGGTCGTGCTGGCAGCCGTGGCTGCGGGCCGCGCCGAGATCCTGCGGCTCCACCACGCCGGCTCGATTCACGACCGGGTGCTCGCCACACTCGAGAATGACCTCGATCTCGAAGAGATCAGCGCACGTCGCTATCTCGGCGAGCACTGATCGGGGACGGACTTGAAAATGCCTCCGACGGCACCTACCGTAAGTGGCCCCTCTGAAGAGCAAGGAGTGACGACAATGACCGCAACGACCGAACGCGCGATCCTGGCCGGCGGCTGCTTTTGGGGGGTGCAGGACCTGTTGCGCCGTGTTCCCGGCGTCATTTCCACCCGGGTGGGGTATTCAGGGGGCGATGTCCCGAACGCGACCTACCGTAATCACGGTACGCATGCCGAGGCAATCGAGGTTATTTTCGATCCCAAGGTCATGAGCTTCCGCCAGTTGCTGGAACTCTTCTTCCAGATCCACGATCCGACCACCCTTAACCGTCAAGGGAACGATCGGGGGCTCAGCTATCGCTCGGCCATTTTCTTTACGAGCGAGACGCAGAAGGAAGTCGCCGAGGACACCATCGCGGACGTCAATGCTTCCGGCCTGTGGCCCGGCAAGGTGGTGACGGAAGTCGCCCCGGCCGGTCCCTTCTGGGAAGCGGAGCCGGAGCACCAGGACTACCTGGAACGCATTCCCGACGGCTACACCTGTCACTTCGTACGGCCACAGTGGAAGCTGCCGGTACGGGCGAAGTCAGCCGCGGGCGCCGCTTAAACTCGAGCGCTGCGACCCTCGCTCAACGAAGGTCCACAGCAAACGCGAGCAGCAGGTTGCCGGGCTGCCCGGTGATCCGACCGTAGCCGGAATTCACAAACACCATACCGCCGGCAACGGTCGCTCCGCCGTTGTCGAGCGAGCCACCGGCTGCGGCGACGCCGTTCACGGTGTCGAATGACTGCGCCGTGTCGAAATCCCAGAGCACTCGCCCGTCCCCGCTCGCATAGGCGCGCAGGTGGCCGTCCTGCGACCCGGAGAACACCACTCCGGGTATCACCGAGACGGCTTGTGACTGTGCCTCGGTGCAATTTCTAGCACCCCAACTGCACGCGGGTGCCGGCGGCTCGGCGCGCCACACCTGTTTGCCATCATCGATCCGAAGCGCGACCAGCCCACCGGGCTTGGCGCCCTTTGCCGCGGCATCGGACACCGCGACATAGAACTGACTCGGGTCGGCCGCACCGCCCCACTCAATGCCGCCTAAACTGCTGCCGACGCCAACCTGCGCGGCCCACAATTGCCGCCCGGTCGCGGGATCCAGCCCGTAAACCTGTCCTGACTTCTCGCCCGTCAACAGCACCCGCTGGCCGTTGTGCAAGCTGCGCAGGATCGGCGAGTTACCAAAATCGACATCCGGGCCGAGCGTCTGCGGGCATTTACCCTTCCCCGCCATATCCGGCGACTCGCAGCCGACGACGTAGTTGTCGCCCGGGTGCAGTTGATTCGTCCAGCGAATGGCGCCCGTTCTCATGTCGAGAGCGAGAATCGAATCCGTACGAGCGGTCGGGACATCGGTGTAAGAATTCCCCGTACCCACATACAAGAGATTGCGCGTCGGATCGAGGGTGGGTGCGGACCACACCGAGCCGCCGGCGGGACCGTAAAGGTCCGTGCCGCTGTCTGTTTTGCGGTAAGGCTGCGCCTTGCGCGCAATGGTGTAGGTCTGCCAGATGACCTTGCCGTCGCGCGCGCTGAGGGCCGCGACGCTGCCGCGGAACTTGCAACACTCGTAGCCCGGCGCAGCCGCGGAGAGCTCCTCGAGGGACGATACCGGGACATAGAGCCGCTCGCCATAGAACACCGGAGCACCGGTAATCCGCGCGTCGGGATGTTGGTCGAGCCGTGACTTCCAGATCGGCTTCCCACTGTCGGCATCCAGTGCATACACGTTAGCGGAGTCGTCTCCCAACACGGCGGCGAGCCGCTTACCGGAGTCGCCCGGAATCGTAATGACGGACACTGCCGTGCGCACCGCTGCCGCGGCGTCGAACGTCCAGTGAGTGCAGCCGGTCTTTGCATCGAGGGAATAGACTCGCCCGGTAGTGCTCGTCACATACACACGTCCGCCGACGATGGTCGGCTGACCGTAGATATAGGTCGCCCGATAGCCGAACGCCCACTTCACCTTCAAATGGGGCACTTCGTCAGCGGTGAGTCCCGGCTCGGGCTGAAAGCGTGCGTTGTTGAGATCCCGGCCCCAGCCGTTCCAACTCGAGCCGGCCTCAGGGCCGACCGCGGCGCCCTGCTCCTTGCATAGGTTGGTCTCGGGCGTCGCACCTGGGTTGCCCGTAGGCGCCTTACCCGTAAGGAAAGTCGCGACCGCCACACGATCGTTCATGTTGAGGCCGCCAGCCTGCGCCCGCATGACACCGCTCGTCAGGATCTGCATCACTTCGTCCGGACTGTGCCGGGCGATAACCTCACGGGCGGGAATCCGGTCCTTGGGATGATCGTGGCAACCGCTGCAGAACTGCTCATACAGCTGGGCGCCTGGAGTGGATGGGGGACCATCCTTCGGCGCACTCCATGCCGTTACGGAGGTGAGCAGCAACGCAACTGAAGCCGCCTCAACCAACACCGGACGCGGTACCCGTGGGCCCTCGTTGTGATGTCTCACGGCGCGGGGCGATAGGCGATGCGGTTGCCGCGGAAGGTTCCGAACCACAAGGTGGAGCCGGTCTGTACCGTACTCGTGGCTCCCCCGAACTCCGGGTAGCCGGGCTCCTTCACTACGGGGGTCAACTGCATGGTTTGCGGATCCAGCAGCACCGTCGCCCAGCCGAGCGGCCCGTCGAGATGTTTCGCGTCGGAGATGAACTGTCCCGTGACGAAGATCCTGCCTCCCGGCGCCCAGCGCAGATTGTCGGGATGGAAGTCGACCTTGACGCTGGAGCGCTCGCCCTTGTCATTGCCATGGCCAGGCAGCGGGACGCGATAGATTTCGCGGGTGCCCCAGGCGTTCACGAACAACCATTTGCTATCCGGGGAAACCACGATGCCGTTGTCGCCTGACAGCTGGGTGCCGGGCACTTCGCTGAATCCCTTGCCGGGGGTCCATAGGTAAACGACGCCGTTGATCTGGCCGGCCAGGATGTGCTGAATCGCCTCCTTGTCGCTGTTGTCCAGAAACTTGGTGACAACAAAACCGCCACCCGGTACAGCGGCCACCGAGTTGGGACTCGCTCCGGCGGGCGTGACCACGCAGCCAACCCACTCGGCTGAGCCCTTGGCGGCGTTCAAGTGAAACACTTCGACGGCGTCGCGGCCGGCGTGGTTGATCGCGTAAACGGTCGTTACGCCACCGTGTGAGGGTGTCACATCCAATCCATGGGTTGCCAAGCCCTGCAGATCCGGGGCGGCACACGGATAGCGCGGGTCGGGCTTCGCCGCAATCGACAAGGTAACGGCTTTGAATGTCTTCGCCGCGGTATCGATCAGATACAGGCCGGCGGAGGCCGGCTGCAGGGAGCCGGCGACCAGCCAGCGGCCACCCTCAACGGGAAGGAGGTCTTCAACGTTCACCACGCCGCAGACAAAACTCAAATCTCCTGTGGGAGCGCAGCCTGCTCCCGCAGCAGTCGGCGCGGACTGGGCGCGCACCGGATCGCTGGTGATGAGGGCTACGGCGAGGATCAGCGTCGAGGTCAGGACGGCTCGGGACTTCATCTGCGGCACTCCCATTGGCTGGCCGCCGATGTTACCCCAAGCCCAGCATCACACTCGCAACTCCAGGTTGTAGGGACCATTCCTCGGTGCATGGGTGTGCTCGTGCGCCAGCAACCAGCGCTTGCGCTCCAGGCCACCACCGAA
>Ga0209169_10000997_pt1 | contig 17366 bp, 16 predicted proteins | sample HubBroMetageWRM4_FD_188346 | JGI IMG/M metagenome (GOLD analysis project Ga0209169, IMG submission 188346) | Warmed soil microbial communities from the Hubbard Brook experimental Forest, New Hampshire - Hubbard Brook CCASE Soil Metagenome WRM 4... | ecosystem: Environmental > Terrestrial > Soil... | reverse complement strand
CTCAACCAAAATCGCGATGCAGTACTCGCCGCGCAACGCGATCATGTACGTCTCGATGGTCGACGCTGGAACGGTAGAGCTCTTGCGCTCCCTCGGCAAAGACATCGTCAGCTCCGCCGATCTCGTCAGCATCTTCGAGGCCGTCCTCACCGAGGAACAGATTGCCACCCACTACGCTGCCCAGGAGCGCCTCGACCGCGTCCTCGCCGCTGGCTGGAAGTACATCTCCGACCACACCCGCGACGACCACTGGACCAACGAGTTCGAGGTCGTCAGCTTCCTCCTCAAGGGCATCGAGCGCGAAGGCCTCTTCACCGACCACGGTCCTAACTGCTCCGTCGGTCCCAACTCCGCGGACTCCCACTACGAGGCCAACGAGAGCCTCACCTCACCCATCTTCCGCGGCGACTTCGTCCTCATCGACATCTGGGCCAAGCTCGCCAACCGCCCTGAAGCCGTCTGGTACGACATCACCTGGACCGGCGTCGTCGGCCGTGAGCCCACCGACCGCGAGCGCCACATCTTCGCCACCGTCCGCGAAGCCCGCGACGCCGCCATCGCCACCGTCGAGCAAGCGTACACCGCCAACCAGCCCATCGCCGGCTGGCAGGCCGACGACGCCGCCCGCAACGTCATCCGGCGCGCCGGACTCGACGAATTCTTTACGCACCGCACCGGCCACAACATCGCCATCGAGCTGCACGGCAACGGAGCGCACCTCGACAACCTCGAGACCCACGACGAGCGCCTGCTGCTACCTAACACCTGTTTCTCCGTGGAGCCCGGCATCTACTTTCCCGGCGAGTTCGGCGTACGCAGCGAGGTGAACATGATTACGCGCCCCGGCAAAGCAGTCGTCACCGGCCCGCGTCAGACCGAGCTCCTGCGCATCTGACACATCAATAGCCGCGATACCTGCACTGATACAATCGACTCGAATGGCCACAGACGCCCAGCAGGTTGCACAGCGTATTCCAGGAGAGAAGTCGAGCCTTCCCGCGATGGTTCTTATCGCCGGCTGGCTCATCCCCGGCCTCGGCCACCTGATCCTCGGCAAGTGGATTCGCGCACTGCTGCTGTTCGTTTCGATCGTCTCTATGTTCGCGATCGGACTTGCAATGCAGGGCAAGATCTACTCACCCTCCACCGGTGACATACTCGACATCCTCGGCTTCGCTGGACAGCTTGGGCTCGGCTTGCTGTGCGGGCTGGCCCACGCATTCGGTTGGGGAGCGGCTTCGTCGGTGAATACACTGGCCGACTACGGAACGAAGTTCCTCGTCGTCGGCGGTCTGCTGAACTACATCGCAGCGGTTGATGCGCACTCCCTGGCGAACGGACGGAAGGCCTCGTAATGACATTCAGCCACTTCAGCGCTGTACTTCTGTTCTCGCTGTTCACGTCAGTGGTCTTTGGGATTACGCAACGCGCGGAACCGAAGATGATGATCCGCTTCGGAGCCTATTGCTTCGTGCTGTTCGTCGGAGCCGTGATCATCGCCAGCTGGGTGATGTACGGCATCAAGCACTAGAGCAAATCCATCTCTTTACTGTGGTGAGTTCGGCGCCGGTGCTGTCGGCGCAGGAGTGGTTGCTCCCGGTCCGTTCAACTGCCCCGGAGTCGTGCCCATGTTCGACAGAGGCTGCGAGTTCACGCTGCCGCTCGAGCCTCCGCCCAGGATGCTCGCCTGCTGATAGAGCAGCTCGATCTTGGGGTCGTAGAGGAACTCCCAAGTCTCGTACGTAGTCTGCTGGTTCGGGTTCATGATGCTGTCGCCGGTCTTCGCGGTTCCGACACCCATGATCTGACCGATGCCTCCCGGACCACTGCTTGAGCTGGAGCTCGAGCTTCCGCTGGTGGATGAGCCTGTTGTCGATCCGCCGATCGTTGCGCCACTAAACCCTGCAGAGAGCGCAGAACCACCGCTGACGGTTGTCGGTCCGGTCGAGCCCGGCGTCGTGCCGGTAGGGCTTGTTGGCCCGCTCGTGGATGAAGCTGCCCCTCCAAAGCCTGTGCCTAACGTTGACGCAGAACCGAGGCCGCCGCCTGCGCCACTGGTGTTTAGGCCACCGATCGGTTGACCGAAGAAGCCCTTCACCGTGGTCTTGTTCTCACCAACATGGATGATGCGCCAGTCGGCTTTGCCAGTGAGCGGATCGATGTACTGCTTGCGGAGATAGCGAACGTTGTTCGTGTTTTCGAGCGCGTCGATCGATACCGGATAGGTCTTGTTCTTGCGGTAGTAGACGCGGATTGCACGCACGTACTCGTTCGCTCGATGCGCGCTCTCCACTTCCTTGTCACGCTGAAGATCCTTCGCGATGATAGGCGCGGCAACCGCGAGCGCGATGAGCACCAGCGCCGCGAGCAGGACGACGAAGACCAGCATGAAGCCAGCCTCGCCATCGACGGAGACTGCGCAGTGCTCAGTGGCGGGTTTGATGCGTGTCTGCATATCTACTGCATCTGAAGCTGCAGCGTCTGCGTGTTGTTGTACTGCAGATCTTCCACCTGAATGCTGTTGGGGTTGATGGAGACGATCTTGTACTTGTGCGCCACGATCTCACCCGCAGAGGCGAGATAGACGTTGTCGCCCTGCAGCAGAAATGCCTGCAGAGGACCGTTCTGTCGCTTTGCGGTGCCGAAGAACTTGAGGTTAATCGGTGGCGGAGGCGGCGGACCAACGGGTGCGGGTGGAAGCGTGATCGTCTTCGGACGCGGCGGTGGCACGTTCTTGGGCATCGGCGGCGGAGGCGGCGTGTAGATGAGCGAGAAGATGTTGCGGCCCGTGCCCGAGTAGACAAGGCTCTCGGTGCGGTGCATCGCGGTCTCGTCGAGCGTGGGGTCAAGGCTCGCAGACGTTGTCGCCAGCTTCGCAGCGTCGACACCGGCCATGCTCGTGCGTGCGTTGCCAGAGACCTGCGTTCTCGCCTGTCCCGGCGTGGTGGCAGGGGTTGTACGTGCTGTCGAGTTAGCCGGGGTGGCCGTCGGTGGAGGTGCGGCGGAAGTACCTCCGAAGAGCGAGTTGTACATGATGAAGATGCAGACCAGCGCAACCGCCCCGAGTGCGCCGGCAGCGATGGTCTTCTTGCGGTTCTCTGCACCGGCCCTCACTGTGCACCTCCTGCGGATGCAGCGTCAGGTGCAGGCTGCGCGGACGCTTCCTTCGCGTTCGGAGCGCGCAGGTAGGTCGTCAAGTGGATGCGCAGGTTGACCACTCCAGTCTGCTGGCCGGAGAGATTGATTTGATTGACGAGGAAGAACATCTTGTCGCGTTCAAGGGAGTTGATGAACTCGACGACGGGACGATAATCGCCGGAGACGCTGGCGTCCATGTGGAGTTCGGTGAGCGCGTTCGCGCCGGAGAGTACGGGCTGCTGTGCGTACTGAACGTTGGCGAGGCGGACGCTGCTCTTCTGCGTGAGGTGGCCGAGTTCGGCGAGGACCTGCGAGTAAGCGTACGGCAGACGCCCCTGATAGAAGGCGTCGGCGTCCTCGTTGGACGCGGTGATCTTCGAGTCGAGGCCGCGCAGGGGCTGCGCCTGTAAGCGAGCGGTCGTAAGCATTGTGCGCTGCCGGCTAAGCGCGTCGGCATCGTGCGACTTCAATGACTGCGAGAGAAAGAGCAGATGCGCAGCCATGTAGAGCACGACAACGAGCAACGCAGCAACTCCGGCGTAGTGCAGGTTGACCGCGGTGAGCAGCGCGCGAGCGCGAGCGGTGAGCCGCGGAGCATTGCGCAGCAGCGAAGAACTGCTGGGCGGAGGAACGGTGGCGGTTGCGCTCATCGCTTCCCTCCTCGAACAGCAGTCGTGCTGCTAGTTTTCTTCACGGAAACAGGCTTGGTGTAGGACTCGCCTTCAGGCAAAGGATTGTAGTTGGCGAGGATGTCGAACTCGACGCCCGCAGGCGGTGTGGGGATGTTCATCTGCGGCTGGCGGAACTGGCCGGCGCGCTGCGCGTTGGCATTCGTCTCTTTGGCCTGCGAGGCTTCGCCGCTAAGGCGCGGCTGCAGGAAGCGGCGCGAGTGCTCGAGGTTGCGGACGAGTTGCACGGCGCGGTCGCGGTCGCCAGACACGCGCAGACGGATGATGACATCGCCGGTCTGCGTGACCTGCGGCTCAATGGAAGTGACCTGCACGCCGGTCGGCAGCACGTTCTCGAGGTCCATCATGACTGCGGTCCAGGAGAAGCTCTTCGCGAGAAATAGCGAGTTGAGAAAGTGTGCGCGGTCGAGCACGGCGGCGTTCGGGCCCTGACGCATGCGCTGTTCGTTGTGCAGGCGCTCTTGTTGCGCTGCATTGGTCTGATCGCGAAGAGCGTCCATCTGCGCGGTAGCGTGATTGAGCCGTTGCTGCAGAACATGAGCCCAGACGCCGAGTGCGATGGCGATGGCCGCAAGGAGTGCCATCAGGACGCGCAGCCGCAGAAAGAGCGGCCGGAGCTCGACGAACGGACGAGTAGCGAGATTGATGGAGATACGCATGGTCAGCCTCGCAACGCTCCTGCAACGCCGGCGAGCGAACCGCGCGGGATTGATCCTGTGACGGCACCGGCGGCAAGAGTCGAGGCGTCGATGAGTTCGCGTACGCGGACAGCTTCGGCCTCACTATAGCCATTGCCACTGAGAACGCGGTGCAGCGCGTCGGCGCTGAGTGCACCCGCGCTGAGGATGATCGATGGCGGCATCGAAAGCGTGTCCTCGTAGTAGGCGACGGCAACGCTGACGGCCTGCGCGATCTCGCTGGTGATCTCATCCACCGAGAGTTGCTGCAGTTGGACGGGGATCGTTGGGTCAACACCGGCTGCAGCGGGTTGGAGGTCGACGCTGCGATGGAGGAGCAGTACGCCGTCACGCGTGATGGCAGTGGTGACACCGGTGGTGCCGGCGTTGACGACAAGCGAGGGCTCGGGAGCAGCGACACTGGCAAGTGCGGAGAGGGTGCTGGGGAGCACGGCACCGGGTTCGAAGCCGGCTTCGCGGACGGCGGTCTCGTACTCGCCGAGGATGTCGCGCGGCATGGCGACGGCAAGAACACGCACGTTTGACTTGGACGAGCTCATGACCTGGAAGCTGACCATCGCGTCGTCGACCTCAAAAGGCACGAGCTTTTTGAGGCGGAAGCGCACGATGGGGAGAGCCTCGGTGAGTTTAGGTGGGAGCGCGTCGAAGTCGAGCAGAAGGACGCGGACGGCAGCGTCGGGGATGATGATGGTGAGGTCGGCACCACGACTGTTCGGACGGACGTCGATGGATTCCAGCGCGCGACGGATCGCGGCGATGACCGCGACGCGGTCGGCGAGGTTGCCGGGCTTGAGGCCGGGCATGACGGCTCCGGGAGCCAGCGGAACGCGCGCGACGGAGTCAACTGGGCCTTCGGCGGTCAGCGCGCGCGCGGCCGTCACGCCCTCGGCAGCTATCTCGCAGGCGAGGCGCGGGCGGCTGCCGATGACTTTGGGAAGCAGATTCATGAAGAGGCTCTCACTACATTATCGTGCGATTCGACGGTATGACAGTTCAATACATTGGACGAATCGGCCGGAGAGCCGTATGCCGGGCTAACGTCCTGTTTCAATGAAGGTTACCTTGTTGATCTCGCGGAGGGTGGTGATGCCGGCGCGGACGCGCTCGAGGGCGGAGTCACGCAGGAAGTGCATACCCTTTTCGCGGGCCTTTTTGCGAATTTCGGAGCCGGGGCGCTTTTCGAGGAGCATCTCGCGAATCTCGTCATCGAGCTCGAGGAGCTCGTGGATGGCGGAGCGGCCGCGGTAGCCGGTGCCGGCGCACTCGATGCAGCCCGCGCCCTCGGGGAAGCGGAAGCCGCGCCACTCGGCAGGGTCGAGGCCGTTGAGCTCGAGATCGGTGTCGGTATAGGTGACCTCGCGGCGGCAGAAGTCGCAGATGGTGCGGACGAGGCGCTGGGCGAGGATGCAGTTGAGTGCGGAGACGAAGTTGTAGGGCTCGACACCCATGTTGAGGAAGCGGCCGAGGACGTCGACGACGTTGTTGGCGTGGACTGTAGTGAAGACAAGGTGGCCAGTGAGCGCGGAGTTGATGGCGATCTGGGCGGTCTCGGCGTCGCGAATTTCGCCGACGAGGATCTTGTCGGGATCGTGACGGAGGATGCTGCGCAGGCCGCGGGCGAAGGTGAGGCCCTTCTTCTCGTTGACGGGGATCTGTGTGATACCGCGAATCTGGTATTCGACGGGGTCTTCGATGGTGATGATCTTGTCTTCTTCGGACTTGATCTCGTTGAGCGCGGCGTAAAGTGTGGTGGTTTTGCCGGAGCCGGTGGGGCCGGTGACAAGCACCATGCCATAAGGCTCCTTGATATAGCGGCGGAAGCGGCGGAGGTCCTCTTCGGCGAAGCCGACGACGTCAAGTGAGAGGTTGTGGAACTTCTCGGACATCGATTCTTTATCAAGCACGCGGAGCACAGCGTTTTCGCCGTGCACAGTGGGCATGATCGAGACGCGGAAGTCGATGAGACGACCCTTATAGCGAACGCGGAAGCGGCCGTCCTGCGGGACGCGGCGCTCGGCGATGTCGAGCTCGGACATGACCTTGATACGCGAGAGGATGGTCTGATGATGTTCGCGCGCAATGGGAGCCATGGCCTGCTGAAGTACGCCATCGATGCGGTACTTCACGAGCAGCGAATCGTCGTAGGTTTCGAGATGGATGTCCGAGGCGCGACGCTCGAGCGCGGTGAAGATGGTGGTGTCGACGAGACGGATGATCGGCGAGATGTCGTCGTCGGCGGCGAGCTTTTCGATGGAGATGTTCTCATCGGAGTTTTCATCGCCGGTGAGCACGTCGAAGGCGAGGCCTTCAGTGGCTTCATCGAGCACGCGCTGCGACTGCTCGGTCTTCTTGAGCAGGTCGGTGATCTGCGAGAGCGTGGCGACGCGGGTGAGGATCCGCGTGCCGAGCAGACCGGCGATCTCGTCGAGCACCATAAGCTTGGAGGGGTCGGCGACAGCGATGGCCAGGCGGCCGTCGTTGGATTGCTCGAGCGGCACGAAGTTGTAGCGGAACATCATGTCGACCGGCACGGTCTTGAAGAGCTCATGCTGGATCTTGAAGTGCTTCAGGTCGACGAACTCGGCGTGATAGCGGTGCGCGAGACGTTCGGCGCGCTCGGCTTCGGTAAGCGAGTCGTTGGGGAGCGGGGTTGCTACGGGGGTAGCCATAGTGTTGCGACTCCTTGCGGGCAAGCGTACAGCTAGCCGCCGATGTTGCCCAGACTAAAGATCGGCTCATAGAGCGCGATCAGGATGATGACGACGACAACGCCCATGACTACCAGGATCATGGGTTCTATAAGGCTCATGATGGCCGAGAGCTGAGTTTGGACGTCTTCTTCGAAGAACTCGGCGACAGAGTTGAGCATCGCGGGAAGCGCGCCGGTGGACTCGCCAACCTCGATCATCTCGACGGAGAGCTCAGGGAAGACTCCCGTCTCTTCGAGGCTGGTGGCCAGACCCTGACCCTCGCGGACGCCTTCGACCGAGGTATAGACGGCCTTCGAAATCTGCCGCGATTCGATAGAGCGGGCCGCGGTCTCGAGGCTAGGGACCAGCGGAAGGCCACCAGTGAGCAGCGTTGCGAGCGTGCGCGAGAAGAGGCCGACCTGATACTTGAGCCAGACCTGCCCGAGGCCGGGAGTGCCGATGCGGACGCGATCTACGAAGTTCGCACCGGAGTCAGTTTTGGTCCAGCGAACAATGAAGTAGATGATGAGCGCTAGCGCCAGGCCAATGTAAATGCCGTAATGCTGCACATCTTTGCCGAGACTGAGAAGGAGCAGAGTCGGAGTGGGGAGCTTCGTCCCCAGTTGGTCATATAGCTGCGCGAAGCGCGGAACGACGAAGGTGATCAGGAAGATTAGGAGGCCGATCACCATGATGATGAGGAAGACTGGGTAGATGAGTGAGGACTTCAGCTTCTTGCGGAATGTCAGCGAGACGCGCTGGAAGTCGAGGTAGCGCTGCAGCACCTCTTCGAGGTTGCCGGAGCGCTCGCCGGCAAGAAGCGTGACGGTATAGACGAGCGGAAAACCGCCCTGGGCCTCGAAGGCCTTGGAGATGGACTCGCCGGTCTTTACACGGGCGGCGACGTCTTCGAGCTGCGCGCGGAGGACAGGATTCTTCTGGCGCTTGGCGAGGAGTTCGAGCGAGCTGAGAATCGGAAGGCCCGCGCGAATGAGCGTGAGGAACTGCTGGTTGTAGATGAGGAAGGGCTCGAGCTTGACCTTGCGGGTTGAACCACCGGCAAAGCCGACGCGTGGCCTGACGGAGTAGACGAGATAGCCGGCCTGTGTGAATCGGGCGCGCAACTCCTCAGCGGTGGCGGCGGCGTGGGTCTGCTCCTGGACGCGGCCGCGTTCGTCGGCGAGGCGAATTGTGAACTCTGTCATGCGGCTGGAAGGGCTCGATTGGGTGCTGTTTATCGTAGTGCTTTGCTGCTTATCTTATAGACGGACGAGGGGCGCGTTTGCTCAAAAGCGAAGGCCCCACCGGAGGTGGGGCCACGCTGCAACTTTCGGGGCTAGCCCATTGGAGAGGAACTAGACGCTGAAGCTGGAACCGCAACCGCAGGTGGACTTCACCTGGGGGTTCTCGAACTTGAAGCCAGCGGCCTCGAGGGTCTCAACGTAGTCGACCGTGCAGCCGTTCAGATACATGGCGCTGGTAGCGTCAACGAAGACCTTCAGGTCACCCAACTTGACGATCTTGTCCATCATGCCGGCCTGGTTCTCAAAGCTCATGGAGTACTGGAAGCCAGAGCAACCGCCGCCCACCACGCCAATGCGCAGACCGGCCGGAAGCGGATCCTGGGTCGCCATGATCTCCTTGACCTTGGTAATGGCGGCATCGGTCAACTCGACGGGGTTCTTGCGGGGTGTTTCGGGGGCAGTTACAACCTCAGCAACAGGAATGGCGGCGGTGGACATGAAGACCTCTCCTTTGCCCCGAAAACCGGTAAATACCTGTTCCTGGAGCACAACTCTTAGTGTAGCTACAGCTTGCTTGCGGATCAAGCCTCAGGAGCGGCCTGAGGCAACAGCTATTGGATGCCGTTGAAGGCACAAGGTTTCGGCTGATTGGGATTCCCGAGGGCAACTTTAGGGCCGTTGATGGTGGCGCATCATACGGGGTGCACGGGGAGGCCGGTCCTTTCCATGGAACATCGTCAGGCGTATGATCTTGGCGGCCCAGCTTACCCCACGAGCCCGAGGCTCACAGATCGGACCCGCCCGGTATCCCGGACCAGATTCTTTCGACTCTGGGGGAACAAACCGCATGCACGTGCTCCCGATCTTAATCGTCCTATGGTGCGCCTCCGTCATTGGCTTTATTGCAGTGATGATCTACCGCGCCACACTCACCCAACATGAAACCGACCAGTTGTTCCTGAGTGACGACAGTACCCACATTTCGATGGAACATCGGGAACATGATGAGATCTGCGCACGCGTCGAGAAGCTGCGGCCCTATTACCAAGGGCTCGGCGGTGCGGCGGTGCTGATGACGGTTCTCGTGGTCGGCGTCTACATCATTCAAGAGCTACCTAGTCTTAAGTTCTAACAGGCACTGGTTGCCCGTCGGAAACCAACCCAGGGACCCGGCAACGGGTCCCTATGCTCTTTTCGGGGAAGCGTAAAGAAAGCCTTTCTGTTCAGGAAGTGACTGTAGTCGCAGCCGCCTTGTACCGGCCGAGTTCGCGAACCATGCGAGTCTCGGAGCGGAGTACGGTGAGGGCTGCGTCGGCGGTTGATTCGCCTGCGAAGCGGAACTCCACGAAAAAGACATACTCCCACGGCTGGCCGGGGACCGGGCGCGACTCAATGCGGGTGAGGTTCACGCCAGCGGATGCGAGCGCCTGCAGGGCTTTCACCAGCGTTCCGGGCCGGTGATCGAGCGCAAACGCGACGCTAAGTTTGTCAGGTTCGACGGCTGGCGCAGGGTCCTCCGCACGGCGAATGAGATGAAAGCGCGTGAAGTTCTGCGCGTGATCCTCGACGCCGCGCAGCAGAATGTTCGCGCCGTATTCCTCAGCGGCGAGTTCCGGCGCTAGACCAGCGGTGTCCTTCAACGACTCCGCAATGATGTGCTTGACGCTTCCAGCGGTGTCATAGAACGGCAGCGCGCGCGCCTGTGTAAAGCTCTCGAGAAACCTTCGGCACTGGTTGAGCGCAACGGGGTGAGAAAGCACAGTGCGGATTGCGGAGAGCTCAACGCCGGGCGCGGCGACGAGATTGTGATGAATCAGCAGCAGACCTTCGGCGTCGATGCGCACGGGATTCTTCAGCAGCAAATCATAGTGCTCAGTGACGGCACCATGCAGCGTATTTTCGATGGGGAGAACGGCGCATTGCGCGCGCCCATCGAGCAGCGCGGCGAATACGTCCGTCGACACTGCGCAGGGCAGAACCTCGTAGTCGGGCGCGAGTTTGAAAGCAGCCATGTGACTGTTGGAGCCGCGTTCTCCCTGGATGGCGACTTGTCGGGCTGATGGCATTGCAGCCGCTTGGGTCGTCTCGTCACGATGTGTTCGGTCGCTCAGGGGTTGGTTCCTCAATTGCAGATATATCTATTTGTTTCGGACAACCTCAGCATAATCCGCCGCAACTTACCTTAGCGAACGCCGCCGAGACGGCGCCGTCAAAGTGACCGTCCCAGGTCACCCATTACAAGGAGCGGTATCTATGCTTTGGACGATCACCATCATTCTTGTCATTCTTTGGATTGTCGGGCTGGTAAGCAGCTATACGCTTGGCGGCTGGATTCATATTCTCCTGGTTCTTGCCATCATCGTTCTCATCTTCAATCTTCTCTCCGGACGGCGCGGCATCTAAGTACGCAAAAGGGCCAATAGACACGGAAAGGAGATCGATATGAAGAGTGGAATGGAAAATAAGGCCAAGGGCAAGCTCGATGAGGTTGCCGGAAAGATCAAGCAGGCGGTTGGGGAAGCGACGAATAACCAGTCGATGGCAAATCGTGGCGCGGCCCAGCAGGTGAAGGGACACGCAGAGCAGGCGGCTGGGGCAGTGAAGAATGCCGTCGCTGACGAGCAGACTCGCAAGTCACGCGAGACGCAGGGCTCCGCGCATGACGTCCGCGAAAGGATTACGTCGACTGCACAGAATGTGAAAGAGCGCATCGAAGAGAAATTGAATCGCCACCGCGACGGAACAAAAAGCTAAAAGGTTCTCCAGCTCTGGCACAAAGCCAGTGTGGAAGAAGGATGGGGCTCGCTGGATTCCGGCGGCCCCTTTTCTTTGTCATGAACCTTCAATCGAAGTCCCTGCTAGCGCCGGTGCAGGACGTCCGCCGCGATGAAGACAAAAAGCACAACGGAGATGACGCCATTCAACGTGAAGAAGGCAGCGTTGAGGCGGCGAAGATCTCCGGGTGCAACGATGAGGTGCTCATACACGAGAAGGGCCACGCATACGACCACGCCTAGAAGAGCCACGAGACCCAGCCCGAACGCGTGCAGCATTACGAAGAGCAAGACCGCCATACCTACGTGCATGATGCGCGCGATCCAGAAGGCACCACGAAGGCCGAATGCCTGCGGCACGCTGTGAAGGCCCACACGCTGATCGTGCTCAAAGTCCTGGCAGGCATAGAGCACATCAAATCCGCCGACCCAGAGCAGTACGATTGCCGTAAGAAGCACGCCTCTGAGAGACAGCGAGCCCCGAACCGCAATCCACGCAGCTGCCGGAGCGATTCCAAGCGAGAGGCCCAAAATCAGGTGCGACCAGCGCGTGACACGCTTCATATAGCTGTAGGCAAAGATGATCGCGAGGGCCAGCGGAGCGAGTTCCAGCGTGAGCCGGTTGAGCATCGCCGCGCCCAGGAAGAAGACGGCCGCGGCAATAATCGTGAAGGTGAGGACAAAGCCCCGCGAAACAACCCCGGCGGGAATCGCGCGTGCGGCCGTTCGCGGATTTACCGCATCGATCTTCGCGTCGACGAGCCGATTGAAGGCCATCGCCGCAGAACGCGCGGCGACCATGCAGACGATGATCCAGCCGAGCACGCGCAGGGGAGGCCATCCGCGGGCGGCCAATACCGCGCCAGTGAGAGCAAATGGAAGCGCAAAGATCGAGTGCTCCCACTTGATCATCTCGAGCGTGACACGTGTGCTGTGCAGAACAGATCTCATTCCAACAACAATGCTACGCGAAGGAGACAAGAGCTGCAGAACAACACGCCACAAGCACTATCGCTCGCCCTGCCCCGCCACCTGCAGATCGTTCTGCACGGAAAAGACACCAGGTACCTGATTCGCGCGAATGCCGGCGATGTCGCGATCGCCTGTACTATCGACCACTCCAGTCAGTACTACATGACCGTTCAGGACGACGATGCGGATCGGCTTCGCGGGACTGATCGCGTACTTGGTGAACTGGGGATTGCCATAGATGGCGTTGTATTCCGCCGCGCGAATGCGATCGTCTGATGGGGAGACCGGCGCGACCTGAATGTGGTCGACAACACCCTGGATGCCAGGCGCGTTCTTAAGCAGACCCAACGCGGAATCCTTATCGACTGGTTGGACGACAACCCCGCCTACAGTGGCGATCCCATTCTGGACCTGCAGCGTCAGGCTGTTGAACGGATACGACGGATAACCCTGCCGGTCATAGACAAGCTGCTTGCCCAGTTTTTGGAAGAGTTCGGCGTCAGAAACACTGCCGGCTCCAGCAACACTGATCTCGTTGCGAACAGTCGATGCTTCACGCATCTTCTCGATGCGCTTCTGTGCATCTTCCTTGTCGGCGTAACGGTCAACCTGGCCAGTGAGCTGCACCACACCATCCTGCACCTGCACGTGGACGCCGCTGAATTTCTTGTTGCTGAGCTGCTTTTGAGCGTCTGTTTGAATCTGCGCGTCTGTCTTCTGGGCTACCGCGACAGGAACCATCACCCCTAGTAGCACCGCGAAAGCTGCAGTAGCCAAGACGCGACCATACTTCGCCATAACGTTCCCTCCGACTCAACAGAAATATCCCTACTCCGACACCTGAATGCACGGCGATCAAACTCAGCAGCCTCAACATCTTCGGACAATCAACGATACCGCTGACGAATCTTGTAGACAATGGAGAAGACACCGGATTCATCGCGAGTGACGACGATCGAGGTGTGCTCATTGATCTGGTACTGGAGCGAGAGGAACTGCTGCGCCGACTGGTTGACGTTCGTCGCGTAGGTGAGAGTCAGCTCTTTTGACAGCGGCTCAACGACCGTTATGCGAGCGGTAGAGTTGCCGAGCGTGCCGACGAATGCCGGGTCGATCTTGATGGAGCCTGCACCGAACAACTTGCTGACACGGTTTGAGACGGTCGCGTTCAGCGCGCCACCGAGGAGTGCACTCGTGGTCGGATCCTGCCCTGCTTGTTGCTGCTGCTGCGTATTCAGTTGCGACTCTTCCTGCGTTCGGCCCAGTGCGAGGAGGTTGAAGATGTCTGCCTCGGTCAATGGCGGAGACGAGCGATAGGTTGGCTTCAGGTTTGTCAGGTCGCCGTGAATGCCGATGGTGATGTCATAGTTCTCCACGCGCGTGGAGACATCGAGATCGATGGAAGGATCGATCCGCACGGGATTGCTGAAGTAAATCGTCCCGCGCTCCAGCTCATACTTGGTCCCCGCGAAGTTTGCGCTGCCGTCGGTAATGCGGATGGAACCCAGTAGGGACGGCTGCGCGATCGTGCCGCGCACCGTCAGGTCTACCCGTCCGGCCAGCTTCGCATACGAATTTTGAAAGTCAAGCTGTGGCGAACTTGTAACACGGACGTCGAGGCGAATCTTGTTGTTGAAGGCAGCTGGATCGGGAGGCGTGGGAATGCCTCCCACGCCTGAAAAGGCAGCAAAGTCCACATCCTGCCCCATGCCGAACCTCGTGATCAATACGTTGCCGGAGAGGATGAGGCTCTGTGGGCCACCTTGCAGGCGTAGCGAGGCGTTGGCTGTGGAACTTAAACCATAGAGTCGGACGCGCACCGTATCAAGGTTCGCGGTGAGATCCGCGGAAAGACCGTGCGAGTATGCGATGAAGCCACCCAGCGTCACCTTGCCGCCACCCGAGGTGCCGCTGACATCGCGTACCTCGAGACGATTCTGGTTGAAGACCATCGTGCCCGAGAGGTCGCTCAAACCGTTGGGAACGCCATCCATTGCGAAATTTGCCTGAGCAAACTTCAGAGACCCGGATAAAGATGGATCCTCCACTCGGCCCCCCACTCCGAGATCGAGGGTCACGTTGCCCGAGGTGATGTAATCCGGATTCAGGGTGTGGATGAGGCGCAGGTTGACGGTACCGTTCGCCTTGACATTGAGAGGACCGCCCTCCGGATTGCTGTCACCGAAGATCTTTGCGGTTCCGTTCGCCCGAAGGTCAGTGCCAGCCCCCGTAATGTGAAACTGATCGAGCGAGGCGATGCCATTTCGCAGACTTGCGCGAACGGGGCCCTGTGCCGTGAGTTGAAGGCTCTGGAACGTCACGGCAAAAGGGGTCAGTTCTGCAGCGCCCGTCATCTCCTGCGGTTTTGCGGCAGGCCCGTTGATGGTTATCGTGCCATTGATCTCGGAGCTCGCCTTGATCGAATCCGGGGCAAAAAGGTCGATGAGGTTCGACACGTTGACGCCGGTAAGCGTCATTTGCGCTTGTGTCGGGTAATCACCTTGCAATGAGGTGTGCCCGTTCGCTGCCACCTGTGCGCCAGCGAGTGCGGACTGTACCTGGTAGTTCACAATCGTGCCAAGACTGTTCGCGTTCAGTGAGAGTACACCGAGCTTCTTTCCCTGATACGTTATGTCGGCGAGCTGAACCTGCGCACGAAGGTTTGGCTCCTGGATTGTCCCGTCTGCATCTGCGTTTAACGAGACGACTGCATCCGCATCAAGCTTTGCCTTCTGAACAAGTTGAAACTTGGATAGCCGCAGATTATTTCCGGTGACGTGCGCCACCATGTGCTTGCTGGCGATGTTATAGCTTCCACTGCCGTGTACGGCCATGTTGTGCGCCTGCACGAGAAGCCGCGTCGCGTTGACCTGTGTTCCCTCGGCGCTGATGTCGACTGCAATCGTCTGGTATGGCTCACCGTAGGCCTCACCGTTGGCCAACGTTACATTTCCCGAGCCTGCGAGGCTGCGCAGAGTGCCAGCGGCATGGGCGTCGATGTTTGCAGTGCCGGTCAGTTTCACTTTGTCCTGCTGACCGGCGATCTGCAGCAGGTCGGCGACCTCCGCGTTCGCCAGCTTCGCCGTAACATCGAGGGCGAGGTCGTTATCCCAGACGTAAGAGACCGCACCGCGGTGCGAAACAACTCGATGTGGATGGAAGCTTCCCAAGACGTTCAGTATGGCGGTGTTGCGCGTGATAGTTGAAGACGCGATGACGAGACCGACATTGGGGGCGTACTCTGCGTCTGCGACGACAGAGTCGACGTGAATATCGGCCTCGCTGCCGAGATGCACAAGCAGGTTATTCGCCTCGAGGTGCCCTTTCACATCGAGCGTTCGGACCGCGCCTTTTGCCGTGCCCACAAAACTCATCGTGCCGTGCAGGTCTACAGGAATGGCCGCGCTGCCACGCTTGCCGTTCGCCTCGAACCCGAGCGTCTGCAACGTCTGATCGAATTCGGCGAGGTCGTGTACCTCGAGATTCACCTGTAGATTGGTGAGAGGATCTCCGTTGTTGACACCCAACACTCCGTTGGCGACCAGCACTGTTGCGGGCGTCTGCACGTTGACCGTCTTGATGTTCACAATCTGCGAGCGGCCGTCGTAGTGAGCGGCGACAATCCCCGAAACTGGAACGTTCGCCAAAGCGCCTTTGCGTGGAAGCCGCGTTGGTGCAAGCTTGAGGTTTGCGTCGACCTGCACGGAACTTGAAATATCTGTCGCAGGTCCGCCCCACTCAACCTTCACGGGTCCACTGATCGCCGTGTCCAGGCCAAGGTCGCCATAGTGTAGAGGCGCGGTGATATCCATGATGGTCCGTAGTGTGATTCCCTTCACGGTCACCGTCATGTATGCGTGCGCAGGCTGGCCCGAAGGAAGCTTTACAGATTCGATCGGCGGTTTCGCGTTCACATTCCTGGCCGCAGTGTTCGCAGTTGTGGCGGCGGCAACGGTCGTTGCGGACTTTGCAGGTGTGCTTGGCGGGACCTCGCCGAGCCAGTTCTCGATCTTCAGCTCGCCGTCGATCCGACCACCACCTGGCAGAGTTCCGGTAAGAGCACTGAATAGAAGCTCGGTCGGAGTGACATGCAACTGTGCGTAGGCATCTACACCGGCGACCCGCACCGAAGGAATCCGATACGCCGCTTTGCGCAGCCGAATGTCGCCTACCAGCAGATAACCTGCAGTGCAGTCGGAGCTGGGAGGAAGCATCTTCGCTTCCGACGGCACGTGTGGATGTGTGTGCCTTTGCCAGAAGTGCGGATTCTTCTGCGCAACCTGTGGTGTCACCGTGCAATTACGCCCTTGCACGTTGAGCCCCACAGTTCCATCTTCAAAACCATCCAGCCCCGTGAGGTAGCCGATCTGCTTCAGCGCGAGCTCACCATTGACGGTGGCCTCCCACTCGGGATGCGCGAAGTGCTCAATCAGCGCTGTCGCCTTAAGATGCGAATTCATGCCCGTCTCAAAGTCGAAGCTGGTCAGCTGCGCCATGTCGCGCCCCAGCTGCATCTCCATGTGCAGCCTCGACTGCACCTCCGGCTCCGCCATCATGCGCGTACGCAAATCGGCGAGATCGATCATGATGCCGTAGCGATCGCTCAAGGTCATGTAGTGCACTTGTGCGTTGAGGTCCTTCGCGGTTGCGTCGAACGGTACTGCGCGATCATTCACAACCGCAAGCCCGTTCGCGAGCTCGACCTCGGTGGCTTGAAGATCGAGCAGTGTGTTCTGAACGGGCTCGGTGCTCGGGGTAGGATGCTTCGGGACAGGTTGGTTCGTATTTCCGTTCTTGTCGATAATCAGGTGAAGGTGCGGCTCTTCCACGCGCAGATAGTTCAGCGCAACATGGGATTGCGGGCCCTTACCAACCGCGTGTGAGAGGAAGGTGTGGACGCGCAGACGCAGGAAGATCTTCGCAGCCGAGAGATAAGGCATCTCACCCGGCCCCTCGGTGCCATGGATCACGAGATTGTCCGCCACAATCGCGAGGTGCCAGAGGTCGAATGAGATGTGGCCCAGTTCGACCTTGCCGCCCGTCGAATCCTCCAGCACGCTCGTAACTTTTTCACCAACTCGGCGTTGGAAGTCCGCCGTCGTCGTGTACCACGAAAGCCCAAGCACAAGCACGATCAGCAGAGCGAGAATGGACGCGCCTA
>Ga0209169_10000996_pt1 | contig 17371 bp, 13 predicted proteins | sample HubBroMetageWRM4_FD_188346 | JGI IMG/M metagenome (GOLD analysis project Ga0209169, IMG submission 188346) | Warmed soil microbial communities from the Hubbard Brook experimental Forest, New Hampshire - Hubbard Brook CCASE Soil Metagenome WRM 4... | ecosystem: Environmental > Terrestrial > Soil... | reverse complement strand
CGATCATCGCGGCGACACTGCTCGATCCCGGTGTGTATTTTGCGATCAACGTCGGCGCTGGCATCGTGGGTGCGACGCCTGACGCGGCGGTCCATACGATTACGGGCTGGGGCTTTCCGGTCACGACGGACCAGATGGCGAAGCTCGCCCATGACATGGGGGAGACGACTCTCTTCGCCCGCACGGGCGGCGCACCTTCACTGGCGGTCGGCATGGCGAGCATCTTCGGCTCGACCTTCGGCCGCGGGCTGTTGAGTGTCTGGTATCACTTCGCGATCATGTTCGAGGCCGTGTTCATTCTGACGACCATCGACGCGGGCACCCGGGTCGGCCGCTTCATGTTGCAGGATCTCCTCGGGCACGTCTCGGCGCCCTTGGGCCGTACGTCCTGGTATCCGTCGGTGGTGCTCTCGAGCAGCCTCGTCGTCGCAGGTTGGGGTTATTTCCTCTACATCGGTGTGATCGATCCCAACGGCGGTATCAACATCCTGTGGCCGTTGTTCGGTATTTCCAACCAGATGCTCGCGGCGATCGCCCTGTCGGTGGCGACGGGCATCATCATCAAGACGGCGAAGCCGGTGTATGCCTGGGTGACCGGGGGGCCGCTGGTGTTCCTGGCGCTCGTCACGACCGTGGCCGCCTGGCAGAAAGTGGTGAGCCCCGATCCGAAGCTGGGGTTCTTTGCCGCGGCAAGTGACATGGCGACCAAGCTTGCGGCCGGGGCGCTGCCTCCAGACAAAGCGGCCGTGGCGCCGCAGCTCATCTTCAACCAGCGGCTCGATGGTTGGCTGACGATTCTGTTCACGGTGATTCTGTGGTTTGTGATTCTCGACATGAGCCGCATCTGCGTGCGGCGCTTGCGTGGGCAGCCGGTTCTGGGGAGCTCCGAGGCTCCGTACCAGCCGACGAAGCTCGAGCCGGCGCCGTTGGGTGTGGGTCTGCAGGGCGTCGCCCAGGCGGGGCACTGATGAGCGGGGAGGGCAACGGCATCGTCGCGGATGCCACGCTCGCGACAAGCCGCAGGCCCGCTGCGCTTCGCTGGATAGTGGCTGGGTGGAGATACCTGCGGGAAGTGTCGGGTGATGATGCGTATGAGCGGTATCTCGCGCATCACGCGGTGAAGCACGCAGGGCAGCCGCTGATGAGCCGCAAGGACTACTTCGCGGAGCGCCAGAGTAGGAAGTGGACCGGAGTGACGCGCTGCTGCTGAGAGGGATGCGTGCCTGACGCAGCCGCGGGTCTATGCACCGGCGGGTCTATTGCACCCGCATGTTCCGGATCAGCCGCCGGTCTATATACATGCGCGCGTCCAGGACGAGCCGGTCCTGCGCCTGCTGCAACTGGTGCAGGAAGAACATCACAATGATGCAGGCGACTAGGGCCGTGAGCGTGGCGTTGAACGTCACGCCCAACCCGAGCGTCACGCCCGAGATGTCCCCGTGAAGCGCTCCCTGCGCTTCCTGTAGCGCCCGGCCGATACCGCGGACGGTGCCGACAAACCCCACGGCTGGGATCGCCCACGCCGTGAAGCGGACCATGGAGAGTTGCGCATCCAGGCGATCGAGCTCGTTCTCGCATTCCGCGCGCACGGCTTCGGCGGAGTCCTGCACGCTGCGTGTGGCGCCGAACCGATTGAGCGCCACCATCAAGGCGCGTGGCAGCAGCATCTCCTGCTCATCGCGCGGGAGGCTCTCGATCGGGCGCCCGTAAGCGCGGGCGTCATCTGGAAGCACGACGTGGCCCTCACCTAGCTCGATGTAGTTCTTGTCCAGCAGTCGGCGATTACGGGCCACCTCGCTGGCCTGGTAGCCAATGAGGCATAGAGCCCAGGTGGCCAGGATGAGGGCGACCTCCTGCTCATAGTCCTTCAGGATCACGAACACCGAGCGGAGATTGCGAGTGGGAGTCGCCGCCGGCACGCCTTCACGGGTCGTGGGGGGCGCGGCTTCGGGCGATGTGCCGGGCGCTGCGGCGTTTGGCGACCCCGGTTGCACCTGCTCCTGCGGAACGATCGGCTCAGCGAGAATCGCCTCGGCGCGGGGGCGGATCACCGTGGCATAGATCGTCTGGATCAGAATCGCGCTGATCAACAGCGCGGCCACACTGAACACAGCCTCGCGGCCGATCATCGATCGCATGAATACGGGGGCTCCTGATTCCGGCACAGCTTTGGTTGCGGAGGCACTCAAAGGTTCCTTCGGCGGCGGCGTAGGCTACCGTTCGCGGGCCTACCGCGCCATCCGCTTACGAAATGTAGCCGGCGACTCGCCCGCGTTCTTGCTGAAGAACCTCGAGAAGTAAGCGGGGTCGGCAAACCCGAGATAGTAGGCGGTCTCGGCCACCGTCATGTTCGTGTACGTCAGGTTCCGCTTCGCCTCGAGCAGCAGGCGATCCTCCAGCACCCGCGCGGGTGGCTTCCCTGTCACCTCGAGGCAGGCGGCCCGAAGTCGCGCCGGAGTAACACTCAGCGCTTTCGCGTACTGCGCGATCGACAGCCCGGTGCGCAGGTGCGATTCGACCTTCTCCCGGAAGCGCGCGACGAGCGCGGCGCGGGCGCTTGTCGCGGCAGAAGTGAGGCCGGCAGGCTCATGCAAGGCACGTACGGCACTGACCAACACAGTCACGAGCCGTGCAACAGCCGCCGCGCCGCTGGCGGGCGCTTGCCAAACCAACTCGCGGCGGAGCTTCGGTACGGTGTCGGCCAACTCTTGCGTGTGGGTCGGGTCCGCAGCGAGGGATGCACAGGTGGGCGCTTGAAACAGCCGTTTGAATGCGGCCTCTTCCCGGGCCAGGTCGCGCAACAGGCTGTCCGCCAGCGTCACGACGTAGCCCTCGGTTTCCGGTGCGAACGCGAATCCATGCACCACGCCGGCGGGCGCGACGAGCAGGGCGGGGGCGTGAAAGGCGTAGCGTTGTGTCTCGGCCTGCATCTCGCCGGCGCCCGTGAATATGACCAATAGCTGGTGCAGGTCGCGGTGCGCGTGGGGTCGGATCCGCCACTCGTAGAGCCGGCTGCGGTCCGCGATCGTCTCAACGTGCAGAAAACGCTCGTCCGCGTCGCGGGGCGGCTCGCCGTACAGGAAAAAACGGGGGATCGCGGCCCGCGGCTCCGACATCAAGTGAATCCCGCAATAAATCCAAGAAGAAGGCGTTTAAGTCCATGGGAGGACCGGAACGCGGGAACTAGTCTAACGCTAGTTGAATGGTGGCGGTCGCCGCGAGCGCGCCGAGCGATGGTGTACCACAAGCCGGCTGGGCGACTCCGGCCAAAAGCCGTGGATTTTTCCAGCGAAAAGCGTGCTGGTTGCGGAGGGGATCATGCGTACACAAGTGGCCATCATCGGCGCCGGCCCGGCGGGGCTGCTGTTAGCGCAACTGCTGCATCAGCGAGGCATCGAGTCCGTCGTTCTCGAAGCCCGCACGCGTGAGTACCTCGAGCAGCGGGTGCGGGCTGGCGTACTCGAGCACCAGAGCGTCGACATCCTGAAGGCTGCCGGCGTGGGTGACCGGATGATGCGCGACGGTCTGCCGCACGAAGGGATCTTCCTCCACTTCAACGGTCGCAATCACCGCATCGATTTCGCAGAGCTCACCGGCAAGGCGGTGATGATCTACGGTCAGCAGGAAGTGGTGAGAGATCTCATCGCCGCGCGCCAGGCGGCGGGCCAGCCCCTGTACTTCGAAGTGGAAGACGTGTCGGTCAGCGACTTCGACACCGATCGTCCGCGAGTGCGTTACCGAAAGGACGGGGTGGAGCAGACGCTCGAATGTGACTTCATCGCCGGCTGCGATGGGTTTCACGGTGTTTGCCGGCAGAGCATTCCGGAGCGCGAGCTTACGATTTACGAACGAGTCTATCCGTTCGCGTGGCTGGGGTTGCTTGCCGAGGCGCCACCGGCATCGCACGAGCTCATCTACGCGAACGACAGCCGTGGGTTTGCCCTGTTGAGCATGCGGTCTCCCACGGTGAGCCGCCTCTATCTGCAGTGTCTGCCGGACGAGGATCTCAACCGATGGCCCGACGAGCGTGTCTGGAGTGAGTTGCAGGCCCGGCTCGGGTCGCAACTTGCCACCGGCCCGGTGCTGCACAAGTCCGTGACCCCCATGCGCAGCTTCGTGGCCGAGCCCATGAGCAGCGGGCGGCTGTTTCTGGCTGGCGACGCCGCGCACATCGTTCCCCCGACCGGGGCCAAGGGCATGAACCTGGCCATCGCCGATGTGCAGGTGCTGGGAAAGGGCCTTGAAAGCTATTACCGGTCAGGCAACATGGAAGCGCTCGCGGCGTATTCCGCCACCTGCCTGCAGCGAGTCTGGAAAGTACAGCGTTTTTCGTGGTGGATGACGGCGCTACTGCATCGTTTTGATACAGACAACGCCTTCGACCAACGCCGCCAGCTCGCCGAGCTGGAGTACCTCGTCTCCTCCCGTGCCGCGGCCCAGACTTTGGCCGAGAACTACGTCGGCCTACCGTTGTCTATGGGCTGAAATCGCCTGCGGCTATTTCAGCGAGCGCGCCCAGCTGCGCGGATCGGTCCGCGGCTGCGCGCCCCGGGCTGGGCGCCCCCGGCAAAAAGCGTGGTTTTTGCCGGCCAGCAAACGGGCCAGTTCGGATCGGTCTGCCCTGCGTCTTAAGCAGCTGTTCAGCGGAAAATGCTAAGATTCCGGGCTCGCCAGCCCCCGGGGCTGGACCCGTGGGCGGGCATAGTTCAAGCTCCGCGCCCGCAAAGCTCAGTAGGACGGCAATGGCACTGAAAATCATGATTCTCGGCGCGAACGGCTTCATCGGCAGCGCGCTCACCAACGCGATTCTGCGCACCACGTCGTGGGAGGTTTACGGGATCGACCTCGCCGACAACAAGCTCGGGGATCTGCCCAAGAACACGGGCCGCTTTCACTTCGTCGAAGGCGACATCACGATCAACAAGGAGTGGGTCGAGTACCACGTGAAGAAGTGCGACGCCGTCGTGCCGCTCGTCGCCATCGCGAATCCCGCGCAGTATGTAACGCATCCGCTGCGGGTGTTCGAGCTCGACTTCGAGGCGAACCTCGAGATCGTGCGCCACTGTGTGAAATACAACAAACGGCTGATCTTCCCCTCGACCTCCGAGATCTACGGCATGTCGCCGGACTCGGTGCTCGATGAGGAGACGAGCCCGCTCGTCTACGGACCGATCAACAAGCAGCGCTGGATCTACGCGGCCTCGAAGCAGATGCTCGATCGCGTCATCTATGCCTATGGCGTCCGTGACAACCTCGACTACACGCTGTTCCGCCCGTTCAACTTCATCGGTCCCAACCTCGATGACGTGGAGGAGCCGAAAGAGGGCAGCTCGCGTGTCTTCACACAATTCCTCTCCAACGTGCTCTATAAGCGACCGATCAAACTCGTTGACGGTGGCAGCCAGAAGCGCTCGTTCACCTTCATCGACGATGCGATCGAGGCGCTCCTGACGATCCTGGAGAACAAGGACAATCGCGCCAGCCGCCGCATTTTCAACATCGGCAATCCCGGCAACTGCGTTTCCATCCGCGACCTCGCCGAGCGCACCATCCGCATTGCGCAGGAGTTCCCGGTGTTGCGGGACAATGCCAAGGCCACACCGATCGTCGATGTGACCGCGAACGAGTATTACGGCAAGTATTACCAGGACATCCAGGTGCGCGTTCCTGCCATCGAGGCGGCGAAGCGCGATCTGGGCTGGGCGCCGAAGACCGACCTGGATACGGCCATCCGCCGCACGATCGACTACTACGTGAAGCAGGAAAACTTTGGCGCCCGCGCCGCCGCGCTCGCCCTGTCGAGAACTTAGGAGCCCGCGTCCAAGCACTTCGGCGCAATCATGGCGATTGAAGCGGGGCAGGTACGCGCTCGCGGACTCGGGTGGGTGGCGTGGCTGGTGCTCGCCGCCGCCTGGTTCGCGACCTTGCACGTGCGTCCCATGTTCGACCCCGACGAAGGTCGTTACGCCGAGATCCCGCGGGAGATGGCGGCTACGGGCGACTGGCTCACCCCCCGGTTGAACGGGCTGAAGTATTTCGAGAAGCCGCCCCTGCAGTATTGGGCGACCGCTGCCGCCTACTCCGGGTTCGGCATCAGCGAGTGGACATCGCGGCTGTGGACCGTCGGGCTGGCTTTTGCCTGCCTGCCCATGGTCTTTGGCTGGACGCGGCGCCTGTACGGCCGCAACGCGGCGCTTGCCGCAGTGGTGGCGCTCTGCGTGAGTCCGTACTTCGGCATCGTGGGGCACCTCGACCTGCTCGATGCCGGGTTTTCATTCTGGCTGACGGGAGCGGTATTCGCCTTTACGCTGGCGCAGACCGCCGAGTTCCGGAGCCGGGAGGAGCGCCGCTGGATGCTCATTGCCTGGGTGGCGGCGGCCCTGGCGATTTTGAGCAAAGGCATCGTAGTTGGGGTACTCACGGGAGCGAGTCTCATCGTGTACTCATGCATCGAACGCGATATACGTCCCTGGAAGCGGCTGCACGCGGCCGTGGGCGTACCGCTGTTCCTGTTAGTGGCAGCGCCGTGGTTCATTGCCGTATCGATCCGCAACCCGGACTTCCCGCAGTTCTTTTTCATTCACGAGCATTTCGCGCGTTTCCTGACTAACGTGCACCAGAGAGTCGAGCCGTGGTGGTTTTTCCTGCCGCCGCTGTTGCTCGGCGTCTTACCGTGGGCACGGGGGCTCGTGGGCGGAGTGGTCCGGGCGTGGCGCGATGCCGGTCCCACCCCACAGTTCAAGCCCCTACGTTTCCTGTTGATCTTCGCTGTGTTTACGCTGGTGTTCTTTTCCGCCTCCGGATCGAAGCTCGCGCCTTACATACAACCCATGTTCCCGCCGTTGGCGGTCGTGGTGGGCGTGTATCTGGCCGAGCGGGTGGGCTTCCTGCGTAGCATGGCCGTTATCACGGCGATCCTGGTGAGCCTCGTCTCCGTCGGGGTGTTGATCTACTCGGCGATCCACAACAGCTTCATTCCACAGGCGGCTACCGTCTGGGCGGCGATCGCCGTCGTGGTAATGCTCGTTGCCGTGTACGCGAGTTGGTCCGAGCAGCGGACGGACGCCAGCGCTCCAGCGGTCGTTATCGCCGCGGCGGCCGCGTTCGGCTGGCAATGCTTCATGACGGCGCTTGGGATCGTTCCCCCGGCGCGCTCGGCTCGCGATCTCGTTGCGGAGGTAAAGCCTTACGTTCACCCGCAGACGCAGTTGTATAGCGTCGGGCAATATCGCGAGACTATCTCGCCATACCTGGAGCGAACGCTGACGGTCGTCGAGTTTGAAGGGGAGTTGGAATTCGGGCTGCACGCCGAACCCGGCAAGCAGCTGGCGACACCTGCCGACTTCGTGACCCGCTGGGATTCGAGCACCGATGCCGTCGCGTTCTTCGGCCCGAAAGTCTGGGATACTTACCGGCACCGTGGGCTCCCGGGCCGGGTGATTGCGGCCGACAACTACACCATCGCCGTGAGCCGCTCATGAAACTTGCAGACTTCAGCGTGTTGTTGTGTGGCGTCTTGCTGAATGCCTTTGCGCAACTGTGGCTGAAGGCTGCGACCCAGGTCAGCGGCCCGTTGGTGACGACCGACGGTAACCTGATGGAGAAGGGTTTGCGGCTCCTCGCGGTACCCTCGCTCTGGTACGCCCTCACCGCGTATGGTGTGAGTGTCATTGTCTGGATCGTCGGGTTGTCGCGAGTGCCCGTGAGCCAGGCCTATCCGTTGCTGTCGCTCGGGTACGTGTTGAATATCGGCCTGGCATGGTGGTTTTTCGCCGAAGTGCCGAACGCCCAGCGTGTCATTGGCGTGGGTGTGATCATCGCCGGCGTCGTGCTCGTCGCGCGCTCCTGAGGAGGACTTTGAAGATGACGAAGATGCTGCCCTTCACGCGTCCCACGATCGACGAGGAAACCATCCAGTCGGTCGTCGAGGTATTGCGCTCCGGATGGCTGGCGACCGGCCCGAAAGTGGCCGCGCTCGAAGCCGAGCTGTCGCGCTATCTGGGTGGCCGCCCCATACGGACACAAACATCGGCGACTGCCGGCATGGAAATGGCGTTGCGGGCCTGCGGTATCGGTGCGGGTGATGAGGTCATCACCCCGGCCATGAGCTTCGTGGCGACCGCTAACGTCATCGTGCGCGTTGGCGCTCGCCCCGTGTTCGTGGATGTTGGGCTCGACTCACGCAACATCGACTTCGACCAGGTCGAAGCGGCCATCACTGCGCGCACGCGCGCGATCATGCCGGTGCATTTCGGTGGATTGCCCGTCGATATGGAGCGCCTTTACGCGATCGCGGACCGCCACAAGCTGCGCGTCATCGAAGACGCCGCGCATGCAATCGGCTCCGCCTGGCGCGGGCGCCGGATCGGCAGCTTCGGTGACCTCGTCTGCTTCAGCTTCCATCCGAACAAGAACATGACCACCATCGAGGGTGGCGCGATTTCCGGCGGCACGCCCGAGGAGCTGAAGGCGATCGAGTTGGAGCGTTGGCACGGGCAGGTGAAGTCCGGTACCGACGGTTTCGATACCCTCATTGCGGGCGGGAAGGCGAACCTGTCCGATGTGGCCGCCGCCGTGGGCCTCGGCCAGTTGCGCCGGCTCGAAGAATTCAACACCCGGCGGCGCGAGCTGGTGGCCCGTTACTTCGAGCTCTGGAGCAGCAACCCGCCGGTGCGGCTGCCGGAGCGCGGCGATGAAGGGCACAGTTGGCACGTCCTCACGGTGCTCGTGCCGCTCGAGGAGGCGCGCATGTCGCGTCCCCAGTTCATGGAGGCCATGAAAGAGCAAGGCATTGCCGTCGGTGTGCACTATCCTGCGATTCATCTTTTCAGCGCGTACAAGGCCATGGGTTATCGTGAGGGACAGTTTCCGAATGCCGAGCGAATTGGCCGACAGACCGTGACGCTGCCGCTGTTTCCGACAATGGAGCTCGCCGACGTCGATCGGGTGGTCACGGCCGTGACACAGGTGCTGCGGGGAGGGCGCAGATGAGTGCGACGATATCGGTCGTCATTCCCGTCTACAACGAGGAGGCGGGGCTCGCGGCGTTGTACGAGCGGTTGTATCCGGAGCTCGACAAGCTGGGCCGCCAATACGAAGTCGTTTTCGTCGACGATGGCAGTAGCGATCGTTCGGTTGCTCTGCTACGGGAACAGTTTCAACGCCGGCCCGACACTACGCGTGTCATTGTGCTGGCGCGGAACGCGGGCCAACACATGGCGATCCTCGCGGGATTTGCGCAGTCGCGCGGTGACTACGTCATCACACTCGATGCAGACCTGCAGAACCCTCCGGAAGAGATAGCGAAAATCATCGCTGCGATGGATGAGGGCGCGGACTACGTCGGCACCATCCGCGCGCGTCGGCATGATGTGTATTGGCGTAAGGCGGCTTCGCGCCTGATGAATCGGATCCGTGAGCGAACCACTTCGATCAGCATTACCGACCAGGGCTGCATGCTGCGCGGCTATCACCGCAACATCGTGGAGGCGATCAATCGCTGCCTGGAGGTGAGCACCTATGTTCCGGCGCTCGGCTATACTTTCGCGCGGCATCCGGTGGAAATAGAAGTCGCCCACGCGGAGCGCCAGGCGGGCCAGTCGAAATACTCGCTCTACCGCCTCATCCGGCTGAATTTCGACCTCATGACCGGGTTCTCCGTCGCACCGCTGCAATTCTTCACCATGGCCGGCACTGCCCTGGCCGCACTGTCGCTCATCGGGGTGGTGGCGCTCGCCATTCGCCGCCTCGTGGTGGGTCCGGAGGCCGAGGGCGTTTTCACGCTGTTCGGAATCGCGTTCTTCCTGATCGGGGTGCTGTTGGTCGGCCTCGGCGTCGTCGGGGAATATGTGGGGCGTATCTACGAGCAGGTGCGCCAGCGGCCGCGTTATATGGTGGCTGCCGTCCTGGAAGAAGGTAACGACGCGACGCAGCGTCTGCAGATGCCGCCAGACTTGTTGCAGCGCAGCCCGCACCCGGCCGGAGACCTGGAATGAGCAGTACGCGAGCTGTCGTCTTTGCGTATCACGATGTAGGCGTCCGATGCCTGCAGGTACTGCTCTCCGCCGGCATCGAAGTGCCGCTGGTCGTCACGACGAAGGACGATCCGAAGGAGACGCAGTGGTTTGCCAGCACGGCCGCCCTGGCCGAGGCGCATGGGCTCCCTGTTGTGATGCCTGAGGAGGTCAATACGCCCGAGCTGGAGCGGACCGTGACGGAGTTGCGGCCGGACTTCGTGTTTTCGTTTTATTTTCGCTCCATGATCGGCGCGCCCCTGCTGAATGCAGCGCGCAGGGGCGCATTGAACATTCATGGCTCGATGCTGCCGCGTTACCGCGGCCGGGCTCCCGTGAACTGGGCGATTCTGCGCGGCGAGCGGGAGACCGGAGCGACTCTGCACTACATGACCGCCCGCGCGGATTCCGGTGACATCGTCGACCAACTCGCGGTGCCCATTCTCGAGAACGACGAGGCGCGCGATATCTTCGGCAAGGTAACGGTTGCCGCGGAGATCATCCTGGCGCGCTCACTGCCGGGTTTGATCGCCGGCACGGCGCCGAAGCTGCCGCAAAAGCTCGAGGCAGGGCAGTATTTCGGCCGCCGCCGTCCAGAGGATGGCCGGATCGATTGGACCTCCAGCGCGCGCACCATCCACAACCTCGTCCGCGCGGTTGCGCCTCCTTTCCCCGGTGCCTTCGGGCAGATCGACGGCCAGCGGTGGATGATCCACAAGACGCGCGTCGAGCCGCGGACCATCGAGCCGTCCGAGCGGGCGCGTTTATTCGGTGCCGACGGGTGCTGTTATGTGGCGTGTTGCGATGGTGGTGTGTTGCACATCCTCGCTGCGGCGAACGATTCGGGTCCTATCGACCTGTCCGAGGCCGCGCGCGAGCTGCAGCAGCACCCGGTTTCACTGAGCTGATTTGGCCACCATCGCACTCAAAATCGACGTCGATACGTATCGGGGTACGCGCGAAGGTGTCCCACGGTTGGCACAGGTGCTGACGCGAGTCGGCGCCCGGGCGACGTTTCTTTTCAGTGTCGGGCCCGATCATACCGGGCGGGCCATCAAGCGCGTTTTTCGTCCCGGCTTCATGGGCAAGGTGAAGCGGACCTCGGTCGTCGAGCACTATGGGATCAAGACCCTCCTGTACGGGGTACTCCTGCCGGGCCCGCACATCGGCCGGCGTTGCCGCTCGTTTATGCATGAAATCGCGCGTAACGGCTTCGAGGTGGGTGTGCACACCCATGACCACATCAAGTGGCAGGATGGCGTAGCCGGCGCAAGCGAGCCGTGGACGCGTCGCGAGCTGACGCTCGCGCTCGATGAGTTTGTCGAGGTTTTCGGGCAACGTCCCGTGGTGCACGGCGCGGCGGGTTGGCAGATGAACGCGTACGTCCCGGCTCTGGAGCAGGAACTGGGGTTTCGTTATGCTTCCGACACGCGAGGTGTGAGTCCATTCGTGCCGCTGGTAGCGGGCGCGGAGGTCGCGGTGCCTCAACTGCCGACGACCTTGCCGACCCTGGACGAGTTGATTGGCCGACCGGATCTCGAAGGTGTGGATCCGGTGGATCACCTGCTCGCCCTGACTGCGGGGGATGCCGAGCGAGATCACGTGTTCACACTGCACGCGGAGTTAGAAGGCGGCGCCTATCTTGAATCGTTCGAGCGCCTGCTGCGTATCTGGCATTCTCGTGGGGTGCACCTCACCGATCTTGCGACCTATGCCGGAACGTTGGATATCAAAAAGCTGCCACGGTGTGAAATCGTGGCGGGCACTGTGCCAGGCCGCTCTGGAACGCTCGCGTCGCAGTCGCTCTAATCGTCCCGGTCCCCGGGTTCTCGGGGTCACCGCCACCCTTATCGCACTCGCTCTGACGTCCGGGTGCATTCACTACACGCCCCGCCCCTTGCCGCCCGAGAAAGTCGTCGCGACCTTCTCGGATCGCAAGCTCGATAACCCGCAATTACAGACGGTACTGGATGCCAAGCTCCCTGCTCGTGCCGGGCAGTGGCCCCGGCGAACGTGGGATCGGGCCGATCTTCTCGTTGCAACGTTGTACTACAACGATGCCATCGCTGAGGGTCGAGCCACCCTGGCAGTGGTGGCCGCCGGGCGTCGCACGGCTCGCGAGCGGCCTAACCCGACGGTCGCTCTCCTCACGGAATACGCGAACGAGGGCAATCAGCTAACCGAGTACGCGAGCCAACACGGGGGTGCGCCTCTGTGGCTATGGGGGCTGACGCCAGACCTCCCGCTCGATTTCGGTACCCGGCGCTCGGCGCGCATCGCGGTTGCCGACGCCACCGCGCAGCAAGCGCATTATGACTTCATGGAGGTTGTCTGGAAGGAGCGCGCGGCCCTGCGGCGCGCGCTGCTCGATGTGCTGATGACGGAGCGGGAAGTCTCGCTGATGGAAAAGGTTGGTACCGACCGCCAGTCACAGCTCGAGATGGCCCGGCATAGGCTGGAGGCCGGCGCTGCTTCCCACGGCGATCTCGATCGTCTCGTCGCCGATGCGGTCGCGGACGAGCAGCGCCTGCACGATGCCCGGCGCCGCGTCAGCGCGGCCCGAAGCGCGCTCGCGGCAACCATCGGGGTGCCCGTGGGCGCGTTGGATTCGATAGCGCTCTCGTGGGACCGGCTGGAGGAACCTCAGAGTGTCGATGAGAGTCTCATTGCCCGTTGGCGTGAAGAGACCCTGCTGGAGCGCGCAGATGTGCACAGTGCCGTGGTGGGTTATAGCGTCGCCGAAGAGGCGCTCCGATTGGAAGTGGCGAAACAATTCCCCCAGGTTCACATCGGCCCGGCCTATACGTGGGATCACGGCGTTCACCGATTGCAATTCAACCTGTCGATGGAGTTGCCGATTCTCAACCAGAATCGGGGCCTGATAGGGGAGGCCGAGGCGCGGCGCGAGCAGGCGGGCGCTCACCTCGAAGCGACAGTCGCGACTGCCTACCAGGAGATCGACGAGGCTGTGCGCCAGTGGCGCCTGGCGCTCGCGCGGGTCGCGGATGCACGCGGACCCGTGTACGACGCCGCACAACATATCTACGCCGAAACCGAGCGGGGTTTCGACGCGGGAAGCAATGACCGCACGGAGCTCGTTGCAGCGCGCGTAGCACGCTCGCTCGCCGAGTTGCAGATTCTGGAAGCCGTGCGCACCGCACAGGAAGCTCTTGCAGTTTTGGAGGACGCGATGCGTCGGCCACTGGAAGGGCCTGAGATTGATATCGCGGCAACACTGAGTGTGCCGCCGGAGGCGATTCGACAATGAAGGTCAAGATGATTGCCGCTCTCGCCACGTGCCTCGTCATCACGACAGGTGCTGTGGCCGCGGAGGACAACCGGAGCGCAGCGGAGGGAATCCCGAGAAGCCCCGACGGGGCGACGCGGGAACCCAAAGGAATAACGGTTGATGCGATGGCACAGACGAGGTTCGGTGTCAGTGTCGCCACCCTGAAGGGGGCTGCCGCACCGAATGACGCTTCGACCACAGGGCGCGTGTTGGACCCCAGTTCGCTGCTGCAGTTGGATAATGAGCTGGCGGCCGCAGCGGCCAGTTTCACCGCCTCGCGCACCGAGGCGCAGCGCATGAAGAAGTTATATTCAGAAGATCGGACGGCTTCGGCCCGGGCCGTGGAGGCCGCGAGCGCGCAGGCGGAAGCGGACCTGCAACGCGTCAATGCGGCACACCGCGAGCTTGCGCTCCAGTGGGGCAGCGGGGTCGCCAATATGCAGGCTCATGGGCGGGCCGACCTGTTGAATGACCTGGCTAACACGCACTCCGAGCTCGTGAGGGTGGAGGTTCCGGCGGGTACACCTATCCCCAGGGCGGGCTCGAACCTCCAGGTGCGCGGCAGCTCCGCGGCGGAAACGTTCTCCGGGGTGGTGCTCGGCACTTTGCCGATCGCGGATCCACGCCTGCAGACCCGCGGTGTGCTGGTCGAGTTGAAAGGCGATGCGGCGAAACTCCCCATCGGGCAGATGTTATCCGCCGAGGTTCCGACCGCCGACGTACCGGGCTCGGACGGGGTTATCCTGCCGCGCGCCGCGCTGCTGCGCCGGGATGCGCGCGTTTGGGTGTATGTCCAGACGGCGCCCACTGCATTTGTGAGGCGCGAGGTTCGCGACTTCCGGCCGGTGATTTCCGGGTGGTTTGTGCCCAAAGGCTTCGCGCCGGGCGATCGGGTCGTCGCGACCGGGGCGGCCGCGTTGCTCGGAGTTGAAAGTCCGGCGCCCGCCGACACAGACGCGGACTAAAGCGATGCTCGCCGCCCTCATCCGCTGGTCGTTGCGCTTTCCCATCGTGGTGTGCGCATTGGCGGCGATCCTGGTGGTGTATGGCGTCGTCGTGTTGGTCCGCGCGAAGTACGACGTTTTTCCGGAGTTCGTGCCACCGCAAGCCAGCGTGCAGACGGAAGCGCCGGGACTCGTGGCGGAGCAAGTGGAGTTGCTCGTCACCCTTCCCATCGAGCAGGCCATCAGTGGCGCCAGTGGTGTCCAGGCGGTGCGGTCGGAGACCATCTCGGGGCTCTCCGTCGTCACTGTCGTCTTCCAAGAGGGGACGGACCCGTACCGCTCGCGGCAGATTGTCGCCGAAGCCCTGGGAGAGGTGGCCGCACGGCTGCCGGCAGGAGTGAAGCCGCCGAAGCTGACTCCGCTGGTGTCCTCGACAATGGACCTGCTCAAACTGGGGTTTGTCAGCGACAAGTTGTCTCCCCTGGAGCTGCGCGATCTCGTGCAATGGACGATCCGGCCGCGATTGCTCGCGGTTCCGGGCGTTGCGCGCGCGACGCTCTACGGAGGTGATGAGCGCCAGTTGCAGGTGGAGGTCGATCCGAAGGAGTTGAACTCGCGCGACCTCGCATTCAACGACGTGATATCGGCGGTGCGGTCGGCCACGGGTGTTCGTGGCGGTGGTTTTATTGAGACTCCCAACCAGCGGGTGCTGATCGAGAGTCGTGGGCAAACATTGACCCCTGCCGAGCTGGGCGCCGCGGTACTACCTGGTGGTAGTGGCTCGCCGTTGCGGCTACGGGATTTCGCGACAGTGAGGGAGGGCGCCGCGCCGAAGTTTGGCGATACGCTCATCATGGGAAAGCCGGGGGTCATGCTCGGACTCTCGAGCCAGTACGGCGCCAACACGCTCGAGGTGACCCGGGCCGCCGAGGCAGAGATTGATTCAATGCGGCCGGCGCTCGCGGCGCGTGGGGTGACGCTTTACGCCGGACTGCACCGGCCGGCGAATTTCATTGAGAACGCGCTGAGTGGGGTACGGCGGGACGTTCTGCTGGGTGCTGTGCTCATTGCGGTGCTGTTGTTTTTGTTTCTGCGTGACGTGCGCAGTGTGGCGGTTGCGTTCGCCTCTATTCCGCTGGCGCTGCTTTCGGCCGTCATCGTGGTGAATTCGCTGGGTTGGACCATCAACACTATGACGTTGGGCGGACTGGCGGTCGCGCTGGGCGTTGTGGTTGATGACGCGATTATCGATGTGGAGAACATCGTCAGGCGGTTGCGGGGCCCTCGCGCAGGGGATCCGCGTGATGTTATTCACGCGGCGTCGCTGGAAGTGCGGGCGCCGGTTGTGTACGCGACGTTCGTGGTCGTTCTCGTGTTGGCGCCGATGCTCTTTCTGTCGGGGTTGCAGGGGAGCTTTTTTGCGCCCCTGGCCGCCGCGTTTGTGTTCGCTACCCTGGCCTCTCTCGTCGTAGCGCTTACAGTCACTCCGGCGGCGTCGTTTCTGCTGCTCACCCGTTCGGCGCCGAAAGATGAGCCACGCTGGTTGGTGCGGCTCAAGGCGTGGCACGAGCGCATCCTGGAGCGGTGGCTTCCCCGCCCGCGAGCCGTGATCCTCGGCTCGGCTGTCGTGATCTTGCTGGCCGCCGCGGTGATTCCCTTCTTCGGCGGGCAGCTCATGCCGCCGTTCCGGGAGGGGCACTTTGTCGTGCAGGCGGTGGCGACACCGGGTACTTCTTTGGAGGCCATGAAGGCGCTTGGCGTGCAGGTGTCTCGTGATCTGCTCGCCGTGCCCGGCGTTCTATCCGTCGAAGAGACTATCGGGCGTGCGGAGTCCGGCGAGGATACCTGGGAGCCGAATCGCAGCGAGTTTCACGTGGAGCTCGCGCGAATGTCCGGTCGCGACGAAGTCCGAACGCAGGCGGGCATCCGGGCCGTTGCGGAACATTATCCGAATCTCCAAACGGAGGTTCTGACTTTCCTGGGCGACCGGCTGAGCGAGTCGCTGTCAGGCGAGACGGCGCAGGTGGCTATCAACATCTTCGGTCCCGACCTGGATGAGTTGGATCGCCTCGCGGACCAGATCGCGACGGTCGTGCGCGCCGTGCCGAACGCCAAGGATGTGCAGGTGAAGTCGCCCTCCGGCGCGCCGTTCCTGCGTGTCGAGTTGCGACCCGAGGGGCTGGCGCAATACGGCTTTACCGCCGCCGATGTCCTGGACACGGTTGAGACCGCCTACCAGGGGGCAACGGCTGCCCAGGTGTATGACACCAACAAAGTGGTCGACCTGGTCGTGAAGCTGCCGGCGTCCGAGCGAGTGGATCCGGAAGAGATCGGCTCGCTTTTGATTCGGGCGGCCTCGGGTGTGACGGTGCCGCTGCACGACCTGGCGACGGTGTCCTCCGCGGAAGGGCGCACGAGCATCATGCATGAAGGGGCGCGCCGCCGTCAGATCGTGACAGTGAACCCCGCGACGTCCGATGTCGCAGGATTCGTCGCAGCGACTCGCGCGGCAATCAACCAACACGTCAAATTGCCGGCAGCGGTGTATTTGCAGTTCACCGGCGTGGCCGAAGGCGAGGCGCAGGCGCGCCGCGAGGTGTTCCTGCATGCGGGGATTGCGGCTATTGGGATCATCCTGTTGCTGCTCATCGCGTTTGAAGATCCCCGGACCGTTACGCTCATCCTGGCGACGACGCCTTTTGCTTTGGTTGGGGGTGTGGCTGCGGTCGCGTTGACCGGGGCGACGCTGTCCATCGGGTCGCTGGTCGGCTTCGTTACATTGTTCGGGATCGTGGCTCGTAATGCGATTCTGCTGGTGGCTCACCTCGAGCACCTCGTGTCGGTGGAGGGGGCGGCCTGGTCGCTCCAGACCGTGCTCCGCGGGGCCCGGGAGCGGCTCGTACCGATTCTCATGACGGCTCTCGTCACGGCGCTCGGATTGCTGCCGCTCGTGCCCTCTGCAGCACGGGCGGACGGCCTCTCCGGCCTCGAAACCGCGCGCCTGCTCCGAGGCGAGTCCGTCGCGCGAAGCCAGACCGTCAACGTCGGGCAGCGCAGCTACGTGGGCGGCGTCTCGTACGTCATCCTGGACGAGCCCGCCGAGGACGTCACGCATCTGCTGGCCG
>Ga0209169_10000995_pt1 | contig 17372 bp, 10 predicted proteins | sample HubBroMetageWRM4_FD_188346 | JGI IMG/M metagenome (GOLD analysis project Ga0209169, IMG submission 188346) | Warmed soil microbial communities from the Hubbard Brook experimental Forest, New Hampshire - Hubbard Brook CCASE Soil Metagenome WRM 4... | ecosystem: Environmental > Terrestrial > Soil... | reverse complement strand
TTTGGTACGCGGCGACATGGACATTGCCGCCACCTGTACCGTCACCTATGTCGATGCGAAGCATCTCCTCGCATGCGGACATCCGTTGATGCAGTTCGGCCAGGTTGATCTGCCCATGACGAAGGCGCAGGTGTTAGCCACGCTGCCCTCGCCACTTAACGCTTTTAAGATCGTGAATGCTACCGAACCCATCGGCGCGTTCGTGCAGGATCGCCATAACGGAATTCTGGGCGAGTTTGGCAAGTCGGCCGCCATGATCCCCGTGAGTCTGACTATTCACGCCGGTTCCAACGCCAAGCAGTTTCACTACGAAGTCCTGAACAACGCGCGCTTGAGTCCGGTGGCCATGATGGCTACCGTGTTCAATGCCCTGCATGGCGTCAACGAATACGGCGAAGAAACCACGTACCACATGAGCGGCACTATCAATGTAAACGGCTATCCCGACGTCGCGTTGCAGGACATGTTTGCCACGCTTGATGGCGGACAGCCGGGCGCCATGTTGGCGGCCATGTCTCTTGGGGAGCGCTTCAGCCGCATCTACGAGAACCCTTACAGCATGCCCGCGGTCCGCGGTGTGCAACTCGATTTCGAGATTGTCCACGACCGCCGTTGGGCCCGCCTGGAAAATGCTCGCACCGACGTGACCGAAGCCCGGCCCGGAGATGAAATTGTGATTGAAGCCATGCTTCGTCCCTACCGCGGTGAGAGCATCGTGCAACAGATTCACGTGCGCATTCCTACTTCTGCCCCCGCCGGTCCGCTGCGCATTCTGGTCAGCGACGGTGACACTCTGGACCGTTTCCGCCAGGGTACTCCGACGTTGCTGCACAAGCTGGACCTGGCATCGACCATCGCCTACCTCAACAAAGAGCATGTGAACAACCGAGTCTATGTCTCCCTGCTGGAGGCCGACCCCGAGGCCATGATCGCGGATAAAGTGATGCCTTCGCTGCCGCTCTCCATCATGAACGTAATGGAAGGCATGCGTGGCACTCAGGACATGGTGGTGTCGAACGAGTCGTCAGTCAACGAAGCCGCCACCCCAGCGCTCGATTACGTAGTGGCTGGCGCACAGTTGCTGACCGTCAATATCAAGTAAGCGAATCGGTATTAACCCTCTGCGTACTTGGGGCTGTTCTCCGCGACAGTCTGCGATTCATGGTTTTGTGAGTTCGCGGCGAGCGCAAAATCTCAAATCGCGGAGTTCGCAGAGAACCAGCCGCAGAGCACGCAGAGAAAAGCCGCTGCGCACGTACCGCGTGCATTCTCGCCCCGTTTTCCGATAAAGTACTTGTTCCATGCTTGACCTGAACTTTGTTCGAGGAAACCTGCCCCTAGTCGAGGAAAAGCTGCGTGCCCGCGGCTTGGACGCGGCTGCCATGCTGAAAGATTTTCATCAGATCGATGCCCAGCGCCGGCAGGCCATCACCACTGCGGAAACCCTCAAAGCTCATCGCAATCAGAAGACCGAAGAGATTGCCAAGCTGAAGAAAAGTGGCCAGGATGCCAGCGCCCTAATTGCCGAAACCAAGGATCTACGCGAACAAGTTCAGGACCTCGAGAAAGCCGCGGAGGAATACGACTCCCGCTTGCGCGATATCCTCACCAACCTCCCCAACATGCCCCATCTGAGCGTCCCCGTTGGCGCCGGCGCCGACGACAATGTAGAAGTCAGCCGCTGGGGCTCGCCTCCGAAATTCGACTTCGCCCCAAAGCCGCATTGGGAGCTGGGTGAGCAGCTCGGAGTCCTTGATCTGGAGCGAGCGGTCAAACTGACCGGAGCGCGCTTTGCCGTTTACTGGGACCTGGGCGCTCGCATGGAACGCGCCCTGGCCAACTTCATGCTCGACTTGCACACCCGCCAGCATGGCTACACCGAGGTGTTGCCGCCCTTTCTCGTGAATTCCGACTCCATGTATGGCACCGGGCAGCTTCCCAAGTTTGCGGCCGATTCGTTCCGCGTCCCTCACGGAGAAACCGACCTCTGGCTGATTCCGACCGCCGAAGTTCCGGTCACTAACCTCTACCGCAATGAGACCCTAGACGCCTCGCGACTACCGATTTCCCTGACGGCGTATACCCCATGTTTCCGCAGTGAGGCTGGCTCCTATGGCAAAGATGTGCGCGGCATCATCCGCCAACACCAGTTTCAAAAGGTGGAGTTAGTGAAGTTTTCCCGGCCGGAGACTTCCTACGAGGAACTGGAAAAGTTGACCTCCAACGCCGAAGAAGTTCTGCGAAAGCTGGGATTGCACTATCGCAAGGTTCTGCTTTGCACCGGCGACATGGGACCCTCTTCGGCAAAGACCTACGACCTTGAAGTCTGGCTGCCGGGACAACAGTTGTTCCGCGAGATTTCCTCCTGTTCCAACTTCGAAGCCTTCCAGGCGCGCCGCGCCAACATCCGCTTCCGGCCCGAGGGCAAGAATAAGAGCGAATTCGTCCACACCCTGAACGGCAGCGCCTTGGCCATCGGACGCACCTGGCTGGCGGTACTTGAAAATTATCAGCAAGCGGACGGTACGGTATTGATTCCAGAGGCATTACGCCCCTACATGGGCGTCGACCGGTTGCTTCCTAGAAAGTTCTAGCAAGAAAAGCAACTTGCTTCCACTGGTCGTTATCTACATTGCCAAGCTTGCCAGAAGAACATAAACTTGGACGGAGCCGAATTGAACACGACCATAGCGACAACGCCCGCTGTGCCAGCGTCAGGAATCTGGGGGACGATTCGAAGCTACGTTCTCTGGTCCCACGAGCGGGGCACCGTCCAATACGATGTGATGGTCACTCTCATCCTGCTTTTTGTCTTCTTCTCACCGCGGTTCATCAACTACAAGGACAAGCCAGTAGACCGCAACTCGCGGGCCGCAGGAGTCCTAATCACGCCCGACGGTCAGAACGGATTCATCTATCAGATTGGCGCCGCGGGAATACAGGGGAAAGGCGACGATGCCATTCGGGCAGAATTGCTAAGCATCATTGAGCCGATTTCTGGCGAGGTCAGCATCTCCAAATATGAGGTTGTCCGTGATCGATCTGGCTATGTCCTGTCCTACAGAGTCTGGGTTCAGCGCTAAACCACCCGGTTCCCGAAGCGTTCATGGGGCAGCCATCCTCTGCTTGCTGTTTCTCTTTCTTGCCTCGGCCGCTTGGGCGCAATCGTCTCCGCTACAGAAAGTGCTTCAGCAACTGGACCGCAATGCCGCGAATTTCAATACCACGCAGGCCAATTTCGTTTGGACCCAGTACACCAAAATCGTAGATGACAAAGACATTCAAAAGGGGACCGTGTACTTTCGTCGTTCCGGCCGCCAGGTGGAAATGGCGGCCGACATCAGTGAGCCAACCCCGCCCAAGTACCTGCTCTTTGCCAACAGCAAGATTCAGGTCTACGAGACCAAGGTCGATAAGGTGACCGAATACGACACCGGCAAGGATCGCGCTGCCTTTGAGAGTTTCCTGGTGCTCGGCTTTGGCGGCAGCGGCCAGGACATGCTGAAGGCTTTCGACGTGACCTACAGCGGAACCGAGAAAGTCGATGGTATTGACACCGCCAAACTTGAGCTGGTTCCCAAGTCGGCAAAAGTCCGCAACACTTTTGATCACATCTGGTTATGGATCGACCCCGCGCGGGGCGTGTCACTTCGGCAACAATTATTTGCACCTGTCGATCCCGGCCAGAAAGCCGGCGATTATCGTCTGGCTGCCTATTCGGACATCCGCATCAACGAGAAAATTCCCGACAGCGTTTTCACACTCAAAACCACGGGCAGCACTAAGTTTTTGTCCCCCAAGGATTAAACCGCCTTATGACGACCCTCAAATGGCAGAGGATAAAGATAGAGGCTGAAAAAGCGGAAACGGAGCGTTATACTGCAGTGACGCCCCAAGACAAGAACCAAAAAGAGGTCGCAAGGCGTTTTACGTCCATGGCTAAAGTTTTTACCATTCCCGTCCCGCCGAAATTAGGGCCTAGCCGGCGACGGGAGCGAAGCTCGGACCCGCGTTACGTGGATGGCCAGCGCTTGCTGGTCGAAGCCATGAAATATCTCACGCAGGCCGACCCCGTGAGCAACCGCGCTGCGATTACATTGTTGTCCGAGCATGTGCGTACCCGCTTCCGCATGACCGACTCGCCGCTGACCTAGAGGCTTAAGGAACTGCTGAAGATCCAGGGCTCGTGGTCGCCGGCCCTGACAAAGACGCCTCAACAAAGGAGGACCCTCATGAACAGTCTTGACTCCTTTTTACAACGTAACAAGGATTTCGCAGCTCATCAGTCTGCTGCGGGCACACTTATGCCCTCGCTCCCGCGGGCGCTGCCAAATGTGAAGGCGATTGTCATCGGTTGCGCCGATATGCGTGTAGATCCTGCTTACGTACTCGGGATTAAACCGGGCGAGGCCGTCGTGATACGTAACATCGGCGGTCGAATTACGCCAGGGTTATTGGAGCAGTTGGCGTTGCTCGGGCGAATCGGGGAAGTTGCCGGAGAGATTCCTGGAGGCGGCGGTGAGTTTCACATCATCGTACTTCAACACACCGATTGCGGCATCACTCGCCTGGCTGGCGACCCGGCCATGCTGGCGCACTATTTTCAGATACAGGAAGGGGAACTCAAGAAAAAAGCGGTGACCGATCCCCGCGCTGCAGTTACCGCCGACGTTGCTTTGCTCCGGGCAATTCCGGCGTTGCCGAGGACTTGGCTTATTTCAGGCCTCGTTTATGACGTGGCGACTGGACTGGTTGAGATCGTCGTGCCGCCAGCGTTGATTCGCGCCGCATAAATTGTGTGTCACTCGACTGGCCCAATGACACGTTTAGTCGAGATCTGTTTCGCGCCTGTTCCCCTTATCAGAAAACAAACTTCAGGGCCAGTTGAATAATGCGCGGATCGCGAGCCTGCGTGATCTGTCCGAAATTGGCGTCAAATCCATCGTGGTCCGGATTAAAGAACTGCGCGTGATTGAACGCGTTGAAGAACTCCGACCGGAATTCGATGCTCTTGCTCTCCGTCAGGGGGAACATGCGGCCGAAGGTCAGATCGAAGTTGTTCCGTCCCGGCCCGCGCAGCATATTTCTGCCGGAATTGCCAAAGCTGAATGTGGGAACGTTGGCACAGTCGAAGGCGTTGGGGTTGAAATAGAAATTTCCGCTGGTTACCGCGCCGCCCAGGCAGTTGGCCGTGGAGGGATCGAAACTATGCAACGACCGCGGGGCATAATACTGGATCGGTCCAATCAGATCGGCGCGATCGAGAAAAAGATTTTCCTCGCTGGAATTATTGTCATTGAAAATAGTGAACGGAGTTCCGGTTTGAAAACTGGCGATTCCGCTGGTCTCCCAGCCTTGCAGCACTCGCCGCACAATTCCATTCTGGATGGAACGGAACATGGGTAGCTTCCAGATTCCGCTGATCACCAGTCGTTGTCTGACGTCAAAGTTCGCCGACGCCCGATCGAACGCATGATTGAACGGATCGGTGTAGACCGAGCTGTTATAGCGGAATCCCGACTGATCATCGATGGTATGCGCGAAGGTGTACGCTCCGCGAATATTAAATCCGTGGCTGAAGCGCTTATCCACCGTGAATTGGAATTGGTTGCTGCTCGAGGTGCCGCTGCTCAAGTCGGTGAATAGCTGCGTGACTTGCGTGGGAGTGCCATTCGGGTCCGTGGGATCTGGGCAGCCGGCCAACGGACGTGCGCAATCCGGGTTGACGAAGCCGAAGTTCGCCAACTGTTGCTGCATGACGCTCTGCACCGGCGCGTTCGGATCCGTTGTCGCCACCATCTTGCGAGAAAAACTGCCCACGTAGTCGGCCTCGATCATGGTGTCGGGCGTCACTTGATATTGGAACCCGTAGTTCACATTCTCCGAATAAGGCGTACGGAAATGCGGATCCACCACGTAAGCAAACTCGATCTTGGTGGGACTTCCAAAAGTACCTCTTCTGCCATCCGTAGGAAACGGGTTGTTGTTTCCGTTGAACGGGCCGAACGGGTCGGCGACCGCGTTTACCGTAACATTCGTGTATTGGCTCGGAAAAAGTTGGACCACCGAGCCGAACGGCGCCTCACCCCCGAATTGCAAGTTCAAAGCGCCATCCTCAATGTCATAGAAGATTCCAAAGCCGCCACGCATCACCAGCTTGCCTTTGCCCAGCATGTCCCAGGCAAAACCAAACCGCGGCGCGAAGTTGTTGCGGTCGGGATAAGTCAAACCGCGGTTCGGGGTCTGCGGGTCTCCAGGGTAGAGAATGCCTGGGGGCGCGTCGGGAAACACTTTGGACTGCTGCCCCGGGAAGAAACCCAGGATCTCGTTATGCGGATCCTCCAGCGGCGTGTTGTACTCGTAACGCAAGCCATAACTCAGGGTCAGGCGCGGCCGGATCTTCCATGAATCCTGGACAAAGAAGTGCCAGTCGGTGGTGCGAATCCCATACACCGCCTTCGAGAATTGCGCGTAGTTGTCGAAGAACCCACCCACAAAGTCAGCCAGGGGGCTACCGGTAAAATTCTCATCGTTGCCGAAATCAAAGACTCCGTTGTTATCAAAATCAAAATTGAAGTTGTTTCGTACGCGGCGGATGTCGGCGCCAAACTTGAGGCTGTGATGGCCGCGGGTTATGGAAACGCTGTCCTGCCAGTGAAAAGTAACGTCGTGAATCTTGGTAGGTCCCTCCGGGTTGGGGCCAAGATTGAAGCTCGTGGTCAGCATGAGCGGAGGTGCGGCGCCGGCTGGGTCATCCGGATTTACGTTGGTAAAACCCAGCGCAGAAGGTGGTGTGGTGTCGTGCGGCACGGCTTGGAGCGTCGCACTTCGATTGGCGGCAAAGATGAATTCGTTGACCACCGTGGGGTTGAATGTGTGCAGCCACGAGATTGAGCCCAGTTGGGTGCGTATGAAATTGTTAAAGCCGGATCCCAAAGGCACGTTGCCGCCGGTCGACGCACCGTTCACGATCTGAAAAGGAAAGTTCTGCGCCAGATCATCAATGATGTAGGAACCGTAAATCGAATCCTTCTGCCCGATGCGGTGGTCAATGCGCGCAATACCCTGGTCTTCTCGATCCACTTCGATCGGCGACGATACAAAATTGTTGTTCGGCAGGTTCGGCAGCGGCAGATATTTGGCAATGTAGTTCGCAATCACGGGATTGACGGGAACTTGATTGTTGGGATAATTGAGGTCCGTGATGGGATTAATCAACTGCAACTGCGGCAGCAATTCGCTGAAGTCGCCCTTGCGCTCCGCCGGGCTCAGCACTTGCAGGATCGGAGCCACTTCACCCTCGTGCCGGCGCACACCCTGATAGGCCAGAAAGAAGAAGGTCTGGTCTTTCTTGATCGGACCGCCCAACGTGGCGCCAAAAGTGTTGCGCTTAAATGGCGTGACCGTCGGCAGAAAGTAGTTTCGCGCGTTCAGTGCGTCATTGCGGAAGAACTCAAAAACATCTCCGTGATAACTGTTGGTCCCTGACTTAATGACCTGATTGACGATGCCGCCCGTGGTCCGTCCATACTCGGCTTCGTAGTTGTTGGTGAGAATCTTGAACTCGCCCAACGCGTCGGGGTTAGGATCGACCACCGCATTGTTGCCCAGGAAATCGTTGTTGTCAGCGCCGTTGACCAGAAAGGTCAGAGATTCGGAACGTTGCCCGCTGACCGAAAAAGGGTTGCCGCTGCCATCGTCCTCGTCCGGCGGAAACACACCCGCCTGCAACAGGCCAAGCTGGAAGGCGTCGCGCTCCACCAGCGGCAAATCCAAAATCCGGCGCTCGGTCTCCACGTTCCCTAGAGTGGCACTCACTGTGTCCACCTGCGTCAGGTCTCCGGTCACTTCCACCACCTGACTGGCGGCTCCCACCTTCAGCACCACGTCCAGTCGCGCGTTCTGATTTACGTTGAGGACAATCCCATCCCGGACGTACTTGCTGAAACCACTCTGTTCCACCGTTACCCGGTAGGTGCCAATCGGAAGCAACGTGAACTGATACGATCCATCACCCAGCGTCATCGCGCTGCGCGACGCGTTGGTGCCGGTATCGATCACGGTGACATTTGCTTTCGCTAACACCGCTCCCGTCGAATCCTTCACCGTGCCTGAGAGTGTGGCCGTCACCTCCGCGGCACGCAGCGAAAACGTACTCATCAGCAGAACTAGAGCTAGGGACGTGAGTTGAAAGCCGAGACTGCGACGTGAGAATGCAAGCAGGATGGGCTTCATCGACGGTTTCTCCTGACGGCCGGGCACAACACAATTCTGGGTCATGATTCGGGGAGTCGCACCCGGGTTGGGGCAACATGTGTGCATTCTGCTCACCACAACGAAACGGCTCTCGCTGTAGGGGTTACTCAGTTGGATTGGCATTGTATACACAATCCTGAAGGCGGGAGTACTAATTTCTGCGGGTCATGACTGCGGGTCAGCGGTCAGATGGAGCGGCTTGTGCCACAGCACAGCCGCTAGAACGATCACCACGGGATAACATTCCATGGTGTAGCGCGGTTCGGGATTCTCCATCGTGCTCAGGAAAACCGAGCGCACAATCACGAACGTCAGCAGCAATCCAAGCGAGCGCACAACCGGGGCCTGGGTCAGACCCAGCAACCCGGCGCCGATGTAGGCGAGATTAAGAATTCCCACCACGATACTCAAGACCAGCCACTTCGGCTGTTCGTCGAACTCCCACCAGCGCGTGTTGCACGGTAGCATCTCGGTTCGCGGGCGCAGCCACATGTCAGCGACACGCATCGCCGGCAACCACACGTAGTATCGCCAGCGCGAATGCTGGATGCGCTGCGCGGCCAGCGCTGCAAATCGAGTATCAAGATCGGGCGTCACTTGCAGCGACTTGTTGTAATCACCCAGCAACTCTTCGGTTTGATCCCGCTGGTCCCCAGAATCGAAGGCGCGAGCCGGAAGATTATCTACATCCATGGGGCTTCCCGGAACTGCCCAATAGATCTCTTCCACCGAGGCATAATCCGCCATCCATGTCTTGACCCAAAGATTGAATCCCTTGGGCACAAATTCGTCTTTCTGATTTGCGTAGAGGGGAGTCAGGGGCTGGAACTCATGAAACGTGCGCAGATTGCGTAGAGTCCATGGGATGAGCGGTGCGAGCGCAACCAGCGCCACAATCAGGCCGGCTTTGATGACCGCCAAAGGGGACATATCCCCGGACCTCGACCGCGTGACCAGCAGGATCCCGAGATAAATCCCGACCGCTCCCAAAAGCAGTCCGCCATCCGGGCGCAACAGGATCGCCGCTCCGATTGCCAGACCGCATCCCAGCCACGCTCGCATCCTTTTCTCGCTGGCTAGCCCGATCAAGGCGAAATCCAGCGCCAGGACTGTGAAGAAAATCTCCCAGGTCTCCGTCAGCGCGGCGGCAGTGTAATTGGCAAGAAACGGACAAAGCGCGGCCAGCACAAAGGCTGCTTTTGCCGCCCGGGCAGACACACATCGTCGCGCAATGTCGGCAATCAGAAAACACGTGCCGATATCCACAAAGACCTGCACCATCAGAGCGGCGCGGTAATGCTCCATACCGAAGATGGTGAAGATCAGAGCAAGAAACGCGGGGTAACCCGGAAGCCGGATGTAGGTAGGGGTGATGTCGTCAATTCCGCTGATCCCGAAAATTCCACGTTGCAGCCAGTTCTTGGCGATATCTCCATAGACCAGCGAATCGGACGTGATCGCGGGAAAACGGAATACGAACAGCAACCGCAGGGCAAGAGCGGCGAGCGTCGCAGCCAGAAAGAAACGAAAGTGTTGGCGCACCAGGTCGCGCACAAGGCAATATAGCAGTTCTGGGGTTTCGGTCTGAATGAGAACAAATGTTCCTGTGAGAATGTTGTCGGGTCATCCGATTGCTGGATGGATGTCAGCACTCCAGATGACCCCAGCACAGATTAAAGATCTCTCAGACGATCGCACACCACAATCGCAGCAGACCGCGGAATCGCATGCTTCTGCGATTTTGAAATCACAATTACAGAGCGTTGAGAAACAGTTGGCATCGCGACCAGCTTCCGTCGCCCTTCTCTTCCTTAAGGGCAACGTCCTGGAAAAGATGGGCCGTGGCCATGAAGCCTGCAACGCCTACATCGAATTGCTCGATCTTGACCCCTTTCATTTAGGGACACTGAACCAGTTGGGGAACCTTCTATGCGCAGCCGGGAAAAAGATTGAGGCGCGAAGGCTCTTCTCGTGGGCAGTTGCGAGGTTTCCGGACGATCCCGTCAGTCGCGTGAATCTTGCAAGTCTTCTCATTGAGGATGGTGAACTAGAGGATGCCCGCCAGCACTGCGAACATGCCTTGAAAGTAGATGGGAACTGCCGCCAAGCGCACGCTGGCCTATTACTTGTATTTACCAAGCTGGGCCGCACAGAACTGGCATCTCGGCACCGCCACGCTGCGTTCCAGGGGCGCTGCGTAATCCCGGTCGCGTATCGCGGCGAACAAGCTCCGATTACGGTATTGGAACTCATTTCGACCAGCCCCTGCATTTCGCGCATCACAAGTTTTCTGCTCGACCGCGTTTTCCAGAAATACCTTGTAGTCGCGGACTTCTACGACCCCAGCACTCCTCTGCCGCCGCATCATCTCGTGGTCAACTCCATCGGCGATGCTGACCTGGCAGGCGCAGCCCTGGCAGGTGCGCAGTCTCTTCTAGCGCATACTACGGCCCCGGTCATTAATCCGCCTTCAGCTGTACTGGCGACGGGCCGTTGCAATATCGCGCGGCGCCTTTCCGGTGTGTCCGGGGTCATCACTCCAAAGACTATCTCCATGTCGCGCGAGTTGCTTGCCGCAGCTGACCTCCGAACCACGTTGTCGCGCCATGGCTTTGAGTTTCCTCTTTTGTTGCGGACGCCCGGCTTTCACGGAGGCGAACACTTTCTGAAAGTCGAAACTCTAGCTGAGATCCCCTCTGCATTGGCGAAACTCCCCGGCCGCGATCTGACCGTAATCCAATATCTCGATGCTCGCGCACCCGATGGAAAGACACGCAAGTACCGGGTCATGATGGTCGATGGACAGCTCTATCCCTTGCATGCCGCGATCTCCAGCCACTGGAAAATCCATTACTTCAGCGCCGAGATGGCAGACTCTCCGCAGCACCGCGCCGAGGATGCCGCGTTCCTTGAGAACATGCCCGGTGTCCTCGGAACTCCCGCGATGGCTGCGCTCGAACAGATTCAGAAAACCCTCGGCCTTGATTATGGTGGAATCGATTTCGGGTTGAACGACAGAGGAAAACTTCTGTTCTTTGAGGCCAATGCAACCATGACGGTTCTTCCACCCGGCGCCGATACGCAATGGGACTACCGCCGCCCTGCCGTTGAGAAGATTTACAAAGCAGTATGGGCGATGCTGATCAACAGAGCGAATTGCCCTCGCGGTCGAAACCAGCAGAACTTGCCTGTAGGCGCGTAAACTCCACCTGCGAACCAAACCCTGCGAAGCCACTTCGGTTTGACCCCGCTTTTTTTGCAGCTTAGGATGGAATGAACCCGACTCATGCCTCAACCTGTCTTCTACGATCCCAGAAAAGCGCGTTGGAAGCGCTTGCGGCGCGCATTTGACGCCCTCGCCGTCTGCTTCATGCTGCTGGTGATTTTCTTTATCTACAATGCCCTGCACGGCGAACCCTTACCCAAACTCTTCTGGAAGACCGAAGCCAAGCCTTACCACGCCTTACGCGAGGCGGAAAACAAAAAAGCCCGCGAACATCGCAAACAGGCCGCCGCCAAGCGCGGGCGCCACAAGAGCAAGAACGCACCTCTTCGGCTGGATTCCGAGGAAGGCGTTCGTGCCGCTTTCTATGTTCCGTGGGATGCTGCCAGCATGTCCTCACTGCGTGAATACGCGCGCCAGATTGATCTGCTCTACCCCGAATGGCTGCACGTGCTCACCGCGGATGGCCGCATACAAGCCGTCGATGAAGATAACGGCAATTATTTCCCCGTCGTGGAAGGTTCCACGGTTCACCCCGTCGATTTCAGGGTCATGCCCTTTCTCAAAGCCGAAGATACGGACATGGAAGTGTTCCCCATGGTGAACAATTCCGACGGAACCAACTGGGTTGACATCAGCGTTTTTCTCAACGATCCCGAAGCTCGCATTCACTTTCGCCAACAGATTCTAGCCTTCCTCGCCACCGACAAGTACCACGGTCTGATGGTGGACTTTGAGGAATTCGCAAAGAATGGCCAGCCCGGTTACAACTCTTTGCTCAGTGAACTTTCCGGAGCGCTTCACGCCAAAGGCCTGAAGCTGTATGTAAGCGTGCAGCCTCATAACCAGGATTTCAATTACCCCGCCATCGCCGCCACCGCGGACGGCGTTGTGGTCATGGACTACGATGAGCACTTCCCCGGCGGCCAGCCCGGTCCGGTCGCTTCTCAGGATTGGTTCGTCAAGAATCTGCAAGTCGCCCGGCAGGCCATCCCTGCCAACAAATTCATCTGCGCCATTGGCAACTACGGTTATGACTGGCCTCAGCGCGACCGGCATGGCAAGTTGCCCGCCGGAATGAAGGACACCAACTCCTCAGTGCAAGACGCCTGGCTAACTGCGCGGGATTCTGAGGAAGACGTGGATTTCGACGGCGACAGCATGAATCCCCATGTCGGATACATGGACGAGCACAATATCCGCCACGACGTCTGGTTTCTCGACGCGGTAACTTCGCTGAACGAAATGCGGGCGGCCCAGGCGCTCGGTATCCAGACTTTCGCCCTGTGGCGCCTCGGCTCCGAGGACCGTTCTCTCTGGAAAATCTGGGACGTGCCGGGCGAAGCGGATTCGGTCGACAAATTGAAAGATGTCCCTCCCGGCGATGACGTCGACATGGAGGGCATCGGCGAAATTTTCCGAATCGAAGCCGAACCCTCCGACGGGAAACGCACACTCACCGTGGATGCAGCCTCGGGTCTCATCTCCGACGAGAACTTCGATCCTTTGCCTGAGCCTTATCGCGTGGCCCGCTACGGCTACAATCCCCACCAGGTCGCGATCACCTTCGACGATGGCCCCGACCCCGATTGGACGCCAAAAATTCTCGATGTCCTCAAGAGTGCGAACGCAACCGGGACTTTCTTTTTGATCGGCCTGCAAGCCGACCGCTTCGGCGCCATTGCAGCCCGCATTTATCGCGAGGGTCACGAAATTGGCAATCACACCTTCACGCATCCCGACGTCAGCAACATTTCCCGGCGTTTCAACGAGCTGGAGATCAATCTCACCGAGCAGTTGTTTGCCAGCCGCCTGGGCATACACACCATCCTCTTTCGTCCGCCTTACTCCATCGATCAGGAGCCCGATACCACTGATCAAGTGCGCCCCATCAAGATCGCGCAGGACATGGGTTACGTCATCGTAGGAGACAAGATCGATCCCAACGACTGGCGTGACAATCCTCGTCCCAGCGCAGCCGAGATCGCAGACCGCGTGATCACGCACTTGCCTCCTTGCGCTCCCAACGATCGTTTCTGCGGAAGCATCATCCTGTTGCACGATGGCGGAGGAGACCGCAGCCGCACCGTCGCCGCGCTGCCAGCCATCATTGAGGGCATTCGCGCCAAAGGATTAGAAATCGTCCCTCTCTACACCCTCCTCGGCAAGACGAAGGCGGAAGTCATGCCGCCAGTTCCGATCAACGAACGCTGGGCTGCGCGCCTCGACCGAATCGCTTTTGGATTGTGGGATTTCGGCAGCGGCGGCATTGTCTGGATCTTCTTTGTCGGCGATTTGTTGATGACCGGACGCCTGCTGTTCATTGGCGCGTTTGCCATCTTCGATCGCCTGCGCACCCGGCGACTTCCTCCTCCGCGTTCCGCCACCCCCTCGGTGGCAGTACTCATCCCTGCCTACAACGAGGAGAAGGTCATCGAACGGACCGTTCGAGCCGCGTTAGCTTCGGATTACCCGAACCTCCGTGTCATCGTGATTGACGACGGCTCCCACGACCGCACTCTGGAAATCGCTCGCGCCGCCTTCAAGAGTGAAGAGGCTTCTGGCCAAGTCCTCATTCTGACCAAGGAGAACGCAGGCAAGGCCGAGGCCCTCAACTTTGGATTGCAGCACTTGGGCGACGAGGAGATTTTCGTCGGCATTGACGCTGACACCGTGATCGCTCCCAATGCCGTCTCACGCCTCGTACCGCGCTTTGCTGATCCCCAAGTGGCCGCCGTGGCCGGCAATGCCAAGGTCGGAAACCGCGTGAACCTCTGGACCCGCTGGCAGGCTCTCGAATACATCACCAGCCAGAACTTCGAGCGGCGGGCGTTGAACGTTCTGGGTGCGGTCAGCGTAGTGCCCGGAGCCATCGGAGCCTGGCGAACTTCTGCCGTGCGCGAAGCCGGCGGCTACCATACCGACACCGTGGCCGAGGACGCAGATCTCACCATGGCTCTGCTGCGGCGCGGCTATCGCGTGGAATATGAAGACCTGGCCCTGGCTTATACCGAGGCGCCGATCAACGCCAACAGCCTTATGCGCCAGCGCTTCCGCTGGTCATTCGGCATTCTCCAGTCGGTCTGGAAGCATCGCGCGGCGTTCGCGCGCAAGGGTGTGCTCGGCTGGGTGGCGTTGCCCAATATCGTGGTCTTCCAGATCCTGCTGCCCCTGGTCTCGCCGTTCATCGATCTCATGTTCGTGATTGGCGCTCTCTGGTACTTCGTCCAAAAACACTTCCACCCCGATTCCACCGATCCCGCCAGCTTCCAGCGGCTGGTCGTGTTCTTCGCCGCATTCCTGATCATTGATTTCCTGACCTCGGCCCTCGCCTTTGCCCTGGAGCGCCGCCAACCCGAAGCCAAAGAGGATACGTGGCTGCTCAGCCAAGTTTGGCTGCAAAGGTTCGCCTATCGGCAATTGTTCTCGGTTGTTTTGCTCAAAACCCTCAAGCGCGCCATCGAAGGCCAGCGCTTCGCCTGGGACAAACTGGAACGCACCGCAGCTATGAGCTTTGGAACCCCGAAGAAACGGGAATCGGTCAAAGTCCCGTAGACTTCAGGCTCCACGAGAACCGGTGAACAACAAAAACCTATGAATGCTCTTACGGTATTTGGACTTTTCGCGGTCACCGCCATGGTCGTCTGTTACGCATTCGAGAAACGCAGCCGGTGGTTTGTTTTAGGATTTGCCGCGTCCTGTGTGCTGGGATCCATTTATGGCTTCCTCCAGGGAGCGTGGCCATTCGGCCTGGTGGAAGCGGTTTGGTCCGTTATTGCGTTCCGCAGATGGTGGGCTCACCAAAGTGACTGATTCTCTCCGCGCGCCCCGCGGCATTTCTCCGACCTCTGCGATTTGAGCTCTTGGGACTATTCGGCCCGATGTAGTCCCCGGTGCTACAATTTAGGGTCTTAGACCCATTCCAAAGCATCTATATTTCGCTGAGGTCACCTATGTCAACCCTTGAAGCTCCCGTCCAACCCAAAGTCCGCCTGCATGAAGGCCCATTCGCCGGCGAACCGCTGACCGATTTCAGTAAAGAAGACAATGCCCGCAAAATGCGTGCCGGGATCGAGAAGGTCCGCGGTCAACTCGGCCGAGAATACGACCTGATCATCGGCGGCAAGCGCATCAAGACCACCGACAAAATTAAGTCGCTGAATCCGGCCAAGCCGTCGCAAGTCGTCGGAATCCATCAAAAAGCAGGCAAAGAGCACGTGGAACCGGCCATGCAAGCCGCGCTCAAGGCCTTCGACCACTGGAAATATGTCCCCATTGAAGAGCGCGCCAGCTTGCTCTTTCATGTCGCTGACATGCTGCGCGAACGCAAATTCGAGTTCTGTGCCTGGCTGGTCTTTGAAGTCAGCAAGAACTGGGCCGAGGCGGACGCTGACATCGCCGAGACCATCGATTTCTGTGAGTATTACGCCCGTGAAGCGTTGCGCCTTTCGAAAGTAAAGACTGACATTCAACTCCCCGGCGAGCACGATTCTCTGCAATACATTCCGTTGGGCGTGGGCGCGGTCATTCCCCCGTGGAATTTCCCTTGCGCCATCATGGCAGGGATGACGGTGGCTTCAGTCGTTTCCGGAAACGCGGTCATTCTCAAACCGTCGAGCGATTCCCCCACCATCGCGGCAAAATTTGTTGAACTGCTGGAAGAAGCCGGCATCCCCGAAGGCGTGGTGAACTTCTGCCCCGGATCAGGCGCAACCTTCGGCAATGCCGTGGTGGCGCACCCCAAGACCCGCTATATCGCTTTCACTGGATCGCGCGAAGTTGGACTGGACATTAACAAGCGTGCCGCTGACGTCGTCCCCGGTCAGATCTGGATCAAACGCACAGTTCTGGAAATGGGCGGTAAGGATGCCATCATCGTCGACGCCGACAGCGATTTTGATGCCGCAGTCGAAGGCGTGGCCCAGGCCGCATTCGGCTTCCAGGGCCAGAAGTGCTCGGCGTGTTCGCGTGCCATCATCGATGAACGTATCTATGACAAATTCCTCGACGCGCTGAAAGCTCGGGTGGAGAAGATCACCATCGGCGATCCCGCCGAAAACCCCAACATGGGTGCCGTGATCAACGAAGGCTCCATGAAATCGATCCTAGACTACATCGAATACGGCAAGAAAGATGGTCGCCTGATCACGGGCGGCGGACGCGCACCTGGCGAAGGTTACTTCGTTCAGCCGACTGTCATCGCCGACATCAATCCAAAGTCGAAGCTCGAACAGGAAGAGATTTTCGGGCCGGTGCTGGCCGTCATCAAGTCGAAAAACTTTGACCACGCGCTCGAGATTGCCAATGACACCGAGTTTGGACTGACCGGCGCCGTCTACACCAAGTCGAAAGAAAAGATCGAGCGCGCCAAACGCGAGTTCCACGTCGGCAATCTCTACATCAATCGCAAATGCACCGGCGCCATGGTCGGCGCACATCCCTTCGGCGGCTTCAACATGTCCGGGACAGATTCCAAGGCCGGCGGCCCCGATTACCTGTACCTGTTCACCCAGGGCAAATCGATTGGCGAAAAGAATATTTAGACTGGCCTAGGCTCTGCCCAAATAAAAAAGGCCGCCCACGGGCGGCCTTCTCATCGAACTCCGAAACTCCTACGACGGCATCGCCTGCCCTGAAGGCTGCGGCGCGGCCGAAGCCGTCGCGGCCGCCGCTTCATTCAAAATGCGATGGTGAATGGTGAACAGCGCCAACTCCAGCCGGTCAGAGACGCCGATCTTGTCATACACATTGCGCAGGTAATTCTTGATCACCTGTTCGGTGGTCCCGAGTTGCGACGCGATTTCCTTGTTCTTGTATCCCTGCACGATGAGCGCGACAATCCGCAGTTCTTTCGCCGTCAGCCGGTCGCGCACCCGCAACCCGACCATGTCGT
>Ga0209169_10000994_pt1 | contig 17416 bp, 10 predicted proteins | sample HubBroMetageWRM4_FD_188346 | JGI IMG/M metagenome (GOLD analysis project Ga0209169, IMG submission 188346) | Warmed soil microbial communities from the Hubbard Brook experimental Forest, New Hampshire - Hubbard Brook CCASE Soil Metagenome WRM 4... | ecosystem: Environmental > Terrestrial > Soil... | reverse complement strand
TAGACCTGCCGCAGGGCTTCGCAGATTTCGCCCACCGTCGCGTAGGCGCGGACGGCGTCCACGATATACGGCATAGTGTTGGCGGGGGAAACGTTGCCGTTCGATCCGGCGTCGGGCTCCTGCGCCGCGGCTTTTTTCAGTGCATCGAGCGCGCGGCGCACTTCGTCATTTGAACGACGCGCGCGCAGCGCTTGGAGCTTGGCTGTCTGTTGGCGGGCCACATTCTCGCCGATGTATAGCGTTTTCGGGGGCTCTTCTTCAATGGTGAACTCGTTTGCCCCAACGATGATTTTTTCTTTTGCCTCGGCGGCGCGCTGATACTGATAAGAAGCCTCGGCGATCTCGCGCTGCGGATAGCCGCGCTCGATCGCCTTGACCATGCCGCCCATGGCATCGAGCTTGCCGAAGTAATCGAAGGCGCCGGATTCCATTTGCAGCGTCTGGTTCTCGACAAAGTATGAGCCGCCGAGCGGATCAACCGTATGCGTTACTCCAGATTCATAGGCGATGATCTGCTGCGTCCGCAGCGCAATGCGCGCGGCATCTTCGGTGGGAAGGGCCAGGGCTTCGTCGTAGGAATCGGTGTGCAGGGATTGCGTTCCACCCAGCACCGCCGCGAGTGCCTGCAAGGCAACGCGAGCGATATTGTTCAAGGGCTGCTGTGCGGGAAGCGAAACGCCGGCCGTCTGCGTGTGAAAGCGCATCAGCCACGTACGCTGATTTTTCGCGCCGAAGCGCTCTTTCATCACGCGATACCAGATTTTTCTTGCGGCACGATATTTGGCAATCTCTTCAAAGAAATCGTTGTGCGCGTTGAAGAAGAAACTCAGCCGTGGGCCGAATTCGTCGACGTCGAGGCCGCGGCGTTGCGCCCACTCGACATATTCCACACCGTCATAGAGCGTGAATGCCAGCTCCTGCAGCGCTGTCGAGCCGGCTTCGCGAATGTGATATCCGCTGACGGAAATTGTGTTGAAGCGGGGGGTGAACTTCGATCCGAATTCGAAGGTGTCGACCACCAGGCGCATGGACGGCGCAGGTGGATAAATGTATTCCTTCTGCGCGATGTATTCCTTGAGGATGTCGTTCTGAAGAGTTCCGGAAATTTTCTTCCAATCCGCGCCTTGCTTCTCGGCGACCACGAGATACATCGCCCACAGGATCGAGGCCGGCGAATTGATGGTCATCGATACTGTTGTCTTTTCCAGATCGATGCCGTTGAAAAGAATCTCCATGTCTTCCAGCGAATCGATGGCGACGCCGCACTTGCCCACTTCGCCTTCGCTTGCCGGATGATCGGAGTCGTAACCCATGAGCGTCGGCAAGTCGAAAGCGACCGAAAGACCGCTGCCACCGTGCTGCAGCAAATATTGGTAGCGCTGATTCGTTTCTTCCGGCGATGCGAAGCCGGAAAACTGCCGCATGGTATAGAGCTTGCCGCGATATCCGGTGGCATGAATGCCGCGCGTGTAAGGTGCCTGGCCGGGGAAGTTAAGATATTTTTCTTCACTCCAATCGGCCGGCAGGTCAGCCTGTGTGTAGAGGCGGCGAATGGGAGCGCCGGAGATCGTGGTGAAGCGCGCATGGCCCTGCTCATCGACGTTTACGCCGGTGGGTGCGCCAATCGCCCGCTCGGGAGCTTTTTCCAGCGTAGGCGCAAGCGTCTTCTCGGCCCAGTTTGTTTCCGCGGCTGATGGACGCCGATTTTCAAAGACGTCCGCGGCAGGACTTTCGGCGACTGGCGGCGTGTTGGGCTGCTTGTACGGCTTCTTATCCATGAAATCCCCGGCACAAAATGACGAGCAGTCAAGCGACAAACCGAGCGTGCTGTCTCGATGATAGGGAAGCAATGAAGAATGGGCAAGATGACGAGGGGAAGGAAAAACGACCGGTCGGTTAGGTATATTAAACCAAAAAAACGACGTTGCAATCCCCGATTTCAGCCTCAGCGATCTTGCGCTTGAATTGACTTACGCGATTTCTGCTCCTAACATTTCAGCCTCATGGTGGGTCAGACCATATCGCATTACCGCATTGTCGAGAGGCTCGGCGAGGGCGGAATGGGTGTCGTCTATAAGGCAGAAGACACGCAACTTGGTCGAGCCGTTGCTCTGAAGTTCCTCCCCGAAAACGTTAGCCGTGATTCGCTGGCTTTGGAGAGATTTCGCCGGGAGGCACGTGCGGCTTCTTCCCTCAACCACCCGAATATCTGTACCATCTACGAAATCGGAAGCGATGGTGATCAGTCCTTTATCGCGATGGAATTCCTCGAAGGGCTGACGCTGAAAGATAAGATTGCCGCCCGTCCTTTGTCAGCCGCAACGATGCTCGATCTAGGCATCGAAATTGCCGATGCTCTGACCACGGCTCACGACGCAGGCATTATCCATCGCGACATCAAATCGGCAAACATCTTCGTTACCAAGCGCGGGCATGCCAAAGTTCTGGATTTCGGACTCGCGAAGATGCTTCCGATGGGCGGAAATGCGAGCAGCGATAGCGCAACAACACAGTCGATCAGCGCGCAACAAGGAGTGACCCATCCCGGCTCAGCGGTCGGCACTATCGCGTACATGTCGCCAGAACAAGCGCGCGCCAAAAATCTGGACGCACGCAGCGATTTATTTTCGTTCGGGACAGTTCTCTACGAGATGGCGACTGGCCAATTGCCCTTCCGCGCCGACAGCATGGCGGAGATTTTTGAGGCCATTTTGAACCGGACCCCAGCTACGCCGGTACAGCTGAATCCTGACCTTCCCTTCGCGCTGGAAAGCATTATCACCAAGGCTCACGAAAAAGACCCGAATCTTAGATATCAGCACGCCTCTGAGATGAAAGCTGACTTAGCGCGCGTGAAAAGGGATTCGGCCTCGATCAATGTAGAAAAAGTACAGCCTCGGACGTTTACGACTCTCGAACCGCAGCGTAAACGCAGTTACAAAAATATCGCGTGGATCGGCTGTATTGCCGCCATCCTTGTGATTGCCGTTCTGGTGTCCCGCGAATTTTCCCGTCGGGCAGTGCAACCTGTTCCATCGCGAAACAATCCCGCTCATTCACCGCAGGTGAGCGCGGCCGAAAATGTGACTCCCGCTCCAAAGCACGATACGATTCCGGAACCGGTTAAGAGACCTGAAAAAAAATCAGAGGCGAAGTCGGCTAGCGCCGATGATGCCTTGAAATCTTCTCCCACAAGCGTGGCGGCGGAGGCCGTGGTGACCGCGCCGAAGGCAGAACCTGAGGTCAAAACTGAAGCACCTCCTGCACCGCCTGATTTGTCGGGTGGCATCGACGACAATGAAAACAGCAGCCCGACCGAATGGTGGTTCAAGACTGGGCAAAGCGCCGAGGAAGTTGACAAGACGATTGCGCAGCTCGATGCCCGCCCATTGGACATATCCCTCGATTCGTTCTCGCCTGCTTACTCCTTCACCGTCAGCTACGTTAGGAATACAGGCTCCTACAAAAAAACTTTTTGGTGGTACCACGGGATCGACGAATCAGAAGTAGCACGCTTGCTGTCGGTGAACCATGCACGACCTACGAAGCTCAAGCCGTATGACATTGGCAGCGGACAAATTCGTTTTGTTGTCATCATGATTTCAAATACCGGGGCTGATTTTAAGCCCTATTGGTATGACACGAAGCAGAATGCCAGCTCCGACTCATCGAATGAGATCGACAAGATGTTAAAGGAGCATAACGCCAGAATCACCAACATCGATTCTTATACCAGTGGAGACGCAAAGTATTACTCGCACATCATGGTTGGCAATACGGGCTCCGATCATCGGGGTTGGTCCTCGTGGGTTCGTGCCAAACCGAGTTTCCTCAATGGCAAGGTTACGCCGGATGCGATGATGATTGACCTCACACCATTCGGGGAGGGGAGATTTAACGCACCTTTGGTTTCCTGCTCGCCGACCTGCCCGGAGTGGTCGTGGAACGTTGGCGTAACGGCGGAGCAAGCCCTGGAAATGGCGCAGCAGAGCCATTCGCGCATTGATGTTGTGAACAGTTATCCGGGTTGCGGTAGCCTCTGCTTTGCGATCGTGACGACTCAGATGGGAGCGAGTGCAGCAAAATTGCAGCAGAGTCTCCCTGTACTTAGCCTGCCGAACCTGTTGACTGTTTCCGTAGGCCGAGATCCCGCTTGGCTCGCCTCTGACGCGAGCGGTATCTGGGTCACGAATGCTGCAGACAACACTGTAACGAAGTTGAGTCGCAGTGATGGCAAGGTCCTCGGTACCTTCGCGGCGGGGGCGCGTCCTCGCGGCATCGTCAGCGACGGAAATCATGTGTGGATCGCAAACTTTACCAGGAAAACAGTTACCGAACTGGCTGTAGGTGACGGAAAAATGCTTGGCCACGTTTCTGTTGGAGATGCTCCCTCGGGACTGGCCTTCGATGGAATGAACATCTGGGTCGCCAATTATGGGGCTACAACCGTCACCAAGGTACGCGCAAGCGATGGTAAAGTGCTCGGGAACTTCGCCGTGGGCAAGCATCCGCAGCAGCTGGCCTTCGATGGGAGCAACATCTGGGTGACGAATGAAGGAAGCAACGATGTAACCAAGATCAATGCCCGCACGGGAAACGTGCTAGGCAGCTTCGCAGTGGGGCAGCTTCCTGAGGGCATTGCATTTGACGGCGCGAACATTTGGGTGGCGAACCGGGGAGACAACAACGTCACTGAGCTTCGCGCTCTGGACGGGAAAATGTTAGGCACTTTCCCGGTGGGTGTCGGACCCTTTGGCATGGCTTTCGATGGCACGAACATATGGGTCGCGAACTGCGATGGCAACATCATCACCAAGCTGCGGGCCAGCGATGGCGCTACCGTAGGATCCTACGTCACAGGAACGCGTCCTAGAAATCTGCTCTTCGATGGTTCGCACATGTGGGTAGCAAATAACGGAAGCAATACGATTTCCAGATTCTAGCCATTTACCCATCCGTTTTTCGGCTTAGTTCCCACGCCTTCGAATATTTCCACGATACATATCCGGCGTGATACATGTGCAGCAACAGGCCTTCGCGGCCATCGAGAAAACCGAGGCGGATGAAATAGTTATAGATGAAGGTGAACAACGGCCGCAGAACGATGTCGGCGAAGCTGAAGCTCGTGTGTCCCTTTGCAACCGCCAGCTTCGCGCCGAGCGATGAATAGCGATTCATGTGGCCGAGATACAGCGTGAGGTTGGGGTAGGTGTAGTGAACAATCGCGTTCTTGAACTGCCGCGTAGTCTGGGGGACATCAGGTTTCAAATCGCAGCGGTCGTGCGGATCGTGGCCGGCAACAACTCCTTGGCCGCGGCGAAACAGGCGCAGCTTGGGGTCGGGATAAAAGCCGCCATGCTTCATCCAGCGGCCGAGAAATAAATTTTTGCGGGGCAATTTGTAGCCGCTGGCTGCGCTGGGATCGGCGATGGCCGCGCGAATTTCATCCGCCAGGCCGGGGCTGACTTCTTCGTCGGCATCGAGCAGTAGTATCCAATCCTTGGTGCAGAGGTCGAGCGCATATTGCTTCTGCGCGACATATCCGCGCCATGGCTCGACGATCACGCGCGCTCCGTGCTCGCGGGCGATATCGCAGGTGCGATCTTTCGAGCCGGAGTCGACCAGCACGATCTCGTCGGCCCAGCGCACGCTGGCGAGTGTGCGGCCGATGTTCGCTTCTTCGTCCATGGCCACGATGGCGACGGAAAGGGTCATAGGAATTGTTGATTGTGGATTGCTGATTGTTGATTGAAAACCATCTGCCTACCAATCATCAATCAACAATCAAAAATCATCAATGCGCCCGCTCACTCCGCCAGCGCACCTGGCAAAACAGAAATACGACCAGAATCAGCAGCTCCGGTTCCATTGGGTGACGATAGCGGGCATGAGGATAAACGAAGTAGTAAATCGTGGGATACGTCAGAACCAATCCTGCGAAAAGCCAGGCTCCGGGCCGTTTCTGGCGCAGGGCGCGGACGAGTCCCCAGATTGCGAGAACCGAGGTAGCTAAAAACGCGGAGCTGCGGAAGTCGAGCCAACTAACGCTGCCGGTCGGCCTGGGCACGCCGTTCCAGAAATAAAAAAATCGCTTCAGGCTGATCACGGCAAAGCGCTCCGGATGAGTGCGAATCCAATCGAACGCGAGCCGCTTGCACTCTGCGGCATAGCCAAGTTCTCCCATGCGTTGGTATTTTTCCAGCTCGAGTTGGTTGAGATTCGGCTGCAGGTAGGGCATCAGCATGCCGTCGGCGCCGGGTCCGTTGCCCAGGCGCACTTGCAAACCAAAATCGTTGCGGATGAAAACAAAGTGGCCGAAGGCTTCGTAGTTGCGAATCAGCCAGGGCGAGAGCACAAGGAAAAATGTCAGCGATGCCAGAATTACGCCGGTGAACGACGCGAGACCGTTCTTGTATCGCTGCTGCCAAATCCACAACCCGCAGAAGGGAAGAAATGCCAGCATGGTGGGGTTGGCCAGCGCGCCGATTCCAAACAATACGCCGAAAAAGAACCATCCCTGCCATCCTGGCCAATCTTGCAGTTGGAGCGCGACCAGAAAAATGCATGCCAGCACCAACGGCGTGAAGGTCGTGTCCCAAATCCAGTGAATCGACCAGTACCAAGCATAGGGATTCAGCGCCCACGCGTAGGCCGACCAGACTGCGACGCGCTCGCTGAAGGTGCGCTGCGCGATGCGGAAGATGGGAATGGTTGTGACGCTGGCAAGAAGGCTATTGACGGCGAGCAGCACCCACGCCGAAGCGACTGAGTAAATGCCGAAAAGTTTAAAGACGCCGCCGATCAGAAATGGATACAGAGGCGGCTCCCACGCGGATGGTCCGGTGTCGCCTTCATAGGGACTGCTGAATCCGTGTCCGAGTGCGATGGAACGTCCGATGCGGCCCATCTCGAAGCCGAAGCCGAAGTTGTCTTCGCCGGGCCGCATCCGGTACTGATGAAAGATGCCAATCGCCGCCAATTGCAGTGCGAACGAGAGCGGAAGAAGCCACAGAAAGAATTTCGGCAGAACGGGCCGCGCTGGTCTCACCATTGCGCGATAGTTTATCAGGCTACATCTGGCCGCCGGGCTGTACGGGCGCAGGCGTCGTCTGCCCCGAAGGATTTACATCTTGCCGGGGAGCTACGTAGGGCACAGCTGGCAGCCGCTTCACTTCGCCGCGTGTGGCGTCGCCCACGTCGATGCCAGCGTGATCGAGCAGCAATCCCGTGGCGCGGTCCAGTTCAATGCGCGACTTTTCATAGCCTGCCTTCGCCGAAACCAGATTCGATTCTCCCGTCGTCAGCGTGGCCGCGTCCTGCAGAATCGTCACCGCAGTGGTGAGGCCGACTTTTAGTTTCTGCTGATCGGCATCCAATGTTTGCCGTGCCAGGTCGACGGCCTTTTGCGCGGCCTGCACCGCGACCCGGTTCTGCTTCACATCAAATTGCGCGTTGCGTACCTCAATGCGCACCTGATTTTCCAGCTGATGCAGCCGTACTTGCGCCTGGCGAAGCTCGAGATCGGCACGCACCTGGTTCGATTGCGCCAGCCGGTTGCGCAGCGGGATGCTGAGCGACAGGCCGACGCCTTTGTCCGGGGCGGTGGAGTTTACAAGTTGCTTGAGCGTTCCGCCATAGCTGATCGTATTTGCATTGCCAAATAGCGGCGGCACGGTGCACGGAGATCCCTCAAAAGCGCATTGCGAGTTCAGGTCTCCGCCGAGTCCGGAGCCGCCGTAATACGCGAATGCCTGCAGCGAAGGCAGCAGATCGTTGCGCACCGCCTTAGCGCTCAAGTCACGCGAGTTGAGATCGATGCGCGATTCCACCAGCTCGGCGCGGCTGCCGAGCGCCTGATTGATCAAATCCTGGATCGGAGTCACTGGTTCTTCTTGCGGCAGTTGCATGGTCGAAGTTGGGACTACGTCGGCCTCGGCCAGCGTTGGATCTTCAATGCTGCGGCTCACTGCATTCTTCATGAGCAGTTGCTGCAACTGCAGATTGTTCTGGGCCAGGATCAGGTTTTGCTGGTCGGTCGCGACCGTGCTCTGTGCGCTCACCACTTGGATCGGAGGCACAGTTCCTGCCTGCGCCTGATGCTGGGTATCATCGAGCGCTTTTTGCGCGTATGTCAGAGCTTCTTCCTGCACGCGCACGTTTTCGTAAGCGTAGACCAGATCCCAGTACATATCTTCGATCTGATCGACGGTGGTGATGACTTGCAGGCGGAACGCCACGTCAGAAATTTCGCGATTGTTCTTAGCGATGTGAATGAAGCGCGTGTTGGGCAACGATCCGAAGCCCTGCAACAGGTTTTGCGTCAGCCGGAACTGAAAGTTCGAACCGAGCTGCGGGCTCAGCAACGAGACGTTGCTGTTGGTGGTGAGGTGAGTGTTGTTGAATCCCGCATTGACGGATGTGCCCCATTGAAATCCTTGCACGTAAGCAAAATTGGCCGTGTAGGTATTTTGCGCGATGACGCCGCCTGGCGCTGGACTGACTACGTTGGTGGAAATAGCGTCATCCTTATCAAGTTGCAGCGTGCCGGTGAGTTGCGGATCGAAAGCTGTGATCGGCGCGCCGATGCCGAGCGTCGAGCTCACCAGACCATTGGTACCGCTGCCCGCGCCGCTGGCTGCGACCGTAGTGCCACCGGTGCCGGATCCCACCGTGCCACCGAGTCCGCCCACGCCGCCTCCGGGAGTGTTCTGCACGACGCCGGCGTTGATGCCGAGAATGCTTGCGCCCGATTTCGCGCGGAGCACATCGGCCTCGGCGATGTTCAGGTTGTAGCGCGCGATGTCGATATCCAAATTGTTCTCGAGTGTCAGCGCGACAGCATCGTCGATGGAGAGATAAATCTTGCCGTTGCGCAGGAGCGAATCGATGCGCGGCGAGTTCGACACCCTCGGTTGCGGCAGATCCTGATTCTTATAAGGGAGCAGCGGGTTAGGGAACATCGAGCGCGGGATGGAATAGTCCCTCATGTTCAGGCTGTTCGGCGCGGGCTGCGGCGCCGGCGGCGGCGTTGAGGCGGAAGGGGCCTGCGCAGACAGCAGCGCGGGAGTCAGGAGACGTGCGGCGACGAAGGCGAGCAGACACGGACGGGTCGGGAAACTCAAACGCGGAAAGAGCATGATGTTCTCCTTACTTGAGGACGAGCTTGCGGTTTATTCGTAATCCAGATTCTCGGCAAAATTTAAGTTTGGTGCCGGACCGCGACGCCCGCCGAGTTCAAATGCAGAATTGGGACAGCGAAATCCAAATCGCCCGACAAGTAGATCTGTTTTAAGTGCACTTTTATCTTAGCTTGTGACTAGAGGGAATGCCGAGTATCCGCGTAGCTGCCATGCTACGAACGGAATTGGGTTGATGATCCATGGCTCAAATAAAAATGGCGCGGGTGTGAAACCCCGCGCCGCTGATCGATGCCAATTCAGACTATTGCTGCTGAGCCGGCTGCGCCGCTGGTGCTTCCTTGCGGGGCACAACGTCGGGCACGGTGGGCATGTGCGAAACCTGGCCGCGAGCAGCGTCGTCGATGCTGATGTTTTCGTGATCGAGCAACGTGCCCACTGCGCGGTCGAGTTCGATGCGCGATTTTTCGTAAGCCGCAGTCGCCGAAAGCAGGGTTGATTCAGCTGTCGCCAGCGCGCTGCGGTTTTGCAGAACCAGCGTGGTCGTCGACGTGCCGAACTGATACTTCTTCTGCTCAGCATCCAGCGACTGCTTGGCATAGTCCACCGCAGCTTGCGCGGAGGCCACGCTGGCCCGGTTCTGCTCCACTCCAAATTGCGCGTTGCGGACTTCGATACTGATACGGTTCTCGGTCTGTTGCAGCGCCATCTGCAGCTGCCGGTATTCCAGCTCCGAGCGAATCTGCACGGCCTGCGCGGCGCGATTGCGCAGAGGGATGTTGAGCTGCAGGCCGGCACCTTTATCGGGCGAAGTGGAATTCACAAGCTGGTTCAGCGTCGCACCAATGCTGGTGGGCGGCGCGATCTGATCGATGGCGGGAGGAGGGCTGGCGCAACCGAACAGTGATTGCAGCTCGGCATTGCCCTGGCCGCAGACGTTCACCGGGTTCTGTGCTCCGCCGAGTCCCGCACCGCCGTAGTAAACGAACGCGTCGAGAGTTGGAAGCAATGCGCTACGCACCGCCTTATTGCTGAGTTCCTGGCTGTTCAACTGGATGCGGGATTCAACCAGCTCGGCGCGATGGCGTAATGCGTCATTCACAAGATCTTCGGTCGGCTGCACCGTCTCGCTCTCCGGAACCGCCATCGTCGAGGTTGGAATTACCTCTGCACCGGCGAGTATTGGATCGTGCAGGGTGCGGCTCAGTGCATTTTTCATCAGCAGCTGTTGCAATTGCAGATTGGTCTTGGCTACGGTGAGCGCCTGCTGATCGGAGGCTACGGTGCTTAGCGCGCGTACGGCCTCAATGGGAGCAAGGCTGCCGATGTCGACCTGCTTCTTGGTGTCGGAGAGAGTTTTCTGCGAGAACTGAAGCGACTCTTCTTTCACGCGCAGATTCTCATACGCATAGACGAGATCGCAATACATGTTTTCGATCTGGTCGACCGTGGTGATCACCTGTAACCGGAATGCGACATCGGACAGTTCGCGGTTGTTCTTGGCGATATGTATGAAGCGCGTGTTCGAGGCGAAGCCAAAGCCTTGTAGAAGATGTTGGGTAAACGTGGCTTTGAAACTGGAAGTAATTTGCGGGCTAAGGCCTGAGAACGCGCTATTGGTGGTGGTACGCGTATTGTTAAAGGCTACGTTCAGGTTGGTGCCCCAGCTGAATTCCTGCTGGTAAGCGAAGTTCACCGTGCCTGTGTTCTGTACCAGGCTGGTGCCGGGCAACACGCCCTGAAAGATGGTGGGCGCCAACTGGCTGAAGTGATCTTCCTGCAAAGTGCCGGTCACGATCGGGTCGAAGCTGTTGATGAGCGGTCCCTGGCCGAGCGTCGACTGCACCAGGCCCAAAGCTCCTGCTCCTGCGCCGCCGCTCCCCAAACTTGTACCGCCCGTGCCTGAGCCCACCTGGGCTCCTAATCCGCCGACGCCGCCGCCGGGCGTGTTCTGCACGATGCCGGTATTGACGCCCAGCGTCGAAGCGCCCGATTTCGCGCGCAGCACGTCCGTGTCGGCGATGTTGAGGTTGTAACGCGCAATCGCGATATCAAGGTTGTTCTCAAGCGTCAGCGCTATGGCATCGTTCAGCGACAGGTATAGTTTGCCATCGTGCATGAGCGAGTCCATGCGCGCCGTGTTGGCCAGATTTGGCGCAGCTACGTGACGGGGCGTGTAGGGCCCGATCGGATTCGGGAAGTGCGACACCGGCTTGCCATAGTTCATCACCGGGAGGGGCTTGTCAGATGTCTGGGGCGCGGGAGCGTTTGGTGCATCCTGCGCCCAACAGGCCAGAGTCAATGCTCCGAATAAGCTTGCCGCCGCGGCCAGCCGGGTGGTCGAGTTCCAACATGCGAATGGCATCTACTATTCTCCGTTCGTTGTCATCACCGGGTGACGACTACTGGGTAAAAACTGAGCTACGAAATTGCTTCAGAATTAATAACTTGCAGCCCGTGTTCTGGGTTACGTTCACATTCAACAATCGGGAAATTACACCCACACTCGCGTCCCTTAACAGCGCTCAACCGTTGATACGGAAACTCATCGACGAAGGTTCCCTGAGCCTTGGAACCCTGTGGCGTCCCGATTCTGCTGGAAGCTATCCAGTATATCCGACCAGAATCGTGACCCAGGAACGCTGCTTAGTCGTGAAATTGGTACATCGTGGCTAAAACACACTAGCCCCGGAGCGAATAACGCACAAAAACTTTGGATGATCGGACGGCAAGCCAAGACTCGAAAAGAGGACCCGAAAAGTCGTGGCCGGGATACCATTCTTGTAAACTCGGCCCAGCCAGATTAATGGGCGAAAAGCCGCCGCATGCGCAATCTCAAATTGATCCTTTCTTATGATGGGACGGAGTTTTCCGGTTGGCAGGTGCAGCCGGCCGCGCCAACGGTGCAGGGCACACTTGCCTCTGCCATTGGACGAATCACCGGAGAAAAGGTACTGCCGCAAGGCTCGGGACGCACCGACGCCGGAGTGCACGCGCTGGGGCAGGTGGTGACATTTGTCACGGAGTCCTCCGTCCCCACGCAAAATTTTCTGAAAGCTTTGAACGATATTTTGCCGGCTTCGGTCCGGGTGCTGGACGTTGCCGAAGCGAAGCCGGAATTTCATGCGCGGCACTCTACCCGGGGCAAAACCTATCGCTATCGGATTTACCGGGAAGCCATCTGCCCGCCGTTTCTCGCCCGTTACGTCTGGCATTTTCCGTATCCGCTCGATGTGCAGGCCATAATGCGTGCCGGCGAACGCGTAATCGGCGAACACGATTTCACTTCGTTCGCCGCGGTTGATCCAGAGCGCGGACGGGACGACGGGCCAGTGTCGAAGGTGAAAAAAATATTTTCGTCGCAATGGGAAGTCGATGGCGGCGAACTGATTTATACCGTCCGCGGCTCAGGCTTTCTTCACCACATGGTTCGGAATCTGGTCGGAACTTTCATCCTCGTCGGTAAGGGAACGCTGCAGCCCCAAGATATTGCACGCATTCTCGCCGCGCAAAACCGCTCGGCTGCGGGTCCCACTGCGCCCGCGAGCGGGCTGTATCTGGTTGAAGTCGAGTATTAGACGCGCCGGAAGACGTAGCCAGTCGTTCCTCTACCGACTATCATTTCTTGGTGACTACTGAGGCGCAAATTACCGCGCGAACGATCGCATCGATCAATCCGGCGACCGGCGAAGTTCTTCGAGAACTCGAGTGCGCAGGGGAAGGCGAAGTTTGTGCCGCGGTGGAGCGAGCGAAATCCGCGCAGCCGGCTTGGGCGAAACTCGGCGTGCGCCGCCGTGTCGCGATCGTGCGCGAGTTTCAGGCTAAGCTGCATGCGAAGAAATCGGAAATCGCCGCGGCCATCACTCGTGAAGCCGGCAAGCCTCTGGCGGAGGCGCTGGTCACGGAAGTTCTTGTCGTTCTTGATGCCGTGCGCTTCTTGATCGACAACGCATTCACGCTTCTGCGGGATGAGCCGGTTCCACACGGAAACCTCGCCACCAAGCTCAAACGCGGATCGCTCATCAGCGAGCCGCACGGCGTAATCGGTATCATCGCGCCGTGGAATTATCCGTTTTCCATTCCAGCCACGGAAACTCTCGCCGCGCTCGTGGCCGGAAATGCGGTCGTCCTGAAGCCTTCAGAGTTGACGCCGCTGGTCGCGCTGGAGCTGGCGTCGCTCTTACATGAATCCGGTATTCCGAAAGAAGTATTTCAAGTGATCGTCGGTGATGGAGCCGCCGGGGCCGCTCTGGTTGCATCCGGCATCGACAAACTAGTCTTCACGGGCAGCGTCGCTACCGGCAAGCGAATTGCCGCGGCCGCCGCCGAACGCCTCCTTCCGGTCGTGCTGGAACTTGGCGGCAAAGATCCGATGCTCGTGCTTGACGACGCCAATATCGATGTTGCTTCCAGCGCTGCCGTCTGGGGAGCATTTGTGAATGCCGGGCAAGCCTGTCTCTCCGTCGAGCGCTGCTACGTGCATCACAGTTTGTACGAAGAATTCGTCGAAGCTTGTGCGCGCAAAGCCCGCCAACTGCGCATTGGCAATGGCATGGATGCGAACACCGACGTCGGCCCCATGATCCGCGAGCGCCAGGTTCGAATCGTCGAATCGCATGTGGAGGAGGCTAAAGTGCGCGGGGCGCGAGTTCTCGTCGGAGGTAAGCGGCTACCGGAACTTGGCGAAAACTTCTACGCGCCCACCGTTCTCGCCGACGTGACCCACGACATGCGCATCATGCGCGAAGAAACTTTCGGTCCGGTACTGCCAATTATGTCCTTTAATAACGACGATGAGGCGATAAGCCTCGCCAATGACTCCGAATATGGCCTCGCGGCCAGCGTATTCACGCGCGACTCCAAGCGCGGCGAACGCATCGCGCGCCGCGTACACGCCGGAACCGTCATGGTGAACGATGTGATCTCATGCTTCGCCATCAGCGAAGCTCCGCACGGAGGAGTGAAAGCCAGCGGCCTCGGTCGCACCCATGGAAAATTTGGCCTGGAAGAAATGGTGCGGCGGAAATATCTGGACATCGATCTGATGCCGGGGATGAAAAAAGTCTGGTGGCACGGCTACGGCGAAAATTTTCGCCGGCAAATGGAAGGCTTTCTCGATCTGCAATTCGCGCGAAAATTCAGTGCGCGCCTGCGCGGAGCGTTTCGAGCAGCCGGAGTTCTTCGCCGCAAGCGGCTATGACTTGCGGTTCTTCTTGTCGTCGCGCTTGTTAACGTCGTTATCCTGATCATCGATGCGATCGCCGCGGCTGGGTGGATGTGAAACCACCAGCAGCCGCACAGCCTCCGGGGAGGGATTGCGAATCTGATGCTTCATCCCCGGCAGGATGCGAATTCCGCTGCCGGCACGCACCAGAGTGACCTCGCCGTCGATTTCCATCAGCACTTCGCCCGACAAAATAAAAAAGAACTGCTGCGCCTTGGTGTGATGATGCCGGGTCTCCGCCGAGCCTGGCGGCATGAGCTCTTCGATCACGGTGAACTGCGGATCCTTCATCAGATACCAGGCGTCGCAGTCCACGCCCCATCGATAGTGCTCGGCGTTGCTCCGGTTCACTGCGGTCGGCTGGGTTGCATCGGCCATGCGCGCGTCTCCTTACTTTTCGTTGCCCCTGCAACAGTGTAATCTGTTCGGCATGTCACCGACTGCCGATCCGAAAGTTGAGTTATTCCGTCATACTTTATCCACGCTCGCCTACCGTGGCGGGAAAGCCATTCGCGAAGCTCCTGCTGGATTTGCCGACTTCAATGCAGGCGAAGGCGTGCGCACTCCGGGGCAGCTTCTTGCCCATATCGGCGACCTCTTCGATTGGGCCCTGTCAATTGCCAAGGGCCAGCAGGTGTGGAACAACTCGACGCCGCTGCCGTGGGAGCAGGAGAGCGAACGATTCTTCGAGACCATCACAAAGTTCGACAAATACCTCACATCGGGAGAGCCAATCAATTCGCCGCTGGAAAAATTATTTCAAGGGCCGGTCGCCGATGCCCTGGTTCACGTGGGCCAGATCATCATGCTGCGCCGTTTAGCCGGTGCCATTATGAAATCGGAGAACTATCACAAAGCCAGCATCGAAGTTGGCCGCGTAGGAGCAGATCAGGTCGCGCCGAAGCGCGAATTTTGATTGTGTGGGCGGGCACTCCTGCCCGCGGGTGATTGAGTGGTGGCGTGGTTTGGGTCAAACCTCAAATCTCTTGTTGCGCTGCAACTCGCGGCCGATTTTTGCCGGACTCACGACTCAGAGTAGCCCCTCAGGATGAATCACTCGCCGCCGGCGTAATATCCCGGACGAGCGTCGACGTGCAGGAACAGGTGATTGAGCTTGTGCGGCAGGCGGAGTTTCACGCTGATTTTGTGCCACTTGCCATCCACCGGAGGGGTTTGCGGTTCGTAGGCCAGCATGTACTGGTGCCGCAATTGCGATCCGATGGTGCGGGTCACGAGCGGCATGTCGTTGACGTTGTTGAGGGTGAAAGCCTTCCCGCCGGTTGATTCGGCGACCGATTGCAGCAGCTCCGGGCCCAGCAACTCTTCCTGGGTGCCGAAGTAGCGCTCGTAGATACCGACGGCATAAATCATCACGTCAGATTCCTTCACCGCCCGGCGCACGTCGCGTTCACTGTAGCGGCTGTGGTTGTCGCCGCCATCGGAGATGATTAGCAGCGCCTTGCGCGCGTAGCGGGCTGAACGCATCTTGTGCACGCCCATATAGATCGCGTCGAGCAGGGAAGTGCGGCCATGCGAGATGGTGCCGAGCAGGTCGCTTTCGATCTCTTCGGTGCGGTTGGTGAAGTCCGTTTTAAGCACAGGCTGGTCGGCGAAGGTGATCATGAAGAACTCGTCCTGAGGGTTGGCGGTTTCGCAGAATTGAGTCACCGCATCGCGCGCCTGCTCCAGCTTGTAGGACATGCTGCCACTGGTGTCGATGACGAAGCCCACCGACACGGGCGCATCTTCGCTGGAGAAGGATTTGATGGCTTGCGCCTTTTTGTTTTCAAACAGTTGGAAGTTGTCCCGATCGAGTCCGGTCACCGGACGATTGAAGTCATCGGTGATCGTCACCGGAACTATGACCAGTTCGGTACGCGCCCGAATCACTGCTCCGCTGGTGAGCGTGCCCGGAGCGTAAGCGGTCGCTAACGTCAGCGGTCCACTGCGCGGCGGGACGTGTACATCATTCAGGGAAGTCTGCGCCAGAGCCCCAGAAGCGGCGAACGTGATCGGCAAACAGAGGAGAACTGCGAGGCGGGAGAGATCTGGCTTCGAGCAGATTGCCCTGAGGCAAGTTTCCTTGGAAAACATGGCGCACCTTCCCAAGCCTTATCGGCGTCGCCGAAACGTCCATTAGTGGCGCACGCTGTGAATCTGGTTGTAGGAGTAATCCAGTACGCGGACAAGGGAAGATGCCTCAGGCGAAAAACGTTGGTACCAGGGAAGCGCTAAGTCGGGAAGAAATCCCGATCAGGGACGATTCTTGCTACGAGCTAGAAGCTAAAAACCTATGTCACTCCCACTCAATCGTGCCCGGAGGCTTCGACGTGACGTCATAGACAACGCGGTTCACGCCTTTGACTTCATTGACGATGCGGGTGGAGATGGTCTTCAGTACTTCGTGCGGCAAGGGGACCCAGTCGGCGGTCATTCCATCTTCCGAGCTTACGGCGCGGATGGCGCAGGTGTAAGCGTAGGTCCGCATATCGCCCATGACGCCGACCGACATCACTGGCAGCAGGACGGCAAACGACTGCCAGATTTTGGTGTAGAGCCCGGCTTCTTTGATTTCGGTTACGACGATATCGTCGCACTCGCGCAGCAGGGCAAGGCGGTCGGGCGTGACTTCTCCTAGGACGCGCACGGCGAGGCCAGGGCCGGGAAACGGTTGGCGCTGCAGGATTTCGTCCGGCATGCCGAGGTCGCGGCCGATTTTGCGGACTTCGTCTTTGAACAGATCTTTGAGCGGCTCGATGAGCTTGAGTTTCATTTTGTCGGGCAGGCCGCCGACATTGTGGTGGGACTTGATGACCTGCGACGGCCCGCGCACCGAGCGCGACTCGATCACATCGGGATAAAGCGTACCCTGCACCAGCCACTTGACCTTGCCTTCGGTTTTTTCGATGCGGAGCGCTTCTTTTTCGAAAACTTTAATGAACTCGTTGCCGATGATCTTGCGCTTTTTTTCAGGATCGCTGACGCCTTTGAGCTTGCCTAGAAAACGCGCCGTGGCATCGACGGCATCGAGATGCAGTCCGAGCTTGTCGCGGAG
>Ga0209169_10000992_pt1 | contig 17465 bp, 15 predicted proteins | sample HubBroMetageWRM4_FD_188346 | JGI IMG/M metagenome (GOLD analysis project Ga0209169, IMG submission 188346) | Warmed soil microbial communities from the Hubbard Brook experimental Forest, New Hampshire - Hubbard Brook CCASE Soil Metagenome WRM 4... | ecosystem: Environmental > Terrestrial > Soil... | reverse complement strand
AGCAGGACGCGTTGCAGCGATTCGGCCGAATCCCCAACGCCGATGACGCACTCGATCAGACCGTTGAATCACTCAAAGAGATCCTTCGCGCGGCCCGCGTGCTGACGCCCGACCCGGTGATCAATCAAGGCGCCTTATGGAGTAAGGTCAACATGCGCCGCGTGATGGCTGCGTATCCCACGGGGCAAGCTTTTACCAACGATCCGGGATCGTACGCAAACGTTGTGACGCGAGACGCCGCCTGGTTCGTCTATGGCAACGACCACTTCTTGCCGTCGTTTTCGCGCCGTTTGCTCGATAATCTCGGGGAACGGCAGTATCCGAATGGGAAACTGCCCGAGTACTTCGACGCCATCAGCGGCAGGGTTGAAGACGATGGACTCAACATCAACGACGACACTCCGCTCTACATCCTGGCCGTCAATCATCATTTCCGTGCCACCGGCGATTGGGACTGGCTGGCAAAAACGTATCCAGCGGTCGCGCGTGCCGCCCATTACATCATCTCACAAGTCGACGATCGCGGCCTTGTCTATTGCTCGGCCAATGATTCTCGGGGTGATGTGTGGGCGATTGCGGGGTGGCGGAACATCGTTAGCGGCTATCGCATCAGCGGTGCCGTCACCGAAATCAACGCGGAATGCGTGGCTGCGTTGCGGTACGCGGCCCACCTTGCCGAGGAACTTGGTCGCGATGACGAACACGAAGCGTTCGCCTCGGCTTCGGCTAAAATCCGCGACGCGATGGACGTTTATCTGCTCAATCCAAAGAACGGGCTCTACTACCTGAACATCGATGTGGACGGATCTCCGCGTACCGACATCACCGGTGACGAAATCTTTCCGGTGATCATGCGCGCCTGCTCGGAGGAGACCGGCTTTCGCATCATTAGCCGGCTGAATTCGCCGGACTTTTGGACGCCCGCGGGCCTCCGGACCGTCTCAAGCCTCGATCCACGGTTCGATCCTTCGGCGCACTCGGGGCTTATGGGCGGCGTTTGGCCCGGCCTGACCTGGTGGTATGCTTTCGGCGCCGCGCAGTACCATCCGCATTCCATGGTTCGCGCTCTGCGGTCGTCTTTCGAACATTACGGCATCGATCCGCAGCGGTACAATACCGTGCCGGGTCAGTTTAGCGAATGGTTCGACGGCGAAAGTTTGGCTAATCGCGGCATGCGGCTTTCGCCGTGGGAGCCGCCACGCTTCTTGTGGGCCGCGGTCGAAGGGCTCTGCGGTTTGGTGCTGTTGCCGGGAGCGCCCCGAGTGAACCCGCTCATGCCCTCGGACTGGAATTGGACTGCGCTGCGCGACGTTCCGTATCACGGCCGGCCGTTCTCGTACTTCGTCGTCCGTGAACCCGAGAGCGGTGTTCGCGTTTACGCGACCGCTGCCGTCGATTGCGATTGGCGCACGGAAGTGTACTCGGCCGACGTGTCCGACGCCGTCCGGGTCTACGCCAAGGATACGATAGTGGTTGCGCTTGCGCGAGATGGAGGTCTCGTGTTGCTCGTCGGCAATACCGGCGCCGCGACGAATTACGTCCCGGTTGAATTCGCCGATGAGAACCTGTTGCCCAAGCGCGCTGCCGTCCGCGTCTACAACAGCGAGCGGCGCAGCTGGGAATCGCTTGAGGCCGTCGAGCGGGGTGAACTGAGCGCCACGCCCTTCTCGATCGAGCGCGGAGGTTTTCGCCTGCTGGAAGTTACGGCGGCCGGCGAGTGAAGTCAGACCCGCTTAGGAGTACGACGGTCTATTGCGACAACACCTGATGCACGAACGAAATCGCGACCGAACCTTCGCCGACCGCCGATGCGACGCGTTTGACGCTGCCGCCACGCACGTCACCGACGGCAAAAACGCCGGGTAAACTCGTTTCGAACAGAAACGGTTGTCGCAGGAGCGACCATCGCGCTGCCGCCAAATCCTCGGGACTCAACTGGGGGCCGGTTTTCACGAACCCCTTCTCATCGAGCGCGGCGCACGCGGCGAGCCATGCGGCGTTCGGCGCGGCCCCCGTCATCATAAATACATGTCCGATCGGATGCTCCTCGACTGCGCCGGTTCGATTGTTCCGCCAGCGCACTGCTTGCAGCCGGTCGTCGTCGCCGAGCAACGCGACAATCTCGGTTTCTGTCAACAGCTGGATGTTCGGCGTCTGCTCGATACGCAAGCTCAGATAGCGCGACATGCTCTCGGCCAGGCCGGCAGACCGCACGAGTACGTAGACGCGCGACGCCGCCTCGGAAAGAAAGACGGCAGCTTGGCCTGCCGAATTGCCACCACCTACGACGACGACTTCTTCGCCCCCGCACAGCTGCGATTCAACGTACGTCGCGCCGTAATAGATGCCGTTCCCCTCGAAGCGCTCCAAGTTTTCCAAGGCCGGTTTCCGGTAACGAACTCCACTGGCAACCACGATCGTGCGGGTGGCGACGATTCCGCCGCTCTCCAAGCGAACGTGGTACGGTTTCCGGTCGCACTCCAAGCCCACGGCTCGATCCATCAAGAGCTCCGCGCCAAACCTTTCCGCTTGCGTGTACGCGCGCTCTGCCAGTTCCAGCCCCGAAATGCCGGTCGGGAATCCTAGGTAGTTTTCGATGCGCGAGCTCGAGCCGGCTTGACCCCCCGGGGCGTTGGTCTCGATGACGAGCACATCTAGACCCTCGGACGCCCCATAAACCGCTGCCGCCAGGCCCGACGGGCCCGCACCGATCACGACGACGTCGCGTACGCGAGCCTCATCGATTGATTCGTTGAATCCCAGACAGTCCGCGAGCTCGCGGTTTGACGGGTTGCGGAGGGCATTTTTGCCGCGGCATATCACAACGGGAATGTCGCTCGCAACGATGTTAAAGCTCGTCATGAGCTGCTCGGCATCGGTATCGCGCTCGAGGTCGAGATAGGCGTACGGGTGTCCGTTACGCATGAGAAACTCTTTGAGTCGCAGCGTATCCGCCGAGTGCGCGGACCCGACCAAAACGACGTCGCCGATGTGTCCCGAAACCAGGCCAGCTCGGCGCAAAATGAAGGCGCGCACAACGATTTCGCCGATCTCCGCATCGCCTTGTACGAGCGCCATCATCTGGTGCCGGTCGAGCTCGATCACTTCGCCCGGCTTCGACGCTTTAATTCGAAACATCGTCTGGCGGCCGGATAGCGTGTTGATCTCTCCGGTGAACTGGCCGCGTCCGCTCAGCGTGATAACGCGTTTGCCGAGTTCCGTCGGTCGCACCGCTTCCAACTCGGACGAAAGGTTGACGAAAAACGGAACCGTCGCCTCACCTTGCTCGATGAGAACCTCGTCGGCGCTTACCTCGCGCACGCGCCCGCGTGCCTTGATGCGTTCGATCTGCGCGTCCGACAGCGTCGGAAAGACCTCGTCGCGCGGCCCGAGGAGAGGAATGTCCGTAAAACTCATTAGATGGGTGTCAGGGCGTTGAGTGCGCCGAGGGCATCGTCGGGCAACTCTATTGCGGCGCCGGCCACGTTTTCACGCAGATGCGCGACGGATGACGTGCCGGGGATCAGAAGAATGTTCGGCGATCGCCGCAGCAGCCACGCCAGCGCGACGCCCATCGGCGTTGCGTTGAGTCGGCTTGCTATCGAGTTTAAGGTGTCGGATTGCAGCGGCGTGAAGCCACCGAGCGGGAAATACGGAACGTAGGCGATCCCTTGGGTGGCAAGGGAATCGATGAGTTTGTCGTCCACGCGGTGAGCGATGTTGTAGAAGTTTTGCACGCAGACGATCGGGGCGATAGACTGTGCTTCGGAAACCTGCTCGGCCAAGACGGTGCTGACGCCGAGGTGTTTGATCAAGCCTTCCTGCTGCAGCTGCGCGAGAACACTAAACGGTTCGGCAATAGAGCTTGGTTCCGGGCTGCTGAACCCGCCGACCCGCAGATTGACGACGTCAAGCACTTCGAGGCCAAGGTTCTTGAGGTTGTCCTGTATCGCTTGACGCAACTCTTGGGGAGCGAGCGCACTGGGCCAGCCGCCGGTTGAATCGCGGCGCGCGCCGACTTTCGTAACGATGCGCAGATTATCCGGATACGGGTACAGCGCTTCCTTGATAACCTGGTTTGTGATGTGGGGGCCGTAATAGTCGCTCGTATCGATGTGCGTCATGCCGAGATCGATCGCTTCACGCAAGACCGCAACAGCAGCGGCTCGATCGGCGGGCGGTCCGAAGACATGCGGACCGGCCAGTTGCATCGCGCCGTACCCCATGCGCGTCACGGTGAGGTCATTCGCCAAGGTGAACGTTCCGCCGGGAAGTGTTCCCATACTTCGCAACCGCCTTTCTCTGGAAGTAAAGTGCGCCGTCAGCTTGGCACGAGCTGTTGGCCGCCGTCGATGTCGAGCGTAGCGCCCGTGATCGCGCCGTTACGCATCACTCCGATGGCGAGCGCGGCGACGTCAGCAGGGCTGACTACCCGCCCGATCGGCAACGTCTCTCGTAGCTGTTGGCGCCTAGCGTCGATTTGGTCGCCCAGAAGCGTGGCTGAGAGCGGCGTGTCGACGAAGCCCGGCGCAATGACATTGACGCGGATAGGCGCGAGCTCGAGGGCGAGATTTGCAGCAAGTGCCGGAATAGCCGCGGTAAGCGTCGTGGCAATCGCGAGCCCGGCGCCGGGGCGGCGAGCGCCGGTGCCTCCGATGAAGAGCAGCGATCCTCCCGGGCGTACCTTTCCCCTCGAAAATAGCGCGGTACCGAGCACTGCCGACAGCCGTTGGTCAAAATGCTTTCGCGCGTCGTCAAGATTCATCGAGGACAACGGCATGTACGCGGGGCCGCCGGCCGTCAGCATGATGTGATCGACGGGAGTAGACAAGTCTTTGAAGAACTGCTCGAGCCGTCCCAGATCGTTAACATCGAAGGCAGCCGTCTGACGCGCCTTCAGCTCGCGCGCGACACCTTCGAGGCGTTCCGGCGCGCGTGCAACAAGCACCAACTCGGCGCCGGCTGCACCCGCTTGGCGAGCCGTTTCAAGACCAATGCCGGAAGTGCCGCCGATTACGACGACTGTTTGCCCTTGGAGCTCTTTCATGTCGGTTCGTGCTTGAATCATGAAGTATAGCCTGGGTTCGATTTCGGTGTAAACCAAGCAAGCCTCGGCCCTGCCGCAGAATGCAAAGCCAGAGCAGCCTGACGGCAAAAATATTGATGCGTGGCGGTCGCGTAACGCGGGAACGTTCGGAATATCAGAGCGACGAACGTAGGGAGGCGGGCGAGGGCTAGTCCCCGCGGTCTCAATCCGTTACCATAGGCGCATACGCCCGTTGGGCGCACTTCTCGCCTTCAAAGGAGAGTCGAATGAGCCAAATCGTCCAAGACGTCGCGCAAGCCCGCAATAATTGGGGCTGGTACGTTGCGCTAGGAATCGTTCTGATTCTAGTTGGAATCTACGCCATTTGGGCTGAGGGGGCCGCTACGGTGGCGTCCGTATGGGCACTTGGGATCGTGCTGGTCATCGCCGGTATCGCGCAGCTAATAACGGCATTCATGGCTCGCGGAGCCGGACACATCATTCTGCTGCTGTTAGTTGGCGTTCTGGACATCATCGTAGGTCTGATGCTGATCGAGCATCCCGTCGGTGGCGCCCTCGTGATCACGCTGCTCCTTGCTGTGCTACTCGTCTTCGGAGGCATTTTCCGGTTCGTAAGCGCGCTCTGGATGCAGTTCCCGAACTACGGCTGGGTCGCAATCAGCGGAATTCTCAGTACGGTGTTGGGCATTCTCCTTTGGGTGCAGTGGCCGTTGTCGGCGATTTGGTTCATTGGCCTGGTCGTCGGATTGAACTTTATATTCACTGGCGTATCCTGGACATGGCTGGGCTGGAAATTGAAGCCCGCGTAGTTTACGCTATGCAGCTGGCGCGGTGAAACTCGGGCTGTCGTCAAATAGCATCGCGTTTTTGCAGGCAACGGACCACTGCGCAACCGAATCGCAGACCACATGCAGCAACCTCTATACTTACGGCCGGTGGTCACCGCGCTAGCTCGCCTGGCCGTTCTTGTGGCCCTCGCTTCGAGTGTCGCGTGTGGGCATAGCGCGCAAACGGTCGCGCCGTCCGCCCTGTCAGCCGATCCTTCGACCTACGACGGTCAGGACGTCACCGTTTCGGGGACGGTCAAGAACCCCGGAACGCGGCAGACGCGGCGCGGCACGGCTACGACGTATCAGCTCTGCGACAACGCCTGTATCAACGTCGTGCAGTTCGGAGGCACCGGTGTCGCCGACGGCAGCAAACTCACCGTCGCCGGCCGTTTCCGCGCGACGTTCGGACGGCAAACGGCGATCACAAACGTGCTAATCGTCGGCGGCCGGCGAGAACCACAGTCTACACCCTAGGCAAGCGGCACCCGGATAACGCATTCTGCTCCTCCGTCCCGCAAATTGCAGAGTTGAATCATCCCCTTAGCCCGCGCAACCGCCTTTGCGGCGATTGCCAAGCCTAATCCGGTTCCCGTTGTGCCCTGCGAAGCCGACCCGCGATAGAAGCGGTCGAAGGCAGAGTTGAGATCTTCGCTGGAGAAACCCGGACCGTCATCCCGTACGGCGATTTCACATTCCTGATCGTGACCATCGACGCTAACCGTCACCGCGCCTTTGCCGCCATATTTTATAGCGTTATCGGTCAGAGCCACGAGCGCTTCACGAAACTCGGCTGGGGCGGCTTGTACGTTAAGCGGTGTTGAACTGAGCTGAATGCAAAGCCGCCGCGCAAGCTCAGGTGGAAAGGCCCGCGGCAGTTCGCGTGCGACGTCGTTCACGTCAAATGATGTTTCGGGGAGCGCTGCAACATGTTCGAGGCGCGCTAGCCGAATAAGGTCGTCGATCAGGATCTTCATTCGCCGGCTTTGGGCAAGCATGGTTGCTATGTGTGCCGAGTCGGACTCGCGCAGTCCGCGCGCCGCCATCGAGCTGAGATATCCTATGACCACGGTGAGCGGCGTACGCAGTTGATGCCCCGCATCGCCGACGAATTGTCGCATTTCCGCGCTTGCCTGCGCTCTCTCATTAAGCGCGCGCGTAATCTGTTGCACGGCGCGATTGTACGCCTGCGCGAGATCGCCGACTTCGGTGGTGTCGTTGGTAGAAACGGTGGCTGGAGTAAAATCGCCTTCCCCGAATCGGTTTAACGCGGCGGTGGTACGCAACAGCGGTTCGAGGGAGTTCGCGGCGACGACGATGGCGACGCGCCACGCGACAGCGATGACCACTACGGCCACGATGGCCATAGCAGCCAAATAATATTCGACGAAACGCTCGTAGAACGACGGGGGCACGAAGAGGGTGGTGTGAATACCGTTGTAGTCAACGTCAGTTGGACGAACTTCGGCCATGAGCAGCCTCACCAATATGCCGGCGCTCGGCGGCCGGTGCAGAAGGCCGCGACGGCCTAGCCCAGGTTCAGCGTTGGTGCGCGTCCGCACAGGCAATGGAGCAAGTTGTTGCGCGAGGTACGAGTCCAATCCCGCGATCGTTCCGTGCTGCGAGCGATACTGCATAGCCAGCGCCGGAATCCGCCTTTGCGCCGACAACATCGCCTCACGCGCTTGGTACGAAAGCACTTCACCAATTACCACCGCAATCAATACGCCGACGCAGAGCACGACCGCGACGCCGGTCATGACGTACCACGAAATTAAGCGGCTCCGAAGTGACGATTGCACGAGTTAGGCCCGCAGGGCGTAGCCGGCCCCGCGGACCGTTATGATAAGCGCCTCTTCTTGCGGTTCGTTAAGTTTGGCTCGTAAATACGAAATAAACGTTTCGACACAGTTCTGCGAGACCTCGGAATCGTACCCCCAGACGCGATCGATCAAGTCATTCTTGCTAAAGACCCGCCGCGGGTAGCGCATAAAGGCCTCCAGCAACGCAAATTCGCGCGTCGTGAGTACGATATTACGTGCTCCCCGGCGCACTCGTCGCGCACGAAGATCCACCTCTAGATCGGAATGCGTCAAGACCTCAGGAGCATCGAGCTGCGGTCGACGTAGTGCCGAACGGATGCGAGCAATGAGCTCGGGCGTTTCGAATGGTTTTGCTAGGTATTGATCGGCGCCGCGCTCTAGGCCGAGCACCTTGTCGCCCGTTTCGCCCTTCGCGCTCAAAACAAATATTGGTGCTTGCGTGAGGGACCGTAGCCGGGGCAAAAGGCTGATGCCGTCGATCTTGGGCATCATGACGTCAAGCAGGATGAGCGAAGGCTCCCAATCTTTGACCGCCTCTAATCCAGAAGGCCCGTCCCGCGCGGTACGGACCTCAAAACCTGCCGCCTCGAGCTCGGATGAAAGGAGGCAACGGATATCCTCTTCATCGTCAATCACGGCGATGCGCGCCCCTGCGCAATTCACACTATTCACGGTATCGCACGATTCTGGGGCCAACCTTAATCCCGGCTGAATCAAAGGGCACCCGGGCCCCTAAAGCCGCCACGCTCAAGGGCCGTCCTGCCGGCCCCCGGGGCCAACTCGGAGCTAAACGGCGAGCTCTTTGTCAAATATGAAAACCTTTACCGTGTCGCGGAGCAGCCCGTCGTTCTCCATCGCTTCGGCGGTCTCGGGCGACGATATCGCCGACATCGCCTTCGTCAGGTCGCTCGTCTCAAAGCAGGCGCCAATGTAGTTGTCCTCGCCCATTCCGTAGCTTATGGGTTTGGAGACGCCGTACACCGTTCTAAAGAGATCGGCGTGAGTGCGGAAGCCCGCTTCCCACTTTGCCTGATCTTTGCACTTCGCGATAACGAGGATTTTGGTCATGTCTTATTTCCTTTCAGTGGTAAAGTTCGTTTGCGGAGGAACCCTTGAGTATGAAGCTGGCCGGCTTGAGTCGGCTGATACAAGATGTATCGGGCGCCTTCTCCGGAGCAGCGTAGAACGAAACGACGATCTTTTGAGCACAGGGAGACCAGGGCGAGACCGTGTGCCCGACGCCTGGGACGCTGATGATCGTTGCACGGGATAGCCGCGCTGCTGCCGCTCTTGCTCCGGCGAGTGACGTCAATGTGTCGAACGTCCCGGACACGAGTAGCGTTGGAATGTTGCTGGCGACGGACTCGTGCATCGATTTCGGAGCGCGCGGGAGTTTCAAAACGTCGCGACAATCTTCTTGAACGTACGCCCAGCCGCCGACGCCTTCGCGTGTTATCGAGACCGGATAATCAGGAAACGCTTCTCGACCGGCCGCGGCGAGTTCTTGCGGCGTCCCGAGGTCATCTTCGCGGCAGGTGGTGCCGAAGGCCAGCCCGTCACCGAGCGCGGGTACGCCCGGATGGTAGGGTGGCGCCCGGCCCGCGCGATCCTTCGCGATCGCCTCGATGGAATCGCGGCGCCCGGCAGCGAGCCCAGTAATTGTATCGGGCGCGGCTTGGAGCGTGGGAATGCCGTATGTTTGGTTGCGCAACCAGTCGACTAGCGCGCCACCGTCAATCATCACCGTAATGTTCTTGCCGGTATCGGGGTCGCTGATGGTCGGCGTCAAAGGCCTGGCTTCGAGTTTGTTGACCATTCCGGTAAAGGTCTGCTCGAGATGGGGATGGGCCGCGTTGCAGGCCGGTTGTGCTGCGCAGGCCGCGAAGATGTTTTTGAACGCGTAGCGCGCGTTCCACCAGTTTACCGGGATGCTGTAGCTCGTCGGTAGGACCGAGTCGATAACGACGCTGCGGATTCCCTCGGGATGGTCGCGCATAAGCGTCTGGGCCGTATATGTGCCGAACGAGTTCCCGTAAACGTTCCACTCCCTAATGCCGAGCACTTTACGGAGGTCGACCAGATCGGCGACGCTTTCGGTTGAATTGTACGCAGCGAGATTTGCGCCGGTGGCTGTGAGCTCGCGGCGGCAGGCCTCGGTCGCAGCCACGTGGGCGCGCTTTGTTGCTTCGGAATAGAAGCGGAGGCCAACAAGTTCTCTAGCGAAGTCGTTAGATGCCGCACAGATCAGCGCCGGCTGCGAGGACCAGGTGCCGCGTTGACTCACCACCCAGATGTCCCGGTCGCGAATGAAGTTCGCTTTGATAATCTGGTCGATTTCAAGCGGTGCTATGTCGCCGGGGCCGCCTTCTAGATACAGAATCGGATCGGGCCGCTTTTCCGAAGATGGTGCGCTATATTTTGCAACCATCAGCTTGATGGTGCGGCCGTTGCGTCTACGACGATCCTCCGGCACGACAAGGTAGCCGCAGGTCGCGTGGGCGAGCCATTCTACGTCCTGGATCGTCGGACACGGCGCCGGCTCGAATCGCGGCACCGTTGCGGGTCGGTCGGCCTGCGCGACTCGCGAGAAGACTGTTTGCGCCATAACGCCTGACGTGAGGAGAAGGGCGAGCACGAGTACCCGTCGATTTGCCACAGTTAAGACGCGACGGGCCGATTAGGCGTTCATGCGGGCGACGTCGGCGGCGGAGATGCCCTCGAGCGCGAGTCCGTAGCCGACGCTTTCATCGACCAGGCGGCGGAGCTTCTGAGTGAAAGCCACGCGAGCGTAGCTCGTCGTGAGCGGCGGGAGCTTCGTCAGTTGCTCTGCGACCTCACGAGCGCGGTCCATCAACCGGTCGCGTGGAACGATCTCGCTAACGACTCCCAGCGTCTTAGCCTCGTCGGCGCCGATGATCTGCTGGGTCAGCAGAAAAGTCCGGCCACGAATCGGCCCAATGACCTCCTGCCACAACGAATGGACGCCATCGCCCGGCACGATGCCGAAGTTCAGGTGCGGCTTATCCTGGAAGATCGTGTCGGGCGTTGCGAAGACGATATCGGCGAGCAGCGCGTATTCCGAATGGACGGTCGCCGGTCCGTTGAGCGCGACGATCAGGGGTGCTGAGATGTCCAGGATGTTCCAGAGAAGTTTCTTTCCTTCGCGATAGATCTTGTCGAAACCGCGAGGCGTGAAGAAGTCGAAGCCCTCCGGGTCGATGTTGTCGATGAAGGCTCGACCGGCGCCGGTGAGGATAACGACGCGATTGTCGGCATCCGCACCAATTTGGTGGAAAAGTTCGACGAACTCGGTGTGCGTATATCCGTTAAAGACGAGCGTATCGCCGGCGGTGTGTAAAACGACCTCGAGTACGCCGTTCGAGGAACGCGTGAGCTTTGCGTGAGGGAACGAATTATTATACGTGTCAAAAGAAGCCAAGGTTTCTCTCCGTTCCGGTGGCTTTCGTATTGTGCCCAGCAAGAACTGGTTGAGCGCGCCGAGGGTTTCGCAAGGTCCGGGCTCGGCGTGCCGGCTTTTGGGCGGCTTCATGCGCCACCGTGGCGAAACCGTCGCGCAAGATGATCGCGGCGCGTAGCCGGCCGTTCCTTCAAATCGAGCTTGCTGAAGGCATCAGCGTCAGCAAAGTCCTCGTGATGCTCGCCGCCTTGATCTCGCTTTTTGTCGATCAATCCTTCAATGGCGTGTTTCAATCGATCCAGCAGTATGCCGGCGGCAGCCTCGGTGCGAGCGCGGATGAGTTGCCCTGGACGTTGATTGGATTCAGTACATTCTACTACGTTACGATTTTGCTCACGCCGTGGCTCATCGACCGGTTTGGACGTAAACCGGTCTTTGGTTTCGGACATCTGACGTTCGGCGTTATTTCGCTCTACCTCGCAATGACTGTTTCGTTAAGCGGCTTCATCCTCGGCCGCTGCTTTCAAGGAATGGCGCAAGGAACGTTTTTCGTCTGCTCGGTGGTAACCGTGTTGACGCTCTTCCCTGCCAAGCTGCGCGGCATAGCATTTTCGTTCTTTTCCGTTATCTCACTTTCAGGCGCGGCAGCGGGGTCGTTCATCGGTGGCTGGTTTATCGACCACGCATATTGGCGCGATGCGTTTGTCTTGTACGCTCTACTCCCCGCCTTCGCGGGGGTAGTCGTCTTCACGCTGCTGGAAGCGCCGGGCCCGCGATCAACGGGGCGCTTCGACGTCCCGGGCATCTCGTTCGCCTTACTCGCATTCTTCTGTTTTCAATACGCCTCGTCGTTCGGTGAACGCCGAGATTGGCTTTCGAGCCCAGACATCTTCTGGTCTTGCCTCCTCTCCGCCGTCGGATTTGCCGGATTCATCTGGCGCGAATTATGTGAAGATCGGTGTGGCTTCATCCAGTTAAGGTTATTTAATATCCGAAATCTCGCGGTCGGGAGCGTCCTCGGATTCGGGCTCGGCGTGCCGCTCTTTGGCGCGAACCTCTTCCTGCAGTATGCACAAGTCAGCCTCGGCTTTCCACCGTCGACCGCGGGTGCGCTGCTGCTGCTGCGAATCCCGGCGATTATGCTCGTGGCGCCGATTGTCGTGATCCTTGTAAACGCCGACAAGATCGACGTGAGGATCCCGGTCGTGATCGGCTTCCTGCTCGTGCCGCTTTCTTACGTGTTACTTGTGACGCATACGGCGTCGGGATCGGATTTCGCGACGTTTGCGCTTGCCATCGTTATTTCGGGTGCCGGATTTGCGTGTCTTTTCTCACCGATTGCAAACGTGCTGGTACGCTCGCTCCCCGCCGAAGTACGTGCCGAGGGCGTCGCAATTTTTAAGATCGTGTTGTTACTCGGCGGGTCCGTTGCCTCTACCGCCCTCGCCGTCGTCTACGACCACAGCTGGGCCTGGTATCAAGCGCTGCTCGCGGGTGGCGCCACGTTGGGCCATTTAGTGCCGATCGATACCGTACCGGCGGCGGCGACGATGTCGTACCTCGTCGATCAGCAGGCGTCCATTCTTGCTTACATGGACAACTCGAAGGTCGTGGCCCTCGTCTCGCTGCTCAACTTGCCGCTCGTCGCTTTGCTAAGAAAGCCCGAAGCCGCGTAACCTCGCTCTCGATGCTACTGGGTATCGGGGTCTTGCGGGCGGTCCTCGTGAAGCATCCGTAGGACGTCCTGTGGGCGCTTGCGTGACCCGAACGGTTGGAACGGGCGTGGCGGTTGGGAGAAATCGAAGCAATCGACGGCCGGAGAGTTCGCCCGGGTGTCGCTCGCGGCGAGGCGGGCGAGGCCGAAGCGATCCTCGACGAACTTAAGGATGCTGCCATGTTCGTACTGTACGTGCGAGACGTAACCGCGCTTGGCGAACGGTGAGATGACCAGGAGCGGCACGCGCAGCCCCAGGCCGTCGAAGTCAACGTACGGGGGTTTAACGTGATCGTACCAGCCGCCCCACTCGTCCCACATCACGAAAATGACCGTCGAGTTCCAGAACCGGCTTTCGCCGATCGCGTTCACGACGTCTGATACCCATTGCGGGCCCGACGCGCTGCCGCACGCCGAATGGTCGGAGTTCTTGCAGCTCGGCGTAACCCAGGTAACGTCGGCAAGCTTGCCGTTTGCGGCGTCGGTAATCACCTGCAGCGATGACCCGATAACGTTGGTACTCCAATCCGGTCCGTAGCGGATGTGCCGAATCGATCGATAGCCCATCCATTGATACTTTTTGGTAAAGCTATAGAGCCTCCAGCTCAATCCCGCCGCGTCGAGTTCGTCACCCAGTGTCCGGTAATTCTGGCAAACCGGGATCGTCGGACCATACGCGCGCGCATCCGTCAGCGTATTGATGACGTCGCGACCCGGGGTGCATCCCCATGTGCGGCTCGGAAAATCGACGGCGCGGTTAGCTTGGCCGGCAACCATGTACTGGTGCGAGACGTAACTCATATCCAAATTCGAGGCGAACATCCGATCCGCTAAGACATACTGATGCGCCATCTCGAAATAGAGCCGCGTCTCGTAGTGCGGAACGTAACCATATTGCGGATCCCGGGGACACGCGCGGAAGCAGTACACTTGCTCACGATCAAACCCATTCATGCGGCAATGCGTCCCCGGAAGCCTCGACGTACCGTTGCAAGCTCGGAAAAAGGAGTTCGACGTGTGAGAGATGTCGTAACCCCTGGTGAATGCGATGCGCGCGAGCGGGACCACGCGGCCCTGCGAGTCCTCACCGCTCGAACGCGTGTCGGCGCCGGGATAGCCTTGAAACAGGTTGTCGAAGCTGCGGTTCTCCTGCATGATCCATACGATATGCCTGATCTTGAAGATGCCGCTCGGCATCGTTGGCGTAACCGACCCGCTCGCGAAACGCGGTGAACACCCCGCATAGACGAAGATCGCGAAGATCGCGCACGCGCAGCACGCTCTCATCTCTTCCATCGTAGGCCGCAATCATGAGGAAAGTCTAAACTCCTGCCCCGATGAGTTGCGCCGGAGAAGTTATTTGGGGTTGCCCTTCCTTTTGCGTATGGTGGCGCGAACTCGCAGCGGCTCTTCGAGCCGAGAAGCGACGATCAGTGCAGCGACGAGCACGAAAGGGATGAGCGAAAGCGCGAAGGCGACATCGTCGTAAAAAAAGTTTTGCCCCTGGCCGCCAAAAATAGTGTCCATCGGCTTACTCGACCGAGAGCACGATTTTGCCGCGCGCGTGACCCGCTTCGCTGATCTGGTGCGCGCGCTTTGCGTGCGATAGCGGCAGCACGGTCTCGACAACCGGCCGCACGTACCCGAAGTCGATCAACTCGCCGATTTGTGCCAATTGAGCACCGTCGGGACGCGAAGTGAAGATGGCCGCCGTCGCCTCGCGCCGGCGTGCTTCTTCGGCGGAGGGCAGCGCGACGGTGGAAACCAGCATGCCACCCTTGCGCAGCACGTTCCACGAGCGCCGTTGGGCGTCGCCGCCGACCGTATCGAGCACGACGTCGACGGGGCCGACCAGATCCTCAAATCGCTGCCCGAAGTGATCGATGGCCTGGTCGACGCCCAAACTCATCAAAAAGAGCTGGTTACGGCCCGAAGCGGTTCCGGCAACTCGTGCGCCTTTCCATTTCGCCAGTTGCACGGCGAAGCTTCCGACGCCGCCGGCGGCGCCGTGAATCAAAAGACGCCGGCCTTCCTTCAAACCGGCGATTTCGAAGAGCGCCTGCCACGCCGTGAGTGCCGCTAGCGGAATCGCAGCCGCGTGGATGTGGTCGACGGTTAGCGGTTTACGGGCGAGTGCCGCTTCGTTAGCGACGGCGTACTGAGCGTATGCGCCATCGGCATTACCAAATACGGCGTCGCCGTGCGCGAACCGCGTAACGCCGGGTCCAACCGCCTCGACGACGCCGGAAACGTCACGCCCCGGAATGATAGCCCGGAGCTTCCAATCGGCGGGGTTCACGCTAGCCGCGTGCACGCGCACGAGAACTTCGCCTTCTCCGGGGCTTGGCAGGGGCGCGTCTTCGAAACTGAGCATGCCGGCATCGCCGTAGCCGTGAGCGCGGACGGCTTTCATCGTGGCGACAGATATGGTTTGCATGTCACCTGAAACTGCGCAGCAGTTGCCGGCGGTTCAACGCAGGCAAGGTAACAAGACGAACCGTTAAGGGCTGTATCAAGTTGTCACACGCGACTCGAGCGTCGAGGGCTGCTCTTCGTATTGCAGGGTCTCGGGAAGCCGTAGTCGTGCAACCCCGATGTATCGATCGGCCATTCCATAATAGATGTCGAAGACGTCATCTGAACGTTGGTCGATGCCGGTTGGGAAGACGACGTTATGACCGTTGTCACGCTCGTCCTCAACTTCCGGAATGAGGATCGGCGTCGCCGAGCGATAGCGGAGCAGGCGATTCTGCTCGCGTCGAAAGATCAAGACGCCGGCATCGTAGGTCACGTGGTTCAACTCTCCGGGTGCCTGCGCGAGCACGCCGTTGACGCCGTGATAGACGATCATGTATCCAAGCCGCGTACGCACCGGCGGAGTGCCGACACCCACGCGCAACGACTCCCAGTCGGCCGACGGTTCAACGACGCGGGCGTGCCGATTCATGATACGAAGCTGGCGAATATCACGTTTGGCCGCATCGAGGTCGCATCCCGATATCCAGATGGCAGGAACCGGGTGATCGATACCGCGCGGCGCGTTATGCGCGTCGTACAAGGGACGGTGGAACATGCCGAGGGCCGCGCGCCCGTCTTTGAAGTGTACGGAATCGGGTAGGAACGCAGCGTCTTTGTTATCGTAGTTATTGAAAGGCTTGCCGTAATGTGCCTGCGCATCAGGCTGAAAGTCAACCAGGCCAAGCCGTTCCCAGTCGAGGCAATTCTCGGAAATCGCAAGCGCTACCCGGGGGCCGCGAGGACCAAGGGCGACGTACGTCATGACGTAGAGCCCGATCGGCTCGACAAACGTCACGCGCGGATCCTCACAGCCACCCGTAGCTTCCCGCGGCCGCAGTTCGTACGGCTCTTCCGGCTTGAGCGCGATGCCTAAACGCTCGACACCGGTGGGAATACCTTCATCGTTAAACAACACGCGTGCGATACCGATACGCGAGTAGTTATTTGCGCCGACGAGGCGCGGAAACAAGTAGAGTTCACCGTCGGGTCCGCGGATTGCCGCCGGATTAAGGACGCCTTCGATCTCTTCGGTACGAGCAGGGTCGGGACGCATCACCACGCCAAGGCGCTCGATGGTGAAACCGGATGCGAGTTCTATCGGCATCGTCGCGACCTAGAAGTGGAGGCCGAGGCCGGCAAAGACACCGTGATCGGAGATACTCGCCGGAACGCTCAGCCTACCGTATCCGTAGTCGCCCATGTAGCCCACCTCGACGAACAAGGGATTATACCGGTTGTTCGAGTGGGCTTCGATGCCGGCTTGGTACTTGTAAAAGCCGTATTGCAGGTATTGACCCGCGCCGAACTGCGGATACCACAGGTAGCTGCCGAAGAATGAAACGGTTTTATCGTTAAAGTCCGGCAGCTTTTCGATGCCGAAGCCATAGCCCTGAAGATTCGGATAGCCGTAGTTGTTTAACCGTTGGGCGTAACTGGCCACTAGGAACACCCGTGGATGCTGCAGCCCAACGCCAAGCCGTGCATCCCAATCATTGGAGTGAATGAAAAAGGACGGTACGATCGCCTGACCGTTCCCGCCGATGACCGTCACCGGACCGGTCGGGTGGGTGTATTCGTACTGATCCCACGTTCCCTCGGCCATGACGGCAAGCTTGCCGACCGGATACGAAGCGCCGACGCGCCCCGCGAACGAGCCCGAACCACTGATGCCCGATGGATTGAACTCGTTGACGTTCTGCGTGTCAAACAGGTAATCGCCCGAGATAAAATACTCTGCGCCGCGCCCACCGTGCCACGCCATTTGAGATCGCGGGATCAACCTCGTTGTTGCGGCAGTCGTCGCCTCGGGCATTGGTGTCGGAGTGGTCGGCGTCGTCGCGGTCGGCACCGGCTGGCTGCCCAAAGGCAGGGTTAAGATCTGCTGCGCCTGTGCGATGGTCGTCGTGAGCACCCCGATTGACAGCGTCGCTGCGACGCACTCGTGAAATTTCGACAAGACTTTTTTCTCCCTGACGTTTCTTTGGTTCTCTGCAGTTAATGATTTGCGCGAAAGAATCGACGGATTCGGAAGGCTCGCATTTGGAATGCGAACGCGCAAATGTCTCGTTAACTCAGATGACGAAAGTCGCAGTGTGCTAGAAGAGCTGACCTTGAAGTT
>Ga0209169_10000991_pt1 | contig 17476 bp, 15 predicted proteins | sample HubBroMetageWRM4_FD_188346 | JGI IMG/M metagenome (GOLD analysis project Ga0209169, IMG submission 188346) | Warmed soil microbial communities from the Hubbard Brook experimental Forest, New Hampshire - Hubbard Brook CCASE Soil Metagenome WRM 4... | ecosystem: Environmental > Terrestrial > Soil... | reverse complement strand
CCGCTTCGGGTTTGCGTGGATCGGTGGCGGGAATTTCGTTCAGGCCCATCGGCGAGATGCCGAGGAAGGTGATAGCCATCGACATCGTATTCGCGGTGAACTGGCCGCCACACGCACCGGCGCCGGGACATGCGCGATCTTCGAGTTCGCCCAGCTGCTTTTCGGTCATGCGTCCGGCTGCGCACGCGCCGACGGCTTCAAAGACGTCCATGATGGTGACGTCGCGGCCTTCGAATTTTCCGGCTTGAATCGAGCCGCCGTACAGCGAGAGGGAAGGGAGATTCAGACGCGCGAGCGCCATCACGGTGCCGGGAATTGTTTTGTCGCAGCCACAGAGAGCGACGACGGCGTCGAACGCGTGAGCGCGAACGAACAGCTCGATGGAATCGGCGATCACTTCGCGCGAGACGAGCGAGGCCTTCATGCCCTCGGTGCCCATGGTGATGCCGTCGGAAATCGTGATGGTGTCGAATTCGATCGGCGTGCCGCCCGCGGCGCGAACGCCTTCTTTCACTTTTTCCGCGAGCGCGCGCAGGTGGTAATTGCAGGGCGTAACTTCCGTCCACGTGTTGGCGATGGCGACGAGAGGCTTGGCGAGGTCGGCGTCGGTCAGGCCGGTGGCTTTCAGCATGGCGCGAGCCGGAGCCCGCGAAACGCCCTTCTTGATGATGTCGCTCTGCATGAACGCCGATCGCTCCTGTTGCCGAAATCCCTGTTGTAGAAATTCGCTGCCTGAAACAAAAAAGGCCCCGTCACCGGTAGCGCGGTGCGGGGCAGCGGCCTAAGCGAAACCTAGGCGGGTGGCCCGCACCCCGGAAGGGCTACTACCACGACTACCGAGCCGGCTCTGAGAATTCGTTTCATTAATGTTAGGCACTCTTCGCTTGTTAAACCTTTGAAGTTCCGCACCCTCAGTAGGCGCCCGGGCTCGCTATAAGTCCAATTTGTAATTCTTGCTGGAAACATAAAAAATAGTTATGAAGAGTCGCCGAACATTTACTTGACGGCGGAGCGAGGCGTTTCGTATAGTCGGTGCGTGCTGAATTCGTTTTATTACGGTTTCGCCTTTACGAGCCGCTTCCCTTATTGGGGAGCGGGCCGGCGAGACGCGCTCATCAGCACCTAACCAAGCACCACACAGCGCAAAAATCTCGAACCGCCGGCCGCGACCCTCAACGAGGACGCGGCCATTTTTGTTTTTGGGGCATGCCGGAGGCGCAACGTGACGAAGCAAATGAAGATCGGTGATTGGCGTACGAAAATCGACGCAATCGATACCACGCTGTTGCATTTGCTGAACGTGCGCGCCGGATTTGCGCTGGAGGTGGGAAGGTTGAAGGGGTCGCAGGGGCTGGCGTTGCGTGTGCCGCAGCGCGAACAGGAAATCCTCACGCGGTTGAAGAGCCTGAACCCCGGACCGCTCGATGACCGGGCGATCGAGGCGATATACAGGACGATTCTGGGCGAGTCCATCCGGATACAAGCGGACCACGGTCTTGGAGTTGTAGAAATGCCTGCGACACAAACGGAGCAGCAGCGCGGCGATGCAGCGCGGCCGGCGGCGCGTAGCCGCAAGGTGGTTCGCGCATGAAGCTCGCGCACAATGCGCGGATCGCGTTCCAGGGTGAACGCGGAGCGTTTAGCGAGGAAGCTGCGCTGAAGCTGACTGGCGCGAATACTAAGCTGGTGCCGCGGCCGACGTTTGAAGCGGCGTTCAGTGCGATCAGCGAAGGTGTGGCGGATTACATCCTCGCACCGATTGAAAACAGTCTTGCGGGCTCGGTACACCGGTCATTCGACCTACTGGTCGAAAGCGACCTGCACATCATCGGCGAAGTGATCATTCCGATTGCGCACAACCTCATCGCGCTGCCTGGTGCGCGCGTGAACGACCTGGCCGTCGTTGAGTCGCATCCCGTGGCGCTGGCGCAGTGCGAACAATTTTTCATCGCGCATCCGGCGATCAAGCGCGTGGCGGCCGAAGATACGGCCGGCAGCGTGCGTGACATGATGAAGCTCGGCGATCCGAAGCGCGGAGCGATCGCGAGCCGCCGCGCGGCGGAAATTTACGGTGCGACAATTCTCGCGGAGCACCTCGAAGACGACCGCGAAAATTACACGCGCTTTTTGCTGCTCGCGCCGAAGTCGTATGAAGCCGCGACTGCCGAAGTCGCCGACAAGATTTCTTTGGTGTTCGAGTGCCAGCACGTTCCCGGCGCGCTGTATCACGCGCTTGCGCCGTTTGCCCGCCGCAACATCAACATGATGAAGATCGAGAGCCGGCCGATGCGCGGCAAGCCGTGGCAATACCGTTTTCACCTCGATCTACAGGCGTCGGCGCGCGAGCCGGAAGTTGCGGCCGCCGTCGCCGAGCTTGAAAAGCTGTCTGCACAATTTCGAATTTTAGGTTCGTACAAAGCGGCAGAGACCGCGCACGACAAATCCATTTCCGACACGGAGAGATCGCGATGATTTTGAACATGAGCAGCGCAGCTACGGAAGACCAGATCAACCACATTGTGGATCGCATCAAGGAACTCGGCTGCCAGGCGCACGTCAGCCGCGGGGAGGAAAGGACCGTGATCGGAGTCGTTGGCAACACCCAGCAGCACTGGAACGAACTCGACGCGTTGCGATCGGCGGCGGGCGTGGAGGAACTGATTCGGATTCAGCATCCGTTCAAGCTCGCGTCGCGGAAGATGCGGCCGGAGGGATCGATCATTTCGATCGGGAAGGGCGTGACGATCGGCGGCACGGAAGTGGTCGCGGCGGGCGGGCCGTGCGCCGTGGAGTCTGAGGCGCAGATCAACGAGATCGCTGAGAAGGTTGCGGCGGCGGGCGGAAAATTGCTGCGCGGGGGCGCATTCAAGCCGCGGTCGTCACCGTACTCGTTCCAGGGCATGGGTGAAGAGGGCTTGAAGTTGATGCGCAAAGCCGCGGACCGCAACGGACTGCTCGTCGTGAGCGAGGTGATGGACCCGACGCAGATCGAGTTGATGGTGCCGTACGTCGATCTACTCCAGGTGGGCGCGCGCAATATGCAGAACTACTACTTGCTTCGCGCGCTGGGCGAAATTCAGAAGCCGGTGCTGCTGAAGCGCGGGATGTCCGCGACGATCGAAGAGTTGCTGCTGAGCGCGGAATACATCATGTCCGGCGGGAACTACAACGTGATCTTGTGCGAGCGCGGGATCCGCACGTTTGACACGTACATGCGCAACACGATGGACATCGCGGCGATTCCGGTGATCAAGTCGCTTTCGCATTTGCCGGTGGTGGCTGATCCTTCGCACGGCACCGGGCGGCGCGACAAAGTTGCGGCGATGGCGCGAGCGGCGGTGGCAGCCGGAGCGGACGGCTTGCTGGTGGAAGTGCACCAGGATCCTGAGCGCGCGCTTTCCGATGGAGCGCAGTCGCTGTATCCGGAACAGTTTGACCAGATGATGAAAGAGGCGCGCTTGATCGCCGCGGCGGTGGGACGCACGATCGGCGACGCCAAAGTACAACAGGCCGCAGCGCGCAGCTAAGTTACGGGCGGCTTACAGTTCACGCGCGACAGGATCCGAGCAAAATTTTCTGCTCCGGGCGCGGGTCTGCGCGCATCCATTACAGAGTGAAGACAGTGTTATACACTCTGGGCGAACGCCTGAACTGCAATCCGACAAGGAGACGAAATCATGGCCTCACGCACCGATAAGCGCAGCCCCAGCTATGCACAGCTGACCGAGGGCGCCGAAAGATCCAAGCCGATCCTGCACCAGCGCGCGCACGAAATTCAGCCGTACGGCAAAATCGCAAAACTTCCGATCGCGCTCGATGAAAAAGTTTGTGCGCAAAGCGCCGAAAATCTGAACCAAGTGCTCGCGGACACGATGACGCTGCGCGACCTTTACAAGAAGCATCATTGGCAGGTGTCGGGGCACACGTTCTACCAGCTGCACCTGCTTTTCGACAAGCACTACGAGGCGCAGGACGAATTGGTGGACGCGATTGCCGAGCGCATTCAGCTGCTCGGCGCCGTGAGCATCGCGATGGCCGCGGACGTGGCAGAGACGACGATTATTCCGCGGCCGCCGCGCGGCCGTGAAGAAGTGCCCGTGCAGATTTCGCGATTGCTTGAGGCGCACGAATTTTTGCTTCGCGAAGTTCGCACGATGGCGCGCCAAGCGTCTGACGCGGGCGACGACGGGACGAACGATCTGCTGGTGAGCCAGGTGCTGCGCACGAACGAGCTGCAGGTGTGGTTTCTTGCCGAGCATCTGGTGGATACGCCGGCGGTTCGCGCCGAGCGTTAATCTCGCGGCCCGTTGGTCCTGAGGAATATTGCTAGGGTGGGGCAGTGGTTTGGATATAATCCCGCTGCCCCCGAAGTACACGTCCAAGCTGACAGTTAAGGAGGAGTCATGGTTCATGCATCACTGCGTGCCATCGGCCGGAATCTGGTTTTGTTCCTCGGGATTTCGCTAGTTTTCGCATTTGGCGCCAAGGCCCAGGATGTAGTGGTTGGCACGATCGATAAAGTGGATACCGGCGCGAAGACGGTCGCGGTAAAAACGGCCGACGGCACCGTTACTACGGTGAAATACACCGACAAGACTGCTGTGCATGGACTGTCGGACGCAGCGCATGGCGCAGACCTGGCCGGCAAGGCGGGTGGACGAGTGATCGTTCACGACGTGCCGGAAGGAACGGACAAAGTCGCGCGTTCGATCGTTTACGTCGGCGACAAGACGGTGGACAAGACGGACGGAACGATTTTTAAAATTGGTAAGAGGACCAAGACGGTTTCTGTGAAGATGGCGGACAACACGGTGAAAGTCTTCACGATTTCGTCACATGCGACAGTGAATGCGGGTAAGGACGTATTCAAATATTCGGCAGTGACGATGAAGGAAGGCGACCACGTGGTGGTGTATTCGACGGACGAGGCGGGGAAGTCGATCGCGCACGTGTTCGAACATTTCTAAATTCGCTGCGTTGAGTCTGAGAGTTTAGCGGAGCGGCTGGTCGAGCCTTGCGATCCGGGGCGCGTGCCAGCCGTTTCCTTTTTATGCGGAGGTTGCGGGTTGCTGGCCGCGGCCTAGGGCGTAGAGAAGTACTTTTTTGGCGCGTTCGCAGTCGAAGCGGAAGTCGATGTATTGCAGGCGCGCGAGGCGCAGAGGCACGTCGCAATCGCGGTAGAGAATCGGGAGGACGCGTTTCTTTTTCTGGAGCGCGTAAGAGACTTCGTCGAGCACGTTTTCAGAGCACGACGAGCTGGGCGAGAGGATTACCAGCACGGTGGGGCTTTTTGTGAGTGCGGCTTCCACGGCGCGATCCCAGGCGATGCCCGGCGGAATGTCGAGTTGATCGATCCAGACGTCGGCGCCTGCGGCTTTCAGGTCTTCGGCGAGGCGGAGCGCGAAGGTTGAGTCGGCACGGCAGTAACTGAGGAAGGCGGTGCCGGGAAGCGGCGCGGGCAGCGGAATCGGCTCAGAGATGTGGACTTCGTGCTGAGCGGCGGGCGCGCCGGGCTCGATCTTCGTCGTGGATTCGGCTGACACGATCGTGCGAGCGGACTCCGTGGCCTTGAGCTTTTTCGAGTTCTGAGTGGCGGGGAACAGCGGCGAGGTTTTTTCTCGCGCGTGAATTTCGATGTCGCCGGCCGATTCATTACCAGTTTGCTTTGCAAGCGCGGCGAAATGTTCGGCGAGGGCTGCTGGCGACGCGCCTGAGGCCAATTTTTCGAAGAGCGACGAGACGACGGATTGTGTGACGCGCCCGCGCAGCGCCGGTACCGCGAGCACTGCCGGGAGTCCAAGCTCGACCAACTCGCGCGCGGAAGTCGCGAATGATTGCTTATCGCCGCTGGCTGAGTGCAGAACGACGAGCTTCAAGGACGGGTTGACGGCCACGATCGCAGCGAAATATTTCAGCGAAAGATTCCGCAGACGCTTGTCGCTCGAAAGCAACGCGACGGAGCCGTGCGCGTCGCGCTCCGGCGCGACGGCGACGATGTGCAACACGTGCCACGAGTCTTCCGCGAGCTTTTGAACGAGCGCCGCTTCTGTGGGCAATGAGAGACGGGCGAACGTCCAATCTCCATCGGGCTCAAGAGCGACAGCGCCTTGAAACTGCTCCCATAGCGATTCGTCGTCAAACCGAGGTTTACCGGCGGGATTGACGAAGCAGAACAACGCCTTCACGAATAGAACCTCATGTCGTTGGCCGCTAGCTCGAGCTTCAGCGCAAATCCGGCAGCTTCGCGCCGCACACCATGCAGAAGCCGGCATCTGCCGTTGCCTTCGCACCGCATACGTCGCAAAAGCGGCGAACGAAATGCGTCGCCGTGCCATCTTTCGGCGCGGTGCGAGTAGTCTGTATCACGCGGCTGTAGCCGCCGGTATCGACCCAAGTGAGCAATTCTTTCGCGCGCATCACCGTCCACGGATGATTTGAGCCATAGATGCTCAGGTACTTCATGATTTTGTCGGTCGCGGATGCGTCGAGCATTTCGAATTCTTGCGCTTGCGCGATGAAGTCTTCGACGTTCGCTTTCTCCGCGTATTTTTTCGGAAGGCCCGCGAGCTTCATCATGGCGCGCGTCGCGGTCTCAGGCTGCTGGCAGCCGAGCAGTCCGGCGCGGTCCGCGGTCAATTCGGAAGTGCGCTGCCAGTGCAGAAGCGCAACCTGCAAACCCATGCTGAGATAGTTGCCGATGCCAAGCGTGACGTCACCGATGATATTTCCGATGACCGGCAGGTAACTGGCGATCTGATAGTAGAGGACGTGGCCGCTCTTGATGTGGCCCATCTCGTGCGCTATTACGAAGAGCAATTCGTCGTCGTCGAGACGGTCCACAGTGCCGGAGTTCACCACGATCACGGGTTTTTCGACGCCGGAGGTGAACGCGTTGATGTCCTCTTCGTTCTTGATATACATCTCGGGCGTGATCGGCAGCGCGAGTCGATCGCGCGCCGTGGCGAAAATCTTCCATAACTCCGGAAAATTATCGGGCGTGACGCGAATGAAGCTGCCTGTGAGTTGGATGCGCAGCATGCGCTCCATTCCCCAGCTGTTCACGGCGCGGACGAGCGTCTCAAGGCCCGCGGTGCGCTGCAGCGCGTCGAGAGCTTCGGCGTCATCGGGATGCTCATATTCTTGCGGGTAAAGCCCGGGCAGATTGATGGCCATCGTTCTCACCAGAGAGGTTTCTGACGCTTCGCCACGCCATACGCGTCCGTGATTGCCCAGCCCCACACGCCGAGCGAGACGATGCCGGGAAGAATCGCGCCGGTGCCGATCGTGACGGAACCAAAAGCGCCGGCGAGGATTAGCAGTACAAAGTAGACGAGCCACAGCAGGCCGGCTTTTTTGAAGTCGCCGTTGTAGAGCTGTCCGGCCGCGGGGAAAAGAAACGAGATCAGCGTCGCGATGAACGGATTTTTTCCGTCGGCGTATTTTTTCGAGGATTGCCGGCCGCCGGGATGGTAGCCGCGCATCGGCTCATGTTGGACGGGAAGCGCGCGTGCCGGCGCAACCGCGGCTGACGGAGTTTGCGAGGCACTCGGAGCGGCGCTGGGCGCGGCTGCCGGCGCGACGCCCGCCAGAGGTTCGCCGCATCGCGCGCAGAAGTGCGCGCCGTCGCGGTTGGTGTGCTGGCAGTGGCTACAGATCATGGGACCTCCCGGCGAGTCGGGGTTACACTGTTGATGTCGAGGGGCCTGGAAACAGTGCTGCGCGGTGAAGCGGCGTGGCGTCTCGAATCGACGCAGACGACTACGCGGTGCCGTCGCCACGAGAGCCGAAATTATCTACACGCGGCTAAGGCTCGTCAACCACGGACCGGTTAAATGTCTGCTCACAGCCGGAACGCGCGACGGGGACGAATTCCACACACCGGCCGTGCGAAATTTGGAAAAAATTCTGTCGCGTACGAGTTGAACGAAACGCCGACTCCCGGTAAGATAGTCGTCTTGCTTGTCACTGTTTGCCGCGCCGTGCGGCGGGCCGTGAGCGTGTTGGGAGGTCGTACAATTGGCAGTACATCAGATTCTGGATCTGATTATCCTGGTTCGAGTCCAGGCCTCCCAGCCAACTCTTCAATCTTAGCCACCGTAACTCCTCGCAGTATTCACACCCGAGATAGCTAACAATGAACAGAGCGCTGAAGTTCGCCGAAATCCTGTCTAGCTCGACCGTATAGTGCGAAGGTGGTCGTCAGCAATTACAAACCGGAGTTGTAGTTGTGTTGTGTGCAATTGGTTTTCGGTGTTGCAGCTGTTTGGGTCGCTATCCGAAAGAGTCCCTTGCAAGACAGGAACGGCGAGTTGTGGCCAAATCAGCGTTTAGGGAAGGCTGCCTTCCTTGTTTTCGGAACGGCGACAGTGCTGTTCTCGATCTGGGGTTTGTATCTAAATCGCCACTAATGCAAGTTTCCAGTGAAGAGTCCTAACAAGCGTAAGAAGTTTTACACACCAAACCGCTGGGCAAGTGCACAAGATTTTCGATTGTGAGAAATTTACGCAGGCAGATTCGGTTCCCATGTCAAAAGCTATCGAAGCCGCGATTCGTTCGAAACATTGGAAGAAGGCGCGTCAACTCGTCCGAGCCGAGCTCCGAAAGGAGCCTGGTAGTCATTGGCTTATTACGCGGCTTGGACTTACGTTCTACGAAGAGCGCGCATATCGGACGTCGCTCGCGTATTCGCAAAAAGCTCTCAAACTTGCTCCCGGCTGTCCTCTCGTTTTGTGGGATTACGCTGGAGCCCTTCAAATGCTTGGAAAGCACCGGCTCGCTCTGAGGGTGTATCGACAGCTCCTTTCGCGGGGTGTTGAACGGATTGCTTACGGCGATTGCGGCGAGGGGCGTCGTTGGGCACGGGGATTGATCGCTGACTGCCACTATCGTGTTGCGACGAGTTACAGGAAGCTAAAAAAGCGCAGCGCGGCGATTGACTCCTATCAGAAACATTTGAAGATGCGCGGTCCAGGGTGCAGTTCCATCTACGCGGTTCGGACTGTGAGGAAAGAACTGTCCGAATTAATCTTCCCACATCTCAATTCTTGACCTCCCAGCCGACTTTTTCTTTGCGGTAAGCCATCTTTCGAGCTGACCCGATTTTCTGCCTATGCGTAAACTTTGCGGATTTAACGACGCTCGGCGCGGGAAACCTGTCCTAAACTTGTCGCACGTCAGCGCCGGCGAGGCGGGTTTGTGGCGCTTTTGTGCGAGCTGACTTTGCGACATGCCGAAGGTTGCGCTTTTCATTCCGTGTTTTGTGGACCAGCTGATGCCGCAGGTGGGGCTGGATATGGCGGCGGTGCTACGCCGCGTCGGATATGAGGTTGCGTTTCCCGAGGAGCAGACTTGTTGCGGGCAGCCGGGATTTAATTCGGGCTACTGGAATGATGCGCGTCCGCTGGCTGAGCGGTTTCTGCGCGTTTTTCGCGACTGTGAGCTGATCGTTGCCCCTTCCGGATCGTGCACCACGATGGTGCGGGTTTTCTATCCGCAGCTCTTGGCGGACTCACCGCTCGCGGGCGAGGCTACGCAAATTGGAAAGCGCACGTTTGAATTTTCAGAGTTTATGGTGGCGGTCGCGAAGGTTACCGATGTGGGCGCGGATTTTCCGCACAAGGTGACGTACCACGACGCATGCCATGCGCTGCGCGAACTGCACCTGAAGCATGAGCCGCGTAAGCTGCTCGCGAGGGTGCGCGGGCTTGAGCTTGTGGAAATGCCGTTCAGCGAGGAGTGCTGCGGATTCGGCGGCACGTTTTCGACGAAGTTCGGCATGATTTCCTCTGCAATGGGCGACACGAAAGCTGGCAACGCCGCGAAGTCCGGCGCCGAATATGTGACTTCCACCGATCCCAGTTGCCTAATGCAAATCGACGGCATCTTGCGCCGCCGCAACTCGCCGATACGTACGATCCACATTGCGAGCATTCTTGCACGCACAGTTCCACGATCGGTCGGCTCGATGCGGAGGGAAGCGCGATGACCACAACGGCGCAAGAATTTCTGCGGCGTGCTGCGGAGAAATCCGCCGACATCGTGCACCGGCAGATCATCCGCAAGAACATGGACACGTACGAAGAGGCGGTGGCGCAGAGCCGCGGGCGTTTTCAGAATTGGCAGTCGGCGCGTGAGCGGTGCCAGGCGATCAAGCGCGATGCGGTCGAGCACCTCGATCACTACCTCGAGCGCTTCGAAGCTGCAGTGCAGGCGCGCGGCGGGAAGGTTTTCTGGGCGGAAACGGGTGAGCAGGCGCGGCAGTACGTGCTGGATCTCGCGGCGAAACACAACGTACGCACGATCACGAAATCGAAGTCGATGGTCGCGGAAGAAATTCACCTAACGCCGGCGCTGGAAGAAAAAGGCATCGCGGTATTCGAGACGGACCTTGGCGAGTTTATTGTTCAGCTTCGGAATGAGCCGCCGTATCACATCGTGACGCCGGCGATGCATTTGACGCGCGCGCAGATCGCGGAGCTATTCAAGGAGAAGCTGGGTGGAATCGATACCGACGATCCGGTGGAACTCGTCGCGGCGGCGCGGGTGGCGCTGCGTCGCGCGTTTTTCAGCGCGGAGATGGGAATTACGGGCGCGAATTTTCTGGTGGCCGATCTGGGCCTGGTCGCGATTACCACGAACGAGGGCAACGCCGATCTTGGCGTGACGCTGCCGAAGATTCACGTGGTAATTACCGGAATCGAAAAAATAATTCCGCGGCTGCAGGACCTCGCGCTTTTTTGGCCGATGCTCGCGGGCTCCGGCACCGGGCAACCGATTACCGTGTACAACACGCTTGTGGGGGGGCCGCGCGGCGCGGGCGAGTGCGCGGGGCCGGAAGAGTTTCACGTGATCCTGCTGGATAACGGCCGTACAGACCTGCTCGCCGATCCCGAGCAGCGCGAGGTGCTTCATTGCATTCGCTGCGGCGCGTGCCTGAATGCGTGCCCGGTGTATCGCAACATCGGCGGACACACTTACAACACGACGTATTCGGGGCCGATCGGGAGCGTGCTCACGCCGCATCTTCGCGGGCTGAATCAGTTTCAGCATCTTTCTTACGCGTCGTCGCTTTGTGGCGCGTGCGCGGAAGTTTGTCCCGTGAAGATCGATCTGCATCACCACTTGTTGGAGAACCGGCGCAACGCGGTGAACTCTGCCGACCGACCGGTGTCTGAGCGTTTTGCATTCAAGATGTGGAAGTGGGCAATGGGCGGAGCGGGGCGGTTTGCGTTTGCGGGTGCCGCGGGAAAATTGGCGCTGCGGACGCTGTACGCGCTTGGTATGCAGGGAACTGCGCTCGATCCGCTCGGCGCGTGGACGAAATTTCGCGCGGCGCCGCCGTTGCCCGGGAAGTCATTTCGCGCGCAGTGGAAGGAGCAAAATGGCGGCCGTTGAAAATTCCGGACGCGCGGCGATACTCACGCGGATTCGCACTGCGCTGAAGACTCCGGCGAAGACGCACGACGCGCACGGCAACGGTGCGGCCGCGGCGCGCGTCGATATTTTTGCTCCGGTTGGCGATCCGCTCGAGCGATTTCGCCGCGAGTGCGCTGGGAACAAGACGGAGCTGATTGTTACGCCGAGTTTTGACGCTAGCGTGGCGGCTGCGTCGGCGATTCTTGCGGAGATGCACGCGGGCGAAATTTTCGTGCAGGACGCGCCACGGCTTCGCGGTGCGGCGGTGCAATTTGGCGCGGGACGGTCGGTGCGTTGGTCGTGCGATGGCGGGCCGCTTGAAGCGACGGATGTCTGTGTGACGCTGGCGGAGCTTGTAGTGGCGCAGACGGGGTCGGTCCTGATTTCGTCGGATTGTGGCGGGCGGGGCGCAACTGTAGTGGCGCCGGTGCACATCGTTCTCGCGGAGATGGAGCAGCTGGTGCCGGAGCTTGAGACGGCGTTGGCGCAGGCGTACGGGCCGGCGTCGCGGAATTCGTATTTGTCGTTGATCACGGGGTCGAGCCGGACGGCGGACATTGAGAAGATTTTGGTGATGGGTGCGCACGGGCCGAAGCGGTTGATTGTGATTTTGGCGGAGGGTTAGGGTTTAGAGTCGGTTGGAGGGAAGGCCGACTACTGTACACAGGCGAACTCCAGCCTGTGCCACCTGCTTGTCTCTTTAAATTTGTTTGAGCTTGGCGTCGGTTGGGTGCCTATCCGGGGATTGTGCTCCAAGGGGCGCGGCGGTGGCGCTGATCGGTTGCGAACCACCATCCGGCTACGCCTAGAACAAAGAGGATTGAAATTGCGGCGCCTAGGGTGCGGTCGGGTGTTCGGGAAAATTCAACGACGACTACGTGGCGGCCGGCGGGTATTTGTAGGAGGAGCTGGCCAGTGTCGTCCACGGCGTAAGCTTGCACCGGATTGCCGTCGATCGTCGCGCGCCACGCGGGAAACTTCAGTAGGCGCACGCCTACTGTGTCGGGATCGTCGCCGGCGTCGTAGGTGAATTCGCGGTGCTCGGCGGTCCAGCGTGTGACGTGAACTTTTTTCGCCGCCGTCGCAGCGAGCTTCCCGGTGTCGGAACTTTGCGTTGCAATCAGCGGAGCCGGCGGGCCGGGCGGATCGCCGTAAGGAATGTTCGCGCCGGGCAGGGAGTAGCGATCGCTGCCGACAGGCTGATACTCGTCGGTGCCTTCGTAACCGTTGCCGGAGTGAATGCCACCGCTGAGCACGGGAATATCCTCGCTATCCCACCAGCAATCGCTGACGACTGCCGCGCCGAGCACCACAGCCATTACGCCGAGCGACGTCCACGTGGCGACCTGTGTCCAGCGCCGTACCGGAAGCGCCGCCATCACAAACGCAAACACGAATCCGAGCGGCCCCATCCATCGCCAGGGAAATTGCATGAACGCGAGCTTGGGCAGCAGGCGCCAAAAAATCGCGCTGATCGGGAGCATCAGAAACACGCTGGCCGCGCCGAGCGAGACGATCAACCACCACGCTGCGCCAAGCTGCTTCGCGCGCCTCGATACGAACACGGCCGCGATGGCAGCGATCAGGATCATCGTCACCGCGACGGTGGAGACTTTCCAATTGAAGTAGAGAAACTCCGGATCGTTCGCGTGGGTGTAAAGAAAATTGTCGGTGGGCTGCAGCAACGAAACCAGCGCCTGTGAGATTTGCACCCAACGCTGTTCCAACGCGGCCGGGATAATGTAAAGCGCAGCGAGGCCGAAGCCGCACACCATCGCCGCGCCGCCTGCCAGCAACGTGCGAGCGCTTTTTTGCAGCAACGCGCTCACTAAAAGTAGAAGAGCCAGAGAGTACGTGGCGATCACTGCGGCCGGCGCGTTCGTGAGCCAGACGAGCGCGAATACCACGGCGAGCGGCGGCGCCGCGCTCCAGCCATCGCGCATCACGCGCGTGAGCCGCCAAATCAAAAATGGAAACAGCGCGCCGGCGAGCAGCTCCGCGAAATCGCTGCGGTAGTAAACGATGATCAAATTGTAGGGATTCACCGCGAAAAGTACGGCCGCCGCGCGGGCCTGCGACGGCGTGAGCCGCTCGCGCGCCATCCGCCACATGCCAGCGCCGCCGAGCACCAGCGCGATCCAGATGAATGCACCCGGAACTATCTTCCACGGCAGCACCAATCCGAGCGCGGCGCCGAGCATCCACGATACCGGCGGATAAAAAATGAATCGCGGCTCGCCGAATCCAAGGTTGGCCCACTCGGCCCAGCGCGGGAAGAAAATGCCTTCGCGCCACTGGCCAGAAACGTCGAGCCACGACGCCATATGAAACTGAAAATCGTGGCCGGACGCGTTGCCGAGAAACCACATCGGCGCCGTGACCGCCGTCGCGACGATCGCGAGCAACAGAAACACGCGGACGCCATCGCGTCGCGATGATTCGCGCGCGTAGCCCACCGCCGCCACCGAACTGTTCCCTGAATTCAATGTGTCCGTCACGCCGCCTTCATACGGCCATCGAGAATACTCAATCGCGCACATCGGTGGCCACCGGTGATTATGGTTTCGCGGTGACGAGCCGATACAAGCTTCTGGGGCTTCTTGCCAACGCGCAATGCATATGGGTACAGTCTTTCGGCGTTAGTGGTGTGCCAGCGCAGGCTCGCAAAGTCTGCCCGGTCCATAAACGGGACCGGCCGTTACAAACGAAGAGTCGCCGCTGGGATTCGCGACCGCGACGCCGGCCCATCTCGACTTTGAAGGATGAACATGCCAGCGGACCCGACGTCCGGGAAATCTGTACAGAACACGGCTGAAGACGATCGCCTCAAGTCCGCCACCGAACGCGAGGTGCACTGGAAGCGCTGGGGGCCGTATTTGTCGGAGCGGCAGTGGGGCACGGTTCGCGAGGACTACAGCGCGAACGGCGACGCGTGGAATTACTTCCCGCATGACATGGCGCGTTCGCGCGCGTATCGCTGGGGTGAGGACGGGATCGGCGGAATTTGCGACCGGCACCAGCACATCTGCTTCGCTCTCGCGATGTGGAACGAAAAAGATCCCATCCTGAAAGAGCGGCTCTTTGGCCTCACGAACAAGGAAGGAAATCACGGCGAGGATGTGAAGGAGTACTACTACTACCTCGACGCAACGCCGACCAGTTCGTATCTGAAGTATCTGTACAAATATCCGCAGGCCGAATTTCCCTACGACCACTTAGTAGATGAGAACCGGAGCCGCAACCGGCTGCAGCCCGAATACGAGCTGATCGATACGGGGGTGTTCAACGAGAATCGCTACTTCGACATTTTCATCGAGTACGCGAAGGTGAACGGCGAAGACATCCTGATCAAAATCACGGCGTGCAATCGCGGGCCGGAGGCTGCGCCGCTGCATTTGCTGCCCACGCTGTGGTTCCGCAACCGGTGGGACTGGGGCGACGAATACGAGCGTCCGCAGGTGGTGCAGGTGGATGGGATCGATGGCGGCGTGCTGCTCGAGATGGACGAATTTCATTACGGCAAGCGCTGGATGCTGTGCGAAGGCTCGCCGGAGCCGCTCTTCACCGAGAACGAAACCAACAACGAGCGGCTCTACGGCCAGAAAAGCGTAACGCCATTTGTGAAGGATGCGTTTCACCGCTACCTGGTGAATAAAGAGCAGGGCTGCGTCAACCCCGATCATGCGGGCACGAAATTCGCGGCGCATTATTCGATGATGATTCACCCGGGCCAATGCCAGACGATCAAGCTTCGCCTGACCGACCAGAAAATCGCTCCGGCCGGGCAGCCGGCGTCCGCGTACTTCAACGCCGACTTTGAAGCGACATTCGAGCAGCGCATCAAGGAAGCGGACGAATTTTACGCGAAGCGTATCGATCCAAAGCTTAGCGAAGACGCGCGGCGTGTTCACCGGCAGGCGCTCGCCGGCCTTTTGTGGTGCAAGCAGTCTTACCATTACGACGTGCGCCGTTGGCTCGAAGGTGATTCGACGCAGCCCAAGCCGGACGCGAGCCGGTACTACGGCCGCAATCACGAATGGACGCACCTTTATAACTCCGACGTGATCTCGATGCCGGACAAGTGGGAGTATCCGTGGTATGCGTCGTGGGACCTCGCGTTTCACTGCGTGTCGATGGCGCTGATCGATCCGGAATTCGCGAAGGAGCAGCTCGTGCTGTTTCATCGCGAGTGGTACATGCACCCGAACGGGCAAATTCCTGCGTACGAGTGGAATTTTTCAGACGTGAATCCGCCGGTGATGGCGTGGGCTGTCTGGCGCGTTTACAAAATCGCTGGGCGCGTGGAAGGGAAAGAAGACCGCAATTTCCTGGAGCGAGTGTTTCACAAGCTGCTGATGAATTTCACGTGGTGGGTGAACCGCAAAGACCCGGAAGGCCGCAACGTTTTCGAAGGCGGCTTTCTGGGCCTCGACAACATCGGCGTGTTCGATCGTTCCACACCGCTCGGCCCGGGAAATTTTATCGAGCAATCGGACGGCACCAGCTGGATGGCGATGTTCTGCCTGGACATGCTGGCGATTTCGCTCGAGCTGGCGCGCGAAGATCCGGCGTATGAAGACGTGGCGAGCAAGTTTTTCGAGCACTTTGTCTACATTGCGCAGGCGATGAACGACATCGGCGCGGAATCGATGGGCGAATCCGGCATCGGACTGTGGGACGACGCCGACGGCTTTTACTATGACGTGCTGCACCTCGGAGCGACCACGAAGCTGCCGATGAAGGTGCGGTCGATGGTCGGGCTGATTCCGCTTTTCGCCGTCGAGACGTTCGAGCCGGAAGACCTCGAACGGCTGCCGAGCTTCCGCAAGCGCATGCAGTGGTTCATGGCGCACAACCCGGATTTTTCCGATCACGTGGACATGAGTCAATCGACGCCAAAGGGCGCGCGGCTACTGCTTACGATTGCGAATCGCAGCAAGCTCGAGCGCATCTACAAATACCTTTTCGACGAGAATGAATTTCTCTCGCCGCACGGCATCCGCGCGCTATCGAAATTTCACAAGGACCATCCGTTCACGCTGCACGTCGGTGCGCGCGAAGCGTCGGTGGATTACGAGCCGGCGGAATCGAACTCCGACCTCTTTGGAGGCAATTCGAACTGGCGCGGGCCGGTGTGGTTTCCGCTGAATTTCCTGATGATCGAATCGCTGCAGCGCGTGCACTACTACTACGGCGACGAGTTTAAGGTGGAGTACCCGATGCGTTCGGGCGCACAGAAGACGCTGTGGGAGGCGGCGCGCGATATCTCACAACGGCTTTCCGGATTGTTCCTGCGGCGCGACGACCGGCGCGCGGTGTACGGCAACGTGGATCTTTTCCAGAAAGATCCCAACTGGCGCGATTTGATTTTGTTCTACGAGTATTTCAACGGCGATACGGGCGAAGGCCTCGGCGCGAGCCACCAGACGGGTTGGACCGCGCTGGTGGCCAAGCTGATCGAGCAGAGCGGGGAGTAGTGCGAGATTGCGCGCGCGCTCGGCCTAAAAATCCGTTACGAGTCCGAGGCCGAGCGATACGCGGTTGATGTATCCGAAGTACGCGACCGTGAGCACGACTTCGCGAATCGCCGCGTCGTCCCATGCAGCTTCCTTCAACGCGTCGATGTCTTTCTGCAGAATATCGTCCGGCGTTTTGGTGAGCTTCTCCGCGAAACGAAAAAGCGCCTTCACCTTCGGCTCAAAGGGGCCGGTCTCGTAATCCGTTGTGAGCTTCTTCTCCATCGCGCGGTCGATTCCAAATCGCCGCAGAAGCTCCATGTGAAATTTCACGCAGTAGGAAGACGAATTGATGCTGCTCACCACCACGGCGACTTGTTCTTTTACGAGCTTGGTCAACGCGCCGTCACTCATGATCGCGTCGTCCAGCGCCAGCTGCGCTTCGATCACTTTCGGTTTTGCGCCCAGCGACATGAAATAGTGCGGCAAAAAGCCCAGTCCCTGTTCGAGATTGCGGTAAATTTCCTTCAGTTCCGGCCCGGCCTGCGCTGGCTCAATTTCGCTTACAAAACCCATTGGCACACTCCTGTGGATTAATGCGTGGG
>Ga0209169_10000989_pt1 | contig 17492 bp, 14 predicted proteins | sample HubBroMetageWRM4_FD_188346 | JGI IMG/M metagenome (GOLD analysis project Ga0209169, IMG submission 188346) | Warmed soil microbial communities from the Hubbard Brook experimental Forest, New Hampshire - Hubbard Brook CCASE Soil Metagenome WRM 4... | ecosystem: Environmental > Terrestrial > Soil... | reverse complement strand
CCATGCTGGAAGTGGTATTGCAGAATGCGTGCGGCCAGCGCCGGACTCAGCGTTGTATCGTGCGCTTCCACGGTGCGCACGACTTCGCCGCGGCAGACAACTTCGGTTGCCGATAGTCCCGCAATCTCGGCGGGGAGGACGAGATTGATCTCCAACTGTGAATTCGGCTGCAGCAATTCCTCAGTCTGGAAAAGCATTCCCGAACGGCTGATGTTTTCGGTGGTGCCATCGTGCCACTGTTTTTCGCCAAGACGACGATAACGCAGCGGCAGGTGAAGCTGGAAGCGTTGCGCACGCGAGGGCGAACCCGCTTGAGTCTGTACAGTGTGACGCGCTGAGTGGAGTGACATGGCAACCTCCGGATCAGGGGTGGTATCGAGCACTTCGCGGACGATACGTTTCAGGTCGCGAAGATTGAAAGGCTTCTGCAGCAGCCGGACGCCGGCATCGAGCGTGCCGTTGTGTCCGACAACGTTCTCCGTGTAGCCGGACATGTAGAGAACTTTCACGTTCGGCCGAATTTCGGAGATGCGCTGCGCGAGTTCACGCCCGTTCATACCGGGCATGATGACGTCGGTGAGCAGCAGGTGAATGACGGCCTCATGCGCTACCGCGATCTGCATGGCGACGGCGCCGTCGGCAGCCTCGATGACGCGGTATCCCTGCTTCTCGAGATATTGCCGCGCGAGATAGCGCAGATTGGCTTCGTCTTCGACCAGCAAAATCGTCTCGGTGCCGGGTTCGACTCTCTGATGTTCGATGGGCGCGGCGATCTGCGCGACTTCTTCCACCGAGGCCACGCGCGGCAGGTAGATTTCGAAGGTTGCTCCTCTGCCCATTTCGCTGTACACCCAGATGTAGCCGCCGCTCTGTTTGACGATTCCGTAGACCGTGGATAGTCCCAGTCCGGTGCCCTTCGGACCTTTCGTGGAGAAAAATGGTTCGAAGATGTGCGACTGAGTCTCCGAATCCATTCCGATTCCGGTGTCTTTGATGGCGATCATCACGTAGTCGCCGGGGCGCAAGGGCGCATGATGGCGGGCGTATTCCTCATCGAGCGTGACGTTGGAAGTTTCGATGGTGAGCTTTCCGCCGGAGGGCATGGCATCGCGCGCGTTGACGGCGAGGTTCATGATGACCTGCTCGATCTGGCCGGAGTCGGCGCGGACGTGCCAGAGATTCTGGTGAGGAACCATGACCAGATCGATGTCCTCGCCGATCATGCGGGTGAGCATGCGGAGGTTTTCGGTGACCACCGAGTTCAGGTTGACGATCTTGGGCGCGAGCATTTGCTTGCGGCTGAAGGCCAGGAGCTGCCGCGTCAATGACGATGCGCGTTCGGCGGCGCTGGCAATTTCCTGCGCCGGCGCGCGGAGGTCGGGCTCGGAGACGAGGCGTTCCAGAAGAAATTCCGAATAGCCCGAGATCACCATCAGAAGATTGTTGAAGTCGTGGGCGATTCCTCCGGCGAGACGGCCGACAGCTTCCATTTTCTGCGACTGGCGCAGTTGCTGTTCGAGCGCGCGCCGTTCGGTGACGTCTTCGGTGAACAGTTCGAAGATGACTGCGCCTTCTTTTCCATTGGTGACCGAGCGGCCGGATATGCGAACCACCGTGGTCGTGCCATCTTTGCGGCGCCACTCGGCGTTGAGCCCTTTAAAGGGCGATGAGGAGCGGAGAAAGTCGGCGAGTTCGAACCAGTGGTCGTTATCGGAGTAAAGGTTGAAAATGTGCTGGCCGATCATCTCGTCAGGCGAGGGGTAGCCGAGAGTTTCGAGGAAGGCTGGGTTCGCGTCGAGGATCTTTCCGCTGGCATCGCAGCGGCAGATACCATACGGGGCATTCGTCACCAGTGAGCGCAGATTGAGCTCCGAGCGATGCAGGTTTTCCTGCACCGCGCGTAGCGCTGCGTTCAGCCAGCAGATAAGCATGGCCACGAAAAAGAAGAGTGACAGGCGAAGGATGGCCGTGCGCAACTGCTCCGGAGTGTGCTCGCCCGCCAGAGAAAAGTAGGCGCTGACGGTCATGGCGAAGGCTGTGGCCACGGCGCCGGGCTTCCAGCCTCCGTACCAGGCACTGACCATCACGGCCACGCCGAACAGCGCGAGGCGGCTTTCGGAGACGTTCGTCAACAGAACCGTGGGAATTAAAGCGAGGGCCGTGCTGAGGACGGCGACTCCGTAACGGAGAATCGGCGCACGAGCAGGCGGAATGCGGAGTAGGGGGAGGGTTACTCGCATGTCAACCATGCTAGTGCCAAAATGGGAAACGCGCGAGTTACAGGAGTACATTCTTGTATCGCAAAAGGCACGGATGTGGCAGGAATCGGGCTGTGGCCGTCGGGACAGTGGCTAGGAGGACAATGGCACATAACAAAACACGCGGACGTGAATCGGGCTTGCATCGAAGGCGGTAAATCTGGAGACTAGGCGGGACCGGGCAGGGTGGTCGTTTCTAGATTCTCGTTCTTATATTGTCGTTCATATTTTCGTTTATATTCGCGAGCGGCAAAGAAATTTCTTCGACATGAATATTGGACTTTTTGGCGGGACGTTCGATCCCATCCATCGCGGGCATCTGGCGCTGGCGAAGGCGGCGCTGGAGCGCTGCAAGCTGAATCGCATTCATTTCGTTCCGGCGAACATTCCGCCGCATAAACAGAATCAGCCGATGACTGCGTTCTTTCACCGGTTTGCCATGCTGGCTTTGGCGACAGCCGAGGAGAAGGCGTTTTTGCCTTCATTGCTGGAGTCGCCGCAGGAGGGCGCAACTCCGATTCGGAAAGATAGTAAAGAGAACAAGGAGAAGCCGAACTACACCATCGATACCGTCCGGCAGATGAAGCGGTCGTTCAAGGCGAGCGACAAACTGTTTTTGCTGATTGGCATGGACGCGTTCGCTGACATCGCCAAATGGCACCAGGCGGAAGAATTGTTCCGCGAGGTCGTGTTCGTGGTCGCAGGGCGCCCGGGATATTCGCTGGCTGATGTGGCGAACGCGCTGCCCGAGAAGCTGCGCCCGCGGGCGGAGGTCACCAAGCCGTTCCACAAGCAGCCGGCGACGGGCGACCTGATGCTGCCGGGGGCGACGATTCACCTGCTGGGAGATCTGAAACAGCCGGCGTCGGCGACGGCGATCCGCGAGGCTGCGGCGGCAGGCAAGCCGATGGGGAAGTTTGTTGATCCGGCGGTTGGCGAATATATCCGGAAGATGGGGCTGTATAAGTAGGTCGTTGGTCGATGGTTGTCGGCCAAAATCCCTCGCCATCCATGCCATCGCGCGCGGTTCGAAAGCCGCGACTCGGTTACAATGGAATGTCTCGAATGACGACTTAACGACGTGTGATCCGGGCTGGCGTCCCAAACCGCCGACTTCCAGGGAGTTTGAACCATGTCTCAGAACCACTACAGCACGAAGCGCAAGCGCCGTCCTCGGAACAAGAATCGCAAGGACTCGACGGCTGACACGATGGCGAAGTTGCGCCAGCTGGCCGCCGCAGATGCGAAAAAGTCGGCGAAGTAATCGCAATTAAAAAGAAAACCCATCCAAGCGCCATCGACTAGCGACCACACTGAATGAAGAAAAGCGAACTGAGAAAGCAAGTTGCGGACGTTATCCAGGCCTGTCTCGAGAAGAAGGCCGAAGAACTCAGCATTTTGGAAATGGAAAAGGGGTCGGGAGCGTTTACCGACTACTTTGTGCTGTGCAGCGGGACCAACCCACGTCAGGTTCAGGCCATTGCCGATGAGGTGGAGCGGCGGCTGAAGGCCGTGGGCGTGCGTCCGAACCAGATCGAGGGCTACAAGCAGGCCGAGTGGGTGCTGCTCGACTACGTGGATTTCGTGGTCCACGTTTTTTCCGAGCACGCGCGCAAGTTTTATGATCTGGAGCGGCTGTGGAAGACGGCGAAGCGGCTGACTCCGGGCGATCTGACCACCAAGGCTCCGAAGAAACGCAAGGCTGCGGCGAAACCGGCGGCCAAGCCCGCGGCGAAGAAGAAGAAAAAGAAGGCGTAGCCGCTTTGTTACCCTCCGTATTCTTTATTCCGTGAAGCTCAAAATTGCATGGATCGGGAAGACGAAAGAGCCCGCGATTCAGGCGCTCACCGAGGAGTATCTCAAGCGAATTTCGCGTTATGCGCCAGTGGAGGGCGTCAGCCTGCGCGATGAAGCCGCGCTGCTCGAACTGTGTGGACGGGGTGGAAGTTCGAAAGGCGCAAAAGCTACTCTGACGCTGCTGGATTCGCGCGGGAGAGAATTTTCTTCGGAAGGCTTCGCCAAATTTCTAGGTGATTATCAGGATCGCAATCCGTTGCCGCTGGTGCTCGCCATCGGAGGCGCGGATGGTTTCAGCGAAAAAGCGCGGGCCGCGGCGCAGCACACAATCTCACTCGGCAAGATGACGCTGGCCCACGAACTGGCGCGCGTCGTATTGCTGGAACAGGTCTACCGGGCGTTCACGATTCTGAAGGGGCATCCCTATCACTCGGGGCACTGAGGCTAATTTGCGATTGTTGATTGCTGATTGAAACGCAGGTCAGGTCAGTGCTTTGAATCGTCCTTCGCTGCAGTACCGAGCAAAATCCGCATAATTTCTTTGGACAGATTGTTGGTGCTGATTTCCTCCATGTTGGAGAGCACGACGACTCCGGCGCGTTTCTCCGGCGCGACCTCGAAATTTGTGTTGGTGCCTTGCTGGCCGCCCGTGTGACCTGTCAGAAAGACTCCATCGTCGGTAGAGGTATGCCAGCCCATGGCATAGCCTTTGGCCGAGTCGTCGGGCGGCTTCATCGGCGTCCACATCAGGTCGCGGGTTGAACGCTTGATCAGCTTGTCGTTGAGGATCGCGACTTCGAAGCGGGCGATGTCTCCCGCCGTCGAGAGCCAGCCGCCGCCGGGAATCTTGTAGCTTGAATCGAGAAACTCGGAGTTTTGAACGTCTCCCGATTTCGTCTTGCGGTAAAAGCGCGTGCGGTAAGGAATGATAGCGAAGCGGTCGTCGACCAGCGTGTGCTCCATTCCGGCGGGAGCGAAGACGTTCTGGAGCATGAAGTCGACGTAGGTCTTTGCCGCCGCCCCTTCCATCGCGCAGCCAAGCAGGGTATAGCCCATGGTGGAGTACTGGAAGTGCGTCCCCGGTTCGGTGAGAAGCGGTTCGTTCTTGAAAAAGTCGAGGCCGCCCTGAATCGGATTGTCGAAATGTTTGGTGTTGTTGATTTCAAGATCTGCAGGACCGGTTTTGTAGTGGCGGACGCCGGCCAGATGTCCCAGAACTTCGCGCGTAGTGACCGGCCATTGTTTCTTCGGAAACGCGGGACAATATTTTTGTATGGGCGCGTCGAGGTCGAGTTGGCCGCGCTCGAAGAGCTCCAGCGCGCCGACGGCAGTCAAGGATTTGGAGACCGATGCCAGGCGGATGAGAGTGTGCTCGGTGGCGGGCACGTTATTTTCGAGATCGGCAAAGCCGAAACCAGCGGACCATTCATACTCGCCGTTCTCGACGACCGCGACGGAAACACCGGGCACATGCGTCGATGCCATGAACTTCGAGACGGCATTCTCGATGAGTGCGCGTTTTTCGGGGGAGAGTTTCTGGTTCTGTGCGTTACAGAGTGCGGCAAGCAGAAGAAGAATCGGGAGGATTAGAGCATTACGGGGACCGAGTAAACACTTGTTGGGTGTCATGTTTAAATGACGGACATTTTAATCCCTCAGGAGAAATAACCACCAGAGGACACGGAGGACGCGGAGGACGCAGAGGATGATTATTGCGTGACGGTGGCCTGGTAGCTGACGGCCTGCCAGTGTCCCGTATGGCGCACCCAGACTCGCGTGTAGCGGTAGGGACCGCTGAAGTCTTCGCCGAGTTGATGGCCTTTCACATCGGCCCGGGCAGTCACGACGGCGGTGTCGCCGTAGACGCGCACCACCATATCCGAGACATTGATGGCGTCGTAGCGGAGTTGGGCGCTCTTGCGGGCGGAGACGGTCTCCTGCTTGGTCGTGACCTGGCCGAGCGGGGTGATGGCAACGTAGTCTTCGGCGAGGGTGCGCGCGGAGAAGTCGGCGTCGCGGCGCAGGCTGGCCTCGCGAGCCTGCCGCTCCATGTCGAGGATCTCGCGGATCGTGGCCTGCTCGTCGGTCTCAAGCGACGACGAGCGAGGGTGAACGGCGACATGCTGCGCGGCGGCCGCGAAAGCCGGCGATGCGAGCAAGGCACACGAGATTAGGCACAACAGGAACACGAGACACTTGTTAGCCACCATGAGACCTCCGCGGGTGTACGGGAGACAGAGATCCGCTTGACCGAGACTACGGATAATTGGATGCTGAGGTTCCATAGAAAATTCCGTGGAAAAGTATTCTCGAGCGGAGCCCTAACGGAAGCCTGCACAATTAGAGCTGCACAACTAACCGCATAACTATAGACTGGCGCGGAGGCTTAATCATTACAGAAATTCTTTTTGCAGGTAATGGGAAGCAAGTGCGTAACCGGTCGAAGCGTACCCTAACTCATTGAAGATGAAGGCGGGATGCGACTGATCACGACACGCAACTGTCCAGCGCGAGATTCGAGTGTCCACCAGCGAACAGCTGTGGATTTCCGGCTACAGGATTCGCAGATCAGGTTCGGCACGGCTACAATCAATCCGCATCGCCGCAGCTTCTAGTAAAATCGAACGACTACTTACTTATGGCTTGGTTTAAACGAGAGACCGGCGAGCTGGAGACTTCGGGCGAGAAGCGCGTCAAGACCGAAGGCTTGTGGGTGAAGTGCGAGAGCTGCCGACAGATCATCTGGAAAAAAGATCTGGAAGAGAACATGAACGTCTGTCCGAAGTGCGACAAGCACTTCCGGATCGACGCGCGCACCCGCCTGGCGCAACTGCTCGATGACAATCAATATGAAAGTTTTGACGGCGGCCTGAGTTCGACCGATCCGCTGAAGTTTGTCGATCTGAAGCCCTACTCTTCGCGCTTGAAGCAGGCGCAGCACGATACGGGATTAAAAGACGCCGTCATCAACGCGCGCGGAAAGCTGCAAGGGCGGCCCGTGATTGCCAGCGTGATGGAATATGCCTTCATCGGCGGCAGCATGGGCGCGGTGGTGGGCGAAGCGATTACGCGGGCGGTTGAGCGCGCGGTCGACACCAAGACGCCATTGATTATCGTTTCCGCGTCCGGTGGCGCGCGCATGATGGAGGGCGTGATCAGCCTGATGCAGCTGGCCAAGATTTCGGCTGCGCTGGCTCGCCTGGATGAGGCGCGCGTGCCGTATATTTCTCTCCTGACCGATCCGACGACCGGAGGCGTGACGGCTTCATTCGCCATGCTGGGCGATCTGAATATCGCCGAACCGGGCGCGCTGATTGGTTTTGCCGGGCCGCGCGTGATCGAGCAGACGATTCGCCAGAAGCTGCCGCCGGGCTTCCAGCGCAGCGAGTTCCTGCTCGAGCACGGAATGCTGGATGCCGTGGTTCCGCGCAAACAGCTCAAACCTTATATCGCGCGCGTGCTGGATTTCATGGCGGCGTAGAAGCTGTCAGCTATCAGCCTTCAGCTTTCAGCTAAAAACATTGCCTTTGCATTCGCTTCTCCGTTGAGTAAATCCCTTGATAATCTGGATGACCTAAGCTGATGGCTGAGAGCCGATAGCTGAGAGCTTCCCTATGTCCTACCAAAGCGCGGTCGCGAGCATGTATACGCTGGGCCATGAACTGGCCCAGACGCCGTCGAATAAATTCGACCTCGCGCACATGCGAACGCTATTGGCGGCAATGCAGCATCCGGAGCGGACGTTTCCTTCGGTGCTGATTGCGGGGACGAATGGGAAAGGCTCAACCTCGGCGACACTGGCGTCGATTTTGCGCGCTTCGGGGCTGAAGACGGGTCTTTATACTTCGCCGCATCTGATTCGAATCAACGAACGCATCCGCATCAATGGCGAGCAGATTTCCGACGATGACTTTGCCGCGCTGCACGGCGAAGTCGATCGCGTGGCGGAAAAGCTTGTAGAGAATAAGGATCTGCCGTGGCATCCGAGTTTTTTCGAGATGATGACGGCGATTGCGTTCGCGTACTTCGCGCGCGAGCGGGTGGAAATCGCGGTGCTCGAAGTTGGCATGGGCGGGCGCCTGGACGCGACCAACGTGGTTGAACCGCGAGTCAGCGTGATTACCGATATTTCGCTCGATCATCAGAAGTTTCTGGGCGACACGGTCGGGGAGATTGCGCGCGAGAAAGTGGGGATCATTCGGCGCGGAGGCGTGGTGGTGACGCTGCCGCAGCAGCCTGAGGCGAATGATGTCATTGGGAATATGATCCTCGATCTTGATGCAATCGGCGTGAATGCGACGCAGTACGTGCCTCCGGTGTCGCCTGCGAGTCCCGAGATCCGAGTCCTGAGTCGCGAGGGTGAAGCGATTTCGTCGCAATATCCGTTGCAGGTGATGGGGAAGCAGATTCTGGTGCAGACGCCACTGGTGGGGCGGCATCAGTTGCGGAATGTGGCGCTGGCGATTTCCGCGGCGGAAGAATTGAGCAAGCAGGGATTCACCGGCATCACTCCCGAGTCGATGGAGCGCGGAATTCGCGAGACGCGCTGGGCGGGACGATTTCAGGTGATTCCAGCTCACGAAGGCTGGCCGGAAATCATTCTCGACGTGGCGCACAATCCGGCGGGTGCGTGGGCGCTGCGGTCCGGGCTTTCAGAACGCTATGACGGTAAGCCGCTGATTTTTGTTTTTGGCGCGATGCGCGACAAGGCAATCTCGGAGATGACTGAGATTCTGTTTCCGCTGGCGGAGCGCGTGATTGCGACGCGGCCCGACAACCCCAGAGCGGCCGCGCCGGAAGAAATTCAGCAGGCCGGAAGGCGCACGGGAACAGAGATCGAACTGGTTGCCGAAGTACGTGCTGCGATTGAGCGTGCGCGGGAACGGGCCGGCAAGGATTCGGTGATCGTGATTACGGGGTCGATTTATCTGGTGGGCGAAGCGATGAGTCTTTTCGGAGTCACTGCCTGAACCGGGCAGTTGAATAAGGAAGCGAGCCAAACGCGCGTTGATTGTGTCGCAAACAAACGCGACGCATCGCGCGGGTTGCCCAGATCCCTCGCTGCGAAAAAAGGCTGGCTCGGGATGACAAGCAAAGCGTTGCCGGATGCCGATTTTCCCCTAAAATGGGAAGTGTGCAGGAAGTGAATTCGTCTTCATCCATCGACAACAGCCAGACCGGACACGACGGCAGCTCTTCGCAAGCCGGCGATCCGCCGGTGATTGCGCTCGCGCCGGCGCGGCGTAGTCCGCATGAGATTCCGGGGAAGAAGTATGGCTGGTTGAGCCTGCTTCGTTCCTTTTGCATCTTCGATCCGCTGATCTGGGCCTACACGCTGGGGCTGGGATTGCTCGCGATCCCCGGGGGCATGTTCGACCGCAGCGGCCGGCGGCTGCACTGGTTTTCCTACGCCTGGTCGTGGCTCATCATGAAGACGATTTCTTCTCCGGTGAAGGTGGTCGGACTGGAGAACATCGACACTTCCAAGCCTTTGGTTTACGCGGCTAATCATGCATCCGCGCTTGATATCCCAGTGCTGTATGTGAACCTGCCGTTTCAGTTCCGCATCGCCTTCAAGAAAGAGTTGCTGAAGTATCCAATTGTGGGCTGGCAGTTGCGGCGCTCGGGGCAAATTTGCCTCGACCAGCAGAACCCGGCGCGGTCGGTGGGCAGCATTCGAACCGCGCTCAAGGGATTGAAGACTGGAATGCCGCTGGTGATTTTCCCCGAGGGCGGCCGCACGCCCGACGGCGAGATCAAGCCGTTTCTGCCGGGCGCGTTCTTTCTGGCGATCAAAGCGCAGGTGGATATTGTTCCCGTCGCGCTGGTCGGAACTTACGAACTGCTGCCCATGGATACGTTCCATATCAAATGCCGTCCGCTGGAGATGAGAGTGGGCGAGCCAATCCCGACCAAGGGATTGACGATGAAAGATATGGAAACGCTATCGGCGAAGGTGCAGAAGGCGCTCGAAGATTTGTACTACTCCTGAAGCGCCCGCTAGGCCGCCTGCGATTTTTCGTCGCAGAGCTTCTGATAGTGCTCGCGCCCCCGTTGATAGCCACGCGTAAACGGCTCTTCCACGTCGGCGCCGGGATATTGCGCCTGCACATCCTCGAGCGCTGCGTTCATTTCGCCGGAGACCTGGTCGAACTCCATGCAGCGCGTTTTGGCGTGCAGGGCGGCTTCGAAGCCGAGGCGGTAAAACTTCTCATTCGTCGCGAAGTTCTTGCCCGAGGTTGAGTAGTGACCCTCTTCGGCGCTGCGCAATCCGATCCACCACTGTTCGCGCGCGGCATCCACCGACTCCGCACCTTCAGATTTCAGCAGCTCGCGTATCTGCGTCGCTTCCTCATCATTCTCGGCGAGGGCCACCACGACGCTGCGGCCCTTACGCAGCGCGTCTTCGTAAACAAAGATCTCATCTTCGGGAAGGCCTTCGGTCATTGATTCCTCGGCTTTCTTGCCGACCGTCCCGCCCACTACGGCGCCTGCGGCTCCCACGAGCGCTGCGCCCAGCATTCCAAGGGCGGTGACCGGACCCAGGCCCGGTATGAGGGCGATCAGGAACGCGCCGCCGGCGACTCCCACGCCGCCTCCCATGAGCGCGCCGACAGCGGCTCCCATGCCAGGCTGTTCGGTAGAGTCCATGGGGACAGACGTCATTTCCTTCTGGACCTGATCGGCTGTGCCGGGTGCGAGAAGGGTGATCTTGTCAGCCGGAACGCCCGTCCGCCAGGCTTCATGCAACGCATGCTCCGCCTCTGACCGCGTCTTGAAGACTCCAGTGATTGCTTCCATAGGTTACTTTTCCTTTCGGCGCTTATATGCGCCCGGCCGGCTCGATGAATCCCGCTGGCGCGAAATCATACACTTATATCCCACGAATGGGATGCCAAAAAGCGCCCCTAAAGATACAGGAAATTTCGCGGATTCTGGGTTTTGCCCGTAACCTTTTCCTTTGCGGGATGGTTTACCCTACGTACGGTAAAACCGCGGAGAGTTTCTTGAAGGTCGGAAAGTGAAGGCTCTGAAAAAAGAAGCGGACGAGCGGCTTCTGATCGAAGCTGCCCAGCAGGATCCCGCCTGCTTCGCCGACCTCTATGAGCTGCATTTTGAACGTATCTACGCCTATGCGGTCAAGCGGGTATCGAACCGTACCGAAGCGGAAGACCTGACGGCGGAAGTTTTTCATCAGGCGCTGGCGAATCTGAAACGCTTTGAGTGGCGTGGGATTCCGTTTGCGGCGTGGCTGTTTCGCATCGCCGGGAATTTGATTTCCGATCGCTGGCAGCGATCAGGCCGCGAAGTGGCGGACGAGCCGGCGATGGAAGCGGCGCAGGTCAGTCCGACGGAGATTGAAGAGATCGAACGCAGGGCCACATTGTTTCGCCTGGTGGATACCTTGCCGGCCGAGCAGAGGCGCGTGGTTGTACTGAGATTTGTGGAAGAGAAAAGCATCAAGGAAGTGGCGCAGGAGATTCGCAAGACTGAAGGGGCGGTTAAACAGCTACAGTTCCGCGCGCTGACCAGTTTGCGCGCTCACATGGAGGGTGCCGATGCCTAAGCGCTCTCTGAATCCGGGGAACGGCCCGAAGGGGCCGGAGAAGACGATCGAGAAGCTGAACCAGGCTGTCGACGCGATGCTTTCGCGTGTGAACAACAGACCTCATAAGGAGGCTGGCAAGGTAGATAAGGAAGTTGAACCTCTAGTTCGCCTCGCGGCTGAATTGCGCAATCTGCCGCGCGAGCGTTTCAAGGCACGATTGAAATCTGAACTGGAAGGGAAAAACAATATGTCTACTGTTGCCGAGCCCGTTGTAAGTAAACAAGTCACTGCCAAATCGAGCAAGCCCACTGCGTCCGTGCGTGCCAGCGCAGCGCCGAGAATCCCGTTCCGCGATCCGGCGAAAGCCATTGAGTTCTACAAGCAGGCTTTTGGCGCACAAGAAACATTCCGCTTTGAGGTGGGGGGATCGATTCCGCACGCCGAAATCAAGATTGGCGACTCCTCCATCAACATCACCGGAGAATGGCCCGAGGGCGGCCGCTTCAGCGCTGAAACATTGGGACATTCGCCGATCATAATGACCCTCGACGTGGATGACGTGGACGCTTTCGCGGCCCGGGCCGAGGCTGCCGGCATGAAAGTGGTGCTGCCTCCCAGGGATCAGTTCTATGGGCGCCGGGACGCAACGCTGCTCGATCCCTTCGGATATACGTGGTCGATTTCCACGCTGAAAGAAGAGATGTCGGTCGAGGAGATGCACCGCCGCATGGAAGGGGTGACAGTTGGCCCCTCGGGCGGCAGGATGCCCGGCAAAGATGTGCCGAAGGTGAATCCGATTCCGCGCGGCTTCCGCATGGTGACGCCGTATCTGGTGGCGGCGGATGCGCCGGCGCTGATGGACTTCGCTATGCAAGCGTTCGGCGCGGAAGAAAAAGAGCGCGTGATCATGGAGACCGGCATGCATGGCGAGGTACGCATCGGCGATACCATGCTGATGATCGGCGGCGGCATTCCGGGCAAGAAATTCCCGGGAACGCTCCAGGCCGGCGCGCTGCACATGTACGTGGAAGATGCGGATGCAGCCTACAAGAAAGCGCTGGCGGCGGGTGCAACCTCGATCGATGAGCCCCGCGATCAGGAGTATGGCGAGCGTTCGGCGACGGTGCGGGATGCGGCGGGGAATTACTGGTACATCGCCACGCATAAAGGCGAGAGCTACAAGCGGAAGGGGTTGTTCAACGTGAATCCGTATCTGCATCCGCGGCGGGCAGAGCCTCTGATCGGCTTCCTGAAGCGGGCTTTCGGAGCGCAGGAGATCGCGAAATATGCTTCGCCTGACGGCGTGGTGCAGCACGCGGAAATTCGCTTGGGCGACTCTGTGGTGGAGATGGGCGAGGCACATGGCAAGTACGAACCGATGGAAGCCATGTTCTATCTTTACGTGCCGAATGTAGATGACGTCTATCGACAGGCTGTGGCCGCGGGAGCGACTTCGTTCCAGGAGCCGACCGACCAGTTCTACGGCGACCGCAGCGCGGGCGTGCAGGATAACTTCGGCAACAAGTGGTATATCGCGACGCACATCAAAGACGTGCAGATGTAACCGCTTTGGCCTGGAGTTTAAAAATAAAAGGGAGGGATTTTCATCCCTCCCTAATTTATTTTGATCAGAAAACAGATTTAAGCGGTGCGGCGACGAGGTTCCGCGGCGTCTTCCTGCACGTCGTCGGCATCTTCGCCATGGCGGGAGGCGTTCTCGTTCGTATCCGAGGGCTTCTTGAGCGCGTCTTTGGCTTTGCCAAAGGCGTTCTGCACCTTGCCTTCGACCTGTTTGGCTGCGCCTTTGACCTGAGCCTCGGTGTCGCCGGTCCACTCGCCGACTTGCCGTTCCACGCGTCCCGCTACGTCTTTCACTTTTCCTTCTGCGCGATCTTTGTTCATAGTCCCTCCTTTGAAATTCAGGTGCTGTGGATGAAACGTTAAATATGAAGCTAGAGGTTTGTCGCAATTTGCAGCGGCGCGGTTGCCCGAAAACGGGCGAATGCATTACCGCAGATGAGTATGCAGGGAACTGTGTAGGGGATTTACTGCAGGGTAAACCGACTGCACTCAGTTGGGCTTTTGATGGGTTGCGAGTTGAGCGACCATTTCGTCGATAGCAGAGGGATTAATCGGGACAAAGGCTCCAGAAAACTTTGCCGGCGCGTGATGAGGATTCACGAGCGACAGCGTCTCATTGACGAACAGGTTCTGGTGAGATTGCAATCCGAGCCGCAGTACCTCGCGGGGCAAGGTGTCTCGGTGGTACTGGCAAATTCCCGAAAGATAAGGTCCTTTGCGGAACAATTCTTCGAGGCGCCATTCGTACTCGATCAACTTGTCGAAGTTCTGTTGAGGACCGAACTCCCATGTCATATCGCCTGTCGCCCAAAGACCTTTGTAGCCATCACGTACGGACTGCTCGATGCTGAATTCGAGAGTCCGGATCATCTGATCGACGTCGAAGGCGCCTTTCGCCAAATGATTTTGATCGGAAGAGAGCACGAGACTGCCCCGGTTGATTTCATGGCTGACATCGGCTCCGGCTGCGGCCATGTAACTTTTCATTCCAGCCACCATCGGGGGGCTGTTCAGATAAACGCAGCGGTATCCCTCTTTCAATTTCTGCCGCGCCACCTCGGCAATCGAGCGCAGCATGAGGGACGGCGAGCCTTCGTAGATAAGACACTGGTGGCGAGATACGGAAGCCATAATTTGGAAGGGATTATAGCCATACAGACGGCCCGGGACAATCAGGTTATTGCCGGTAATCGCGTTACTTGAGTCATTGCTCTTAGAGCGATTCATCCGGCGGTTTGATCATCTGTTGCGCAGCGTCATCCCTGCATCAGGATCAGGATCAGGGTTCGAATCTTGCTGCGACAGCTTCCAGCCAAAAGGGTCGATCGAGACGGTACTGGATCTTGCCCAGGTCGCTGGGTTGCGTCGCGTTCGGAGGCGCCAAGGTAATCTGGCTGTACTCGCCGGGAAGAATCAGCAGATCTCCATCGGCGATGCTGACGATAAGGCCGATAATGATTCCAATGGCCGGGTCTCCGCCTGAAACGAGCGAGAAAGAGCCAGAGACTTGCGCGGAGCCGGATATGATCGGAGGCACGCCGCCTGCGGGCAGAGTGGTGTCAATCGCGAATTGAGAGCTGGCGGGTGGATCGAAGTTGATTGGGGTGGTATTCAGATCGGGGGTGGTCGCCACGGTGACGTAGACGTAGACCGAACCGGAGACGACGTCCTGCCGGTAGGGCGTAAGGCTGGCTCCTACATTGAAGCGATAAGACATGGTCCCCGGATTCGGAGTGGTTGGCAACGGGACGATGTACTGCCAGGTATTGACCCACCATTGTTCTTCCGTGCCTCCATTCCAGATTTCGCCTCCAAGCGCGAGCGAGCCCTGATAGATGTCGGCACCGATGCTTCCGCCGGTGTCGGAACTGCCGGGCGTTTGAACCAATCCGACAGCCGCGTTGGGCGCAAGTACCGATTCCCACCAGCCGAAGAGGTCGCCAAGATTGTTTAGGATTGCTGACAGGCGTGGCGACAGGCTTTGCGCCGTGAAAGCCAGCGGATCGCGTTTCGCAGAAAGTTGGCTGTACTGCTTGGCCAGCTTGCTGATGTACTGGTCAGGATTGCCGCCGAGTCCTCGAACCACTTCGCGCACGTTGCTGGAATCCCGCAGGCGAGCGCTCAACCTGGCTAGTTGGATCTCTTCGAACCTTCGCTGGGCAGCACTGGCTTGACCGATCGCCGAACCCTTCCCCTTGCTGCTCCGAGCTTCGGGCTTGTTTGTCGATTGTTTTGGACTCATGGTTTTCCCTCCGACCGCGGTCATCCTACGGCAATAGTGAATCGACTACCAGAAACGTTGCATTTTTCGCTCGGTGTGCTCTGGATGGGGCGAAGGTCGAGATTTAGGGTCGGCGGTTGATCCGATGGCCGCCCAGCGCGAGCGGTTTGACCCTCCTCAAAGCCTTCTCTAAACTGGATGATTCAATACACCTGTAGAGTCCAACCCTATGGCAGATAGCATTCACGTGAAGCTCCCCGACGGGAGCGACAAGGAAGTTCCGAAAGGCACCACGGCGCTCGATGTTGCGAAGTCGATCAGCCCGCGCCTCGCTGACGCTGCTCTGGTGGCCAAGGCCGACGGCACGCTCGTCGATTTATTCAAGCCGCTCGAAAGCGATACCAGTCTCGTGATCTTGACCGAGAAGAATCCCGAGGCGCTGGAAGTTTACCGGCATTCCTCCGCGCACTTGCTGGCCGCGGCGGTTCTCGAACTTTTTCCCGAGACCAAGCTGGGACACGGGCCGCCGACCGAGGCCGGATTCTTTTACGACTTCTATCGCCCGACCGCCTTCACTCCGGAGGATCTGGAAAAGCTCGAAAAGAAGATGCAGGAGATTGTGCAGCAGAATGTCCCGAACACGCGCGAATTTTTATCGCGGGAAGACGGGCTGGCGCAGTTCGAAAAAGAAGGCGATTTCATGAAGGTGCACTTCATCAAGCAATTCACCAAGCCGGATGAAAAGATTTCGATTTACCGCACCGGAAAGTTCACCGACTTCTGCCGCGGTCCGCATATTCCTTCGACGGGGAAGATTAAGGCTTTCAAGCTGTTGAACATCGCGGGCGCGTACTGGCTGGGCGATGAAAAGAATCCGCAGCTGCAGCGAATTTACGGGACCTCGTTTTTCTCGAAGAAAGATCTCGACGCGTATCTCAATCAAATTGAAGAGGCGAAGAAGCGCGACCACCGCGTGCTGGGTCAGCAGCTCGATCTGTTTTCGATTCAGGAGCTGGCCGGGCCGGGGCTGATCTTCTGGCATCCCAAGGGCGGCATCATCCGCAAAGAGATGGAAGACTGGATGCGCTCGGAGTATCTGAAGCGCGGATACTCGCTGGTCTACACGCCGCATGTGGCGCGGCGGCAGCTGTTTTTCACTTCGGGGCACGAGGGCTATTACTCGCAGAATATGTTCGATGCGATGGAGCTCGATGACGCCGAATACCGGCTGAAGCCGATGAACTGTCCGGGGCACATTCTGATTTATAAGGATTCGCTGAAGTCGTATCGCGATCTCCCGGTGAGGCTCGGCGAACTGGGCACGGTGTATCGCTACGAGCGTTCGGGCGTGATGCACGGCCTGTTGCGGGTGCGCGGATTTACCCAGGATGACTCGCACATCTTCTGCACGCCGGAACAGGTTGAGGATGAAATTGGCAATTGCCTGGATTTCGCGCTCGACGTGCTGAAAGATTTTGGCTTCGAGAAGTTTCAGACCGAGCTTTCGACGTGGAATCCGGATGATCGCAAGAATTTTGTGGGCAGCGAAGAGCAGTGGCTGCACGCGATCCAATCGCTGGAAAATGTGCTCAAGCGCAAGAATGTCGAGTACAAGACCATTCCTGGCGAGGCGGCGTTTTACGGGCCGAAGATTGATATCAAGCTGGTGGACGCGATCGGGCGATTGTGGCAACTCTCGACCGTGCAGGTCGACTTCAACCTGCCGCAGCGCTTCGAACTCGAATACGTCTCCGAAGACGGATCGCGCAAGCAGCCGGTGATGGTGCATCGCGCCCTGTTCGGGTCGGTGGAGCGCTTCTTCGGCGTGCTGCTCGAGCACTATGCGGGCGCGTTTCCAGTGTGGCTCTCGCCGGTGCAGGCGGTGATGATTCCGATCAGCGAGCGGCATGCGGAGTATGCGAACAAGGTGGCAGATCAGCTCAAGGCAATCGGTGTGCGCGTTGGAGTTGATGCCCGCAACGAGAAGATGAACGCCAAGATTCGCGAACATGCGATGCAGAAGGTTCCGTTCCTGCTCGTCGTGGGAGATAAAGAAGCCGAGGCAGGGAAGGTGAACGTCCGCACG
>Ga0209169_10000988_pt1 | contig 17502 bp, 14 predicted proteins | sample HubBroMetageWRM4_FD_188346 | JGI IMG/M metagenome (GOLD analysis project Ga0209169, IMG submission 188346) | Warmed soil microbial communities from the Hubbard Brook experimental Forest, New Hampshire - Hubbard Brook CCASE Soil Metagenome WRM 4... | ecosystem: Environmental > Terrestrial > Soil... | reverse complement strand
TACTTAGACGAATCTTTTCGGCGAGTAGCTTCTGCCGCAGGAACCAGCGTTCGCCGCAAGGGCACGATCGCTCCCTTCGAAGGATCGGCAGCCGCCGAAGCCCGAGCCAGCACTTCATGCTGAATGTACTGCACAAATTCCTGGATCTGATGCTGCATCTCCTCCATACGCTCGCGCATTTGCAGAATGATAGCGATTCCGCTGATATTCACACCCAGATCCCGTGCCAGCGACAAGATGAACTCCAGCCGCTGCAAATCCTCATCCGTATAAAGCCGTGTGTTCCCCTCAGTGCGGCTAGGCTTGAGTAGCCCTTCACGTTCATAAAGCCGCAACGTCTGGGGATGAATCTCATACATCTCAGCCACCGCCGAAATCATGTACGCGCCCTTGGATTTACGCTTGGTCATTAGATCTCCGTCCAAATTCTAGAGCACGATCACTTTTCCTCCTAATTGATTACACAGCCTCGCCAAACCCCATCGTGATATCCGCATCCAAATCCCGGAGGATAAATATATATGGACCAAAATAATATTAAGAAAGTCCTGGAAGATCTGATCGAGACCTGCCGCGACGGACAAAAGGGCTACCAAGATGCCGCCTCACATGTAAAGCGTCCGGATTTGAAAACCTATTTCCTGGATCTGAGCCTTGAGCGCGGTCGTTATGCCGAGGAGCTGCAAGGCGAACTTCACCGCCTCGGCGATCCCGACAAGAAAGTTTCCGGTTCCGTGGCCGCAGCTCTCCATCGCACTTGGATTGATACGAAAGTGGCCATGGGCGGTGGCGATAAAGCAATTCTCGATTCGCTTGAGCAGGGAGAAGACAAAGCCAAAGAAGCCTACAAGAAAGCCCTGGAGAACTCTCTTCCCGAAAATATAGCTCAGATTGTGCGTTCGCAAGCCGCCGGAGTTCAGCGGTCTCACGACAAAGTGAAGAATCTGCGGGATACAGCAGAAGCCGCGGCTTAATTCGTGGACTGTCGAAAAAACGGGAAAACAAGAAAGAGGGCCGCACAGTCCGGCCCTCTTTCCTAACCACTTGTCTTAATGACGGATTAAGCTGCGGGTTGCACCGTTTCGGTCCTGGGTGTCCAGCCTGCCGGCTTCAGCGCATGGTTTATCGCGTAGACCACAACCCCAGCGCCAATCATAAACAGAGCAAACAAGAACGAACTCATGCCAAGCACAACTTCATGTTCGCTCCGGATGATGGCAAATCCCAGTAGCAACACTGGAGGGATGCCGACCGCAATCGCTCCAAACAGGCCGCCCGGCACCCGAAATGGACGCTTCAATTCCGGCTCGCGAATTCGGAGGCAGATCAGCGCCACGAATTCGAGTGTCAGGCTCGCTCCGTAAATCATGATGTCGAGCGTAACCAGATGTTCGAAGCCGAGATTGAGAGCGAGACCCCAGCCCACCGCCAGCGCCAGAATCGCCACCCACGGAGCCCGTGATTTCGGATGCAGTTTGCCAAAAACTTTCGGCAGCATGCCATCCTGCGCCATCGCCAGCGGCAGCCGCGAATAGCTCATGACCAGCGCATTGAACATTCCGAAGCCGCTCATCATGCCACCCGCCACCAGAGCAACCCGAAGCACCGGACCGCCCATCAACTGGGCGATGTCGGCCCAAGCGCCTGTTTCCCATGCGCTAGCGGGAAGGCCAGTCATCCACATGGCGGCAAACGGCAGAACATAACTCACGCAGACAATGGCCACCGCCGCCAACATGGCGCGAGGATAGGTCCGTTGTGGGCGCTCCACTTCGGTGGCAATCGTCGACGCGTTATCCCATCCCATGTAATTCCACATGCAGATGAGCAAGCCGCCGAGAATGTCGACATTGGACGTAGTCGGCTTAGTCACCGCATTTGCCAGCGCGTGAATCTTGAAAGGAGCCAGCACAAAAATAGCTGCGAACGGCGCTGACAGGGCGAAGAACAGCCACAGTGAGGTCGTCGAGACGACCTTTACGCCCATGATATTAAGGATCGCGCAGACGACCACCACGGCAAGCGCGACCGCCACGCCACGATGGTTCTCCTGAAACCAGGGAAACATGCGTGTGAGGTACGCGACAAACAGCGTGGGGTAAATCGCCATGTCGAAAATGGACGCTACGAGCGACAGCCAGGCTTCCTGAAATCCCCAGAAATTTCCCATGGCGCGCCGCACCCAGGCGTAGTAGCCGCCTTCAAAGGGCAGAGCGCTGGAGAGCTCGCCAATCATGAACGCAGTCGGCAGGCTCCAGAGAAGCGGGGTCAGCAGCAGAATGAGAATCGCTTTGCCATACCCGGCGCCATGCACGATGTCTTCGGTGCCATAGGTTCCACCCGAGACCATAAAGAAGGTCGCGGCGACCAAGGGCCACAGCGTGAGGCGGATAGACTTTTTCCGGGGGGCGAGTGCGAGAGACGGCTGCGAAAGGTTAGTGGGTGCGGTAGCTGTTGCCAATTTCTATGGCTTCCTCCTCAAGCGACTCACTCTCACCACCGCCTCTCCGAAGTTTCGGATCAACAACTTCTGTTCGCGGCTCCCAGGGTGGACAGCGATTCCCAGGCATTTCGGCGAAGTTAGTTCGCAATTGTGAGATTACGGGAAATCCACAGAGATGCAAGATTTTTTTATGATTTTTTGGAAAATTTTTGTCAACAAGTACAGCGACGGAGGTAATGGCAAACCAGCGCTCGGATCGTCTGCAACCAGGATGACCATTCAGAGCTTCAGTCGCCAGGTCTCCGACACCAAATCCTTGCGCCCCCAACTGGAATGCCGTTCTTTCGCGACAAGCTCAAAGCCTGCCCGTTGATAGATGCTGCGCGCCGCAGTCAGCTCGCTCTGCGTCCAGAGCGCGATCGTCTCGTAGCCGGCCTTTCGCGCAAAAAGAACGCACTCCGCAACCAGACGCTTGCCAATTCCCATACCACGCGCCGTTGGCTCAACCAGCAGCATGCGGAGCTTAGCGACCTTCTTCGATTTCTTCACCAGAAAAACTGACCCGGCGATCTGGCCGTTACTCTCCGCTATCCAACAGCGCTCGCGGGCCGGATCATAGTTCTTCACAAACTCAGCCACGATTTCCGCGACCAGAGCCTCAAAGCGTTCGTCATACTTATATTCCTGAGAGTAAAGAACCCCATGCCGGTGGACGACCCACCCCATGTCTCCAGGTTTATGTCGCCGCAGAATGTAAGTTCGTTCTTTCTTCTTTGGTTCCGAATCCCGTTCCCCGCCAAAAGCCAGTATCGACTCGATCGTCTGCATCGCGACGATCAGCTCTTCCTGTTGCGCTGGCTTCAAATTACCCAGAAGCTCGCTCACCTGTGCTGTCGATCGGGTATTGAGAGGATTAAAAACCCCCCTGCCAACCGAAGTCAGGCTAAGAAGGCTTTGACGGCGATCCCTGGGGGAAACCCTCTTCTCAATCAATCGCTTCTTCTCGAACGTGCGCAAGATGCGGCTCAAATATCCGGGATCCAACCCAAGCTCATCGCATAATTCAACTGCCGTCGACTGTTCGCGATGCGCCAGTTCGTAGAGCGTCCGTACCTCCGTCAGCGAGAACGGACTATTCAGCAACCCTTCCTCGAGAAGCCCGATCTGTCGCGTATAAAACCGGTTGAAGCGCCGCATGGATTGGACATGCTGCCCGGAAACAGCAGTGGTCTTTAGATGGCGAGCCATACCAGAATAGGATTGCCAAAATAGTTGACTAAGTCAAGTAATTTATTGATGCAGTCAACTATTTGGGAAGTTTCTCCAGGTTTTGTCTATCTGCGGAATTTGCCTCGGCACGGAGTGTGACCGGATTCATCACAAACAAGCCTAGCGACCATCACAGACAAGCTAGCCGGCAGTTGCTATTCATGGATTCAAGGGAAAAGTAAACGGTAGTTGTCGTGCACTGCCGCTACTGAGTTCAAAGTAAAGCGTCAAAATTCACTACTAAGGAATCTTATGAAAAAAGTTTGTACTCTTGCGGTTGCGATCATCCTGCTATCGATCGAAGCCTTCGCTACTCCATTTGGACAAGGATCTGTTGTCTTTGTTCTTGCCCTCCCCGGGCCAGGAAACTTTCGCGCCTTTGATTTCAATTTGTGCTGTGGTGGACCCGCGGGATTGGGTTTCCTGGGCAACGGGTTCGATTATGAAGGAGCCGTCGGCGGAGTTTTCAACCTCGCCTACACCGCCGACGGAATTTGCGCCAATGGCTGCACGTTTACCGGCAATTTCCAAACCTTTGACCCACCGCAACATGTCGACCAGTTTTGTTACGTTCAAAACGGAACGCTTATAGGCACCTTCGTCGTGGGGACGGACCCGAACGACCAGATAAAAGCCGAATATTCCCAAACCATCTGTCTGGAAAAAGGCGTGTACTGGTCATCCACGGGAGGTCTTACGGTTCACTGGGAGCAGTAGCTTCAATTCCAAAATTAAATCGCAAGTAGAAGTGCGGTGTAGGGGAAACTCTGATTAAGTCCCCGTGAGCCCCTGTGTCCTCTGTGGTTCAAGCTTTCGTCGAACCCTTAATCAGTGTTTCCCCGGCCCTTAAACCTGCTTCCAGATTTCTTCCCTGGGATCTTCAGGATTCAGCTTGGCCAGCTCCCGCAACAGTTCTTTAGTCTTTTCATCGCGCGGCATGGGGACGGTGATCTTTACCTCGACGATCTCATCGCCGCGCACACCGTCCTTCGTCGCCGAAGGCACTCCCTTTTCGCGCAGTCGCAGCTTCTGGCCCGACTGTGTTCCCGGAGGAATCTTCAACATGCTGCGCCCATCGATCGTCGGCACTTCAATCTTCGATCCCAGAGCCGCCTCTACCGCTGTCACCGGCACCGTGATGTAAATATCGTCGCCCTCGCGCTGGAACAGCGGATGCCCATCGATCCGAATAATGACGTAGAGATCGCCGACCGCGCCGCCGCGCAATCCCGCATTGCCTTTGCCCGCAATGCGAATACGCTGCCCGTCGCGAGTTCCCGCCTTGATGCGGATCTCCAGCGGATCGGTGCGCTCAATGCTGCCTTCACCATGACACACCGGGCACGTCGAAATATTCTTGCCGGTCCCATGGCAGCGCGGACAAGTAACGTTGAACTTCATCCGTCCGCCAGTCTGCTCAATCGTTCCCTTGCCATGACATTGCGGACACTGTCCCGGAGCCTCAACAAATCCATTGCCGTGGCAGTTGCCGCAAACATCGCGCCGCGCAATATTCAACTTCATCACGCCGCCGCGAATCGCCGTCCAAAACGGCACATTAACCTGATACTCAAGATCGCCGCCCGGCTCCGGCCCCTCGTCGACCGGCTCACCGCGCCCGCCGCCAGTAAAAATATTCGAGAAGATGTCCTTAAATCCGCCGCCTGATCCGCTAGAACTCTTCCGTCCGCCCGCCCGAGCGCCTTCAAACAAATCCGAAAAATCAAAGCCGCCAAAATCAACGTTGCTCGGTCCGCCCGGCTGCCGTCCCCCACCAGGAAATCCTCCGCCAAAATCGCCCGGCCCCGCTCCTGGCTGCCCGCCGCCCCGCGCATAAGCCTCCGCCGTAGCCGGATCAATATTGTCCGAGTAAAACCCAAGCTGGTCGTAAATCTTCCGCTTCTTAGGATCGCTAAGAACATCATTGGCCTCAGAAAGAGTCTTAAATTTTTCCTCAGCCGATTTGTCCCCAGGATTAACGTCAGGATGATACTTACGCGCAAGTTTGCGGAACGCCTTGCGAATGTCGTCAGTAGAGGCGGACTTCTTCACCCCCAGGACACCGTAATAATCTTTATCTTTAGTCGCCGTAGCCATCTATCCCAATTCTGTCATCTTGAGCGGAACGTTGTCATCGGCGAAGCCGAAGACAACGTGAAGTCGAAAGATCCCATATCTTTCAGCATCATCACCAGCAAAGCAAGGCGTTTTCATCGCGCCGCAATCGACTGCCCAGCAAACGCCATCTCCGAGCCGAACTTCTCACCCAGGTCTTCCCACCGAGGATTCTTGAACTCGATCAACCCAATCTTCTTAGTCCGTCGCCAGCCTTTGAGTTGTTTCTCCCGATCGATTGCCGAAAGAACGTCACCAAAGCTCTCCCAGTAAACAAGCCGATTGCAATGATACTTGCTAGAGAACCCCTCAATCTCGCCACTCTTATGCTGCATCACCCGAACATACAAATTATTAGTCATTCCGATGTAGAGAGTCCCAGTGCGGCTAGCGACGATGTAGACCCAGTACTTCTTATCATCCGCCATCTGTCGCTCTCGAAAAAAAATTGTCATCTTGAGCGGAACAAGGTCACCGGCAAAGCCGATGACCTCGTGAAGTCGAAAGACCCCAACTCAGCAATTTCTACCAATGTAACCTCAGGGAGTTCTCTCTACAACGCTGACGTTCAGCTCAGTTCACCACTTCCTTCGCCTGTTCATCCACATCAACCGTGTAAGCCTCAAACGGCGAAGCGTCCATCGACACCGGAATCTTCTGCAATCCGGTCTCCGTCGGAGCGTAGCAGAACCACCGCCCCTCTTCAGGAACGAAGTTCACAAAAAACATCTGTCCATTCACTTCAAATCTCATCTGCCTTCCTCTTTCTTGGCCCACCCCACTCTCGCTTGGATGCAAATGGGGGCGCATTTCGCGCCCCCACGAAAGTGTTACCACTCTCCAATCGAGCGTTACTTCTTGTCTTCAACATCCACGTACTCAGCGTCGATTACGCCTTCATCCTTCTTCGGACCAGCCCCGTTAGTTCCCGGCGCCGCTCCATCCGTCGGACCAGCACCCGCACCCGGAGCCGCCTGCGTTGCCTTATACATCTGCTCCGCCAGTTTGTGCGAAGCCGCAGTCAGCTTCTCGCGTGCCGAGTCCATCGCCGCCTTGTCGCCGCCTTCGATCGCTTTCTTGGCGTCCGCCAAAGCATTCTCCACATCTCCACGCTCGGAGCCCGAGATCTTGTCGCCATGCTCCTTCAACATCTTCTCGACGTTGTAAAGCATCGAGTCGAGCTGATTCTTGGCTTCGATCTCTTCCCGCCGAGTCTTGTCCTCCGCCGAGTGCGCGTCTGCTTCCTTGGCCATCCGCTCAACCTCTTCCTTGGACAAGCCCGAGGACGAAGTGATCGTGATCTTCTGATCCTTGCCCGTGGCCATGTCCTTAGCGGTCACGTTGAGAATGCCGTTCGCGTCAATATCAAACGTCACCTCAATCTGCGGCACGCCTCGAGGAGCCGGCGGCAATCCCGTCAAATGGAATTTCCCCAAAGTCCGGTTCTGCGCCGCCAGAGGACGTTCCCCCTGCAGCACATGCACCTCAACCGAAGTCTGACTATCAGCTGCGGTCGAGAATGTCTCCGTCTTCTTCGTAGGAATCGTGGTATTCCGAGGAATCATCGGAGTAGCCACTCCACCCAGCGTCTCGATCGACAACGTCAAAGGAGTCACGTCGAGCAACAGAAGATCCTTAACCTCGCCACCCAGCACGCCACCCTGAATAGCCGCACCAACCGCCACGACTTCATCAGGATTCACACCCTTGTGACCTTCCTTGCCAAACAGTTCCTTAACGATCTGCTGGATGCGAGGCATACGAGTCTGTCCGCCCACCAGCACCACTTCGTTAATCTTCGAAGCATCCACACCGGCGTCCTTCAAGCACTGCTTCGATGGACCAACCGAGCGCTGCAAAATGTCCTCAACCATCGACTCCAGCTTGGCGCGAGTCAGCTTAAGCACCAGGTGCTTCGGACCCGAAGCATCCGCCGTAATAAACGGCAGATTGATCTCCGTCTCCATAGTCGTCGAAAGTTCAATCTTCGCCCGCTCCGCCGCGTCACGCAGACGCTGCAAAGCCATCTCATTCCCCTTGCCCCGGAGATCGAGCCCTTCATTCTTCTTGAACTCGTCAATCAGCCAATCCACCAGCCGCTGATCGATGTTGTCGCCGCCCAGGTGCGTGTCGCCATTCGTGGCCTTTACCTCGATGACGCCCTCGCCCACTTCAAGCACCGAAATATCAAACGTGCCGCCGCCAAAATCGTAAACGGCGATAGTCTCGTCCTTGCCCTTGTCGAGCCCGTAAGCCAAAGCCGCCGCCGTAGGCTCATTGATAATTCGCTTGACGTCTAATCCAGCAATCTTGCCCGCATCCTTGGTAGCCTGCCGCTGCGCGTCGTTAAAGTAAGCCGGAACCGTGATGACCGCCTCCGTGACCTTCTCGCCCAGGTAGTCTTCCGCCGCCTTCTTCAGCTTCTGCAAAATCATCGCGGAGATCTCAGGCGGGGTATATTTCTTCCCCTGCGCCACGATCGCCACATTGTCCCCATCCCGCTCAACCTTGTATGGGACCATCTTCAACTCTTCGCTAACCTCGTCATAGCGCCGTCCCATAAAGCGCTTGATCGAGAAAACCGTGTTCTCAGGATTGGTAATAGCCTGCCGCTTAGCGACCTGCCCCACCAACCGTTCGCCGGTCTTAGTGAATCCGACGACCGAAGGCGTAGTCCGCCCACCCTCTTCATTCGGTATAACCTTCGGCTCTCCACCCTCCATAACCGCTACGCAGGAGTTCGTAGTGCCCAAGTCAATTCCAATAATCTTTCCCATAATCTATCCTCCAAGCCTATCCAATTAGCCTATCCAGCTTAAGATAAGTGCTTTACAATCAATATGATCATGATTACGCTTCCGGCCATGCTATAACCTGAGCGAATCATTGTCAATGTTTAGATGCAAGGAAAATGAAGAAGTTTCGTGCCTGTGCTAGTGGAGAGACGGGCGTCCTCGCCCGTCGTTCTCTCCCACCGTTCATCTGAGCAAAGCGAAGGACCTCATTCTTTAAAAACTGCATTCTTTACAAAATCTGTCCATCTTCTTAATCGAGTCATCCTGAGCGGAGCCGGATCAAGCGCAAAGCGCATGACCCAGCGGAGCCGAAGGACCCCATACCCGCATAAGCCACCACGAACAAGGCTAGGTATTCTCAAGATATTCTCAAAGTCAGCTGGGCTGCTCCCAAGCGCAAGACCTTCTGCTACCTTCATATTGCGCCCGACATGGCTTCGAGAATTCGCCGGGCACAGAGTCTGCAGCACACAAGAGATTAGATGGCAGATGAGCTCAAAAGTTTATTAAAGCGTTGGCGAGACAACTATTACCTCAGCCAATTGCTCGCGTATTCTTCGAAGCCGCTACGCCATATTTCCGCTGGGGCCGCTCGACATATCGAACAGAAAGTGCGCAAGAACGGAGTCACGCTTCGGCTTCCCAATGGCAAGAGACTCCGCATCGGCAGAAACTCCGGGATTGGAATCGCCTCCCTCCTGTTTTGGCACGGATTGGATGGATTCGAGCCCGAGACTTCGCGAACTCTTAGATTCTTTTTCGAACGTGCTGCGACCTTTATCGACGTTGGAGCAAACTGCGGTCTCTATTCCATGATGGGTTCGTTGTGGAATCCGAATCTCAAGGTCGTCGCCTTTGAACCTGTGCCGGCAATATTCGACGGTCTGAAAAAGAACGTTGCGCTCAATCATTTGGAAGGCCGCGTTCGTTGCGAAAACCTCGCGCTGTCGAACGAGACCGGGAGAAGGACGTTTTTCTTGCCGAGAGGTGAGGGTCTCGATATCGAAAGTACCGGCACGTTATCCAGTGACAGCTGGCAGGCCAGAAAAGAATCACCCCGCATCGAGGTCGAAACGGTGCGGTTCGATGAGTACGAATCTCGTCACTCTATGCGCGTGGATCTGATGAAGATCGACGTAGAGGACTTTGAAGCCGATGTCCTTGAGGGCATGCAAGAGATCATCACACGGGACCGCCCGTTCATAGTTTGTGAAATCCTTCCGCGGCTCCATGGGAACCAGCGTACTCACAAAATCATCGAATCTCTAAACTATCAACCTTACTGGATCACACCAGCGGGCTACGTACGCGTCTCCCGATTTGACTTTGGCCGAGGCAATTTCACTGATTTTGTCCTCTCACCTGTCTCGACTTCCGATATCGTCCTCGACAATCTCGAAGTCCTCTGGGAACTGCAGCGCCCCAAAGCGAAACGCGTTGGGTAGCCTTGGGGGCTGGCAAACCCCTTCCAAACATTTCAACTCCCGAAGCGTGCCCTGCTCTCTTCGCGTTTCCGGCAACAGGGCGGGGATTTTAACCTCTTAATCCTTACCACAACCCCTATTCGTCCCCATTCTGTCTGTCATCCTGAGCGCAGCCGGATCGAGCGCAAAGCGCATGACCCGGCGGAGTCGAAGGACCCCATACCCGTATAAGCCACCACGAACAAAGCAAGGCATTCCTAAGATATTCCCAAAGTGAGCGAGGGCAACTCTCAAGCGCAACGCGTTCTGCTTCCCATATTGCGCCCGATTATGTTTCAGCTGGCGCGTGGAACTGCAAGTCGGCCGAATTCCGGCTGATTTCTCCACGGAAGCCCGCCGTGAAGTAATCGCTGCCCGCGATCCATCCGCAATCACTCGAAGCTGGCAGTAAAATCAGCGTCCACAATGCTCGGGCCTTGCCCCTCCGAGGAATTCCGGAACACCAGATAATATTTCTGTGCAGTCTCCACATTAGCGTCGAGCTTCCAATCGATGGAGCCTCGGCCGGATGGATTCGACGAAAACGTTGCGGTCACAGGTCTGTTTTTGACAAAGCGCGCAAACTCTCCGTCATTCAACAGTAAGAGCTCCACAGACGTACTATCGTTCGTATTTCGTCGCGCCGGCCGGAATGTTCCCCGCAGCTCCGGACGAATCGCGCGCGGCGGTACTTCGAACGCAAACACCTGGTAAGTCTCTACCGAAAGCCGCCCATGGAGAAAGTGATTGGGCACGCCCGCGTCGGCCGCGTTCAGGTGGTCAAGTAATGAAGGACTGATACTTGGAGCCGGAGCGGCATCGTCCCTGCCAGCTGCATCATCCTGCTCACCCAGCACCCCATACACGTTCACCCTGGCCGCGCTTAGAACCGGATCGCCACCGGCAGAATGAGCCTTCGCCGGCCGTGCCCGATGCGTCTCCACAGACAATTGCTGCAACCGCGTCCTGCCGTTCTGGCCCAATTCGTGGAAAAAGTATCCCGAAGTCGCTAGCAAAGCAACCCCAGCCAACAAGTGCAACAGGTTTGTAACTCGTTTCACGCTACGTGCTACCTCCAACTGATTGAGGATTTCTAACTTATGATCCTTGAGCTTATCTAGAAGATTTTGTTGTTGTCGGCAGCCGCGGAAGTTAACTTGAGTGTTGCCCGCGGAAGGTGTCCGCGGCAAGATTACAACCGTAATTATTAACCGATGACGAGGGATGACGGCGGATGATGACGGCGGATAATGACGGAAGACACGCGGATGGGAACCACGGTCGTCTAAATCTAAGGATATAGTTCAGCAGTTAGCACCGAGCGCTATAAAACTCCGATGAGTGCCCTGTGGTTCCCCGTGAACCCCTGTGTCCTCTGTGGTTCAATCTTTCGTCCGACGCCTAATCAGAGTTTCTAGAAGCGATTTCTCATCACAATCATCTGTGACGGCGATCACAGACACTCTATTCGCCGAGTGCAATCATATCCCCTGGATGGGGCAGCGCCCGGAGCAGAACCGTTGACCACAAGACGGTCCCCGGGTCCGCCCAAAGCCACGTTCGGCTCTTTTGAGGCGCTAAGTCCTTATTTTGGAATATTTTCCATATAAGTCCTTTAAACGCAAGGATTTGGAAGCAAAAAGTAGCCTAAACCCATGATTCTAAAAGACCGGACAAGAGTTTTTTCCGTCCCCCGAAGTTAGTAACTAAAGAGTAAATAGCCGCGATTTCGGGCAGTTCCAAGTCATCCCAATCGATGCCGAACCGCCTCCAGAATCTCCAACGGCTCCGGCCGATCCATATAGTCCTCGTGAGCGGAGGCGAACAGAATAGTCCCGTCGCGATCAATGATAAAAGTCGCTGGAATCGGTAGCTCCCAACTGGAGTCGCCATTGGCAAATGGCAAGTTAACGAAAGTCCGGCTATAAAGCGCCTGCTGTTCTTCCGGGACGCGATAGACCAATCCAAATTGCCGGGCCAACGAGTTGTGACCATCCACCAGTAGCGGGAAAGCAAGCCTGTGCTGATCGTGCATAAAGAAAGCCTGCTTCTCCGTCTGCGGAGAGACGGCAACCACCGAAGCTCCCGCAGCCGCAATCTCGCCAGCAATAGTAGACATGGCCTCCATCTGCCCCACGCAAAACGGACACCAGCGTCCGCGAAAGAAGCAGAGAACCAGCCGTCCCTCGGCCAGAAGATCGGTCGAAGAAACAATCTTGCCGTTGTGATCGGAGAGTTCGAATGAAGGAGACGGATCGCCAACTTTGAGCGCGCGAGCGACAAGCCCCTGAGCAATAAGATGGTCAACGCAACGCCGATGAACCGCCTGAACCTCGGCAGGAACGTACTTGTTGATAAGCTCCCTGCGCTCAGCAAAAATTTCGCGCAGCGGCCGAACATCAGGCCCAACACGGGATTCGGCAAGGGAGCGCCACTTCATAAAGGCGTAAAGCAGTGAGTAGCTTTAGAGACCGAAAGCTGACGGCTGTTCCATCACATCCCAGGAAACTTCATCCCCGCCATGCGCCGCGCAAAGCTAGGCTTGCCCATCTGCTTGAACATCTTTCGCATCTGCGCATACTGCCGCAACAAATTGTTCACTTCCTGCACGCTCGTTCCCGAGCCGCGAGCAATGCGCTTGCGCCGGCTGCCATTGATCACTTCATGATGATTGCGCTCGTGGCCGGTCATCGAATTGATGATGGCCTCAACCCGGTTGATTTGTTTCTCGTCAACCTTATCCGCCGCCTTTTGCAGGCCGGAAAATGCGCCAACACTGGGCAACATCCCAATCAGACTTTGCAGCGATCCCATCTTGCGCACCTGCCGCAACTGATCACGGAAATCCTCCAGCGAAAACCCGTCGCCGCTGAGCGCTTTGGTGGCGAGTTCGCTGGCCTTCTTCTTGTCGATCTGCGATTCGGCCTTTTCAATGAGCGAAAGAATGTCGCCCATGCCCAGGATCCGCGAGACAATGCGATCGGGATGGAAAGGTTCAAGCGCATCGTATTTTTCGCCGACGCCGATGAACTTGATGGGTTGTCCTGTAACCTGACGAATCGAAAGCGCGGCGCCGCCCCGAGCATCACCATCCATCTTGGTGAGAACAACACCGGTAAGCGTGAGCTTCTTATGAAACTCATCTGCCGAATTGACCGCGTCCTGTCCCGTCATGGAATCGGCAACAAACAGAATCTCCTGCGGATTCAGCAGCCGCTTCAGCGACTGCATCTCGTCCATCAGTTGATCGTCAATATGGAGACGACCCGCCGTATCGACAATCAGCACGTCGCATCCGGTATTAATCGCTTCGCGTCGGGCCTCTTTGGCCAGCCGCTCAACCGTAGCCGTATTCGCCTCGCCAACCAAGCCTTCGTAAATATTTGCCTTAATCGCCGCCGCGACCACTTTCAATTGCTCGCGAGCCGCAGGCCGGTAAACGTCAACCGAGACCAGCAGCGGACGATGTCCGCCATTCTTAAGCCAGTTCGCAAGTTTGCCCGAGGTAGTAGTTTTGCCCGAGCCTTGTAACCCAGCCATCAGCACCACAGTAGGAGGCTGCGAAGCGAACTTTAATTTCGCCGTATCTTTGCCCAGCGTCTCAACCAGTTCGTCGCGGACAATCTTAATAACCTGCTCGCCCGGCGACAGCGCAGTCAGCACTTCCTGCCCGACGGCCTTGGCCTGTATGCGGTCGATAAGTTCTTTAACTACCTTGAAGTTGACGTCGGCCTCAAGCAGCGCCAGACGAATCTGTTTCAGCGCCTCCGAGATGTTCTCTTCGGTGAGGACAGCCTGCCCTCGCAGAGACTTGAAAGCGCGTTGGAGTTTTTCCTGAAGATTCTCAAACATGTGTGATCAATAGTATTTTAACAGGCGGGAAGTTGGGCACATGCGGTACACCCTGGGCACTTACTCCACCTTCGGCCGTACCATTTCAAACCGCTGAGTGGTGCGCGTGTATTGCATGCCGCCCATGCGACCAATCAAATCGAGCGAGTCCCGGTCCAGACGGCCGTTCTTTAAGTGCTGCTCGTTGATATGAACCGAAACGATCTCGCCAATCACTAGGCTGCTTCCTTCAGGCCCCGGATTGAAGTCGAGAATCTGGTACAGCTTGCATTCGAAGCTCACAGGAGACTCCGCCACTCGCCGTGGCCGCACGATTTTCGAAGGTGCCGAAGCAATCTTCGCCAGTTCGAACTCGTTGACGGTCGAGTCATACTCGCCGCTGGTTAAATTCATGGCCTCAGCTAGTTCGAATGTGACCATGTTGATCACAAATTCTCCAGTCTCGCGAATATTTCGTAGTGTGTCCTTGATGTGTATTCCAGGATGTCCCGCCGCCTCATCCGCCACCGCTTCAGATTTATGCGGCAAACGCATCCCCGGCGCAAACACCAGTAACGGTGGCTTGGCGCACACGGCGTTAAAGAAAGAAAAAGGCGCTAAGTTAGACTGCCCAGAAGCGCTAAGGCTAGAGACCCATGCGATCGGACGCGGCACCACGGCGCTAATCAGAATGTTATAGAGCTCGCGATGCTCAAGTTCCGACGGAATGACGTCCATAAAGTCGAGTATATCGAAGCGCTTGCTTAGCCCGGATTGGTTAACCCGCCTCGCTCAGGCCTTTCCAGCAAATATTTCTTTCGCGGCAATCACCGTGTTGCAATGAATCGCGACCGTGTCCTCGACATTTCGAGCATAGCCGCCCGCATAGGTCACCATGGCCGGAATGCCCCGTGCGCGTGCTACACGAAAAACTAATTCATCGCGCCGCTTTAATCCGTCGATAGTAAGCGACAGGCCACCAAGCTGATCTTCGCGATAGGGATCGGCTCCAGCGATATAGCAGAGCAACTCCGGATCGAATTGCCGTAGACCTGAACTGAGCGCGTTGTCGAGCCACGCAAGATAATCATCGTCGCCAATGCCGTCGGGGAGATTGACGTCAATCGAAGAAGGCGGTTTCCACGCCGGATAATTATTTTCCTGATGGAGCGAAATGGTGAAAACATCTCCAGCGTGAGCGCCTCCCGTCTTACTTTCGGGCGTCGTTTTGAGTCTTGAGCTGGATGCCGATGGCAGCGGATCGCCAGGGGATCGTGCGCCACTAAAAATTGCAGCAGTGCCATTGCCCTGATGCACGTCGCAATCGACAGTCATCGCAGTGCGAATCCTGCCATCGCGCTGCATGCGGCGGATCGCGATGGCTACGTCATTGATAACGCAGAAACCCTCCCCATGATCGGGGAAAGCGTGATGGAATCCTCCGCCGATGTTGAAAGCCACGCCGTCATTAAGGGCATGATCGGCGGCCAGAATGGAACCGCCGGCGGCCAGCCAGAAGGCGCGCACTAACTCCGGCGAATACGGAACTTCGAGCTCCATCTCTTCGCGAGGACTAAGCGCGCCCGTCTTCAATTTCTCAACGTACTGCGGAGTGTGTACCAGCAGCACATCCTGGTCGGTTGCCAGATGAGGAACGAGAAAATCAGAAGGCGCTGCAATTTCATAAGCCAGCAACTGGTCGTGGATACGCTTGTATTTTTCAGCAGGGAACACATGGGCGCCGATCGGCAAAAAATAACCGTCACTATAGATGAGCTTGAAGGTCAGCATTTCAACACACAGAATTCAGCACTCAGAGATTTGAGCGCCGAAAACTCCATATCATACGCGATTGCAGGAATTCATTAGCTGTTAAACTTCCCCTGTTGCCTCCTAAGAAGAAATCATCGTCGCCAGCGCAGGTGCCAGCGAATGACGTCCCCAAACCGCAGCCCGCCGTTCACGCGGATGCGAAGGGCCGCATTTTCCTGATCGACACAATGTCATTCATCTTCCGCGCCTATCACGCCATGGCGCGCCAGCGTCCTATGTCTACAAAGACCGGACTTCCGACAGCAGCGACCTACGTTTTCGTCAACATGCTGCGGAAGTTGCGCGATGATTTTTCCCCTGAATATCTCGCGGCCGTCTTCGATGTGGGAGCCCCCACAATCCGTAATCAGCAAGCCGAAGCGATCACGGTCATCCGCAAGTTCGACATCAAAACGCAGACTTTCAAAGAATCGCAATATGGCGGATACAAAGCGAACCGCGCCGAAATGCCCGGAGATCTGGTGCAACAGATTCCCTACATCCGTCGCGCGCTGGAGGGATATCGCATCCCGATTTTGCAGCTCGAAGGTTACGAAGCCGACGATGTGATCGGAACGCTCGCCCGGAAAGCGGCGGCAGAGTCGTACTCAGTATTTGTCGTGTCGAGCGATAAAGATATGTTGCAGCTGGTGAACGACAAAGTCTGCGTCCTGAATCCGCCAAAAGACAACCTGATTTGCGATGCAGCGAAAGTCGAGGAACTTCTCGGAGTCCCTCCCTCGAAGGTGGTCGACGTAATGGCACTGCGAGGCGATTCGGTGGATAACATTCCGGGAGCGCCGGGGATTGGCGATAAAGGCTCCGTGGAACTTATTCAACGCTTTGGCAGTGTGGAACAGGCATTGGAGCGCGCCGCTGAAGTGGAGAAGAAAACCTATCGGGAGTCCTTGCAGAACAATCGCGACAATATCCTCTATAGCAAGCAACTCGTGACAATTGATACCGATGTGGCCGTAGATTTCGATGTTGCCGCTATGAAAGTAGGTGAAGCGGACGTCGAAGCTCTGCGCTCGCTATTTGCCGAGCTCGAATTTACGTCGCTGCTGAAAGAATTGCTTCCGGTGGTCGAAGTGAAAGACGGTGACTATCGGGAGATCAAATCGAAAGCCGAATTCGACGAATACTTGACGGGATTACCCGAAGGCGTGCCGTTGGCTGTAGCATTTTCTTCCGAACAACCAGCGAGCATCAACGTGGAGAGCGCAGCCGAAGAAGATGAGCCCCAACCGGCACAATCGGGATTCCTCGCTCTACAGCCTGCGGATGCAGAGGATCAGATATCACAAAGCGCGGAAGATCGAAGTGCAGAGGATCGAAGCGCCCCAAGCTTGAACAGAATCGCAGTTTCGAATGCCCCAGGCGCCGGAGCGATGGTCGATCTCAATTTCAATGATCGGGCATTGGCCGGCCGCTTGAAGAGTGTGCTCGAAGATGCAGCCGTGCCAAAGACAATTCACGATCTCAAGTCCGCGCTTCATCATTTTAGTGAGCACTTCTCCAAGCCTGGAATTACGCTGGCCGGAGTCAAGCACGATCCGATGCTGTATTCCTACCTTCTCGATCCAACCTACTCCTCGCATTCACTGCCAGAGGTTGCGCTTCGCCGATTCAACTTGAAGCTCAGCGGCAACTTGGCCGAAGCCGCGGATATAACGGGCAGGCTCGCAAGCGCGCTCCGCAAAGAGGTTGACCAGCAGGGACTGACCTCTGTGTACGAAGAGATCGATGCGCCGCTCGTGCCCGTATTGGCGCG
>Ga0209169_10000987_pt1 | contig 17510 bp, 13 predicted proteins | sample HubBroMetageWRM4_FD_188346 | JGI IMG/M metagenome (GOLD analysis project Ga0209169, IMG submission 188346) | Warmed soil microbial communities from the Hubbard Brook experimental Forest, New Hampshire - Hubbard Brook CCASE Soil Metagenome WRM 4... | ecosystem: Environmental > Terrestrial > Soil... | reverse complement strand
CCATGCGGCAAGCTCAAGGCACGTGTAGTGATCGACGGGAAACTCGACGCCCCCTCCGGCTTCGCCGTTGGCCCCGACGGCGATCTTTACGTGGCCGAGCGGAAGAAACAGCGGGTGCGGCGCTTTTCCTCCAAGGGGAAGAAAAAAGGCACGTTCATTGATGACCTTCCTGACATGCCGGAGTTCCTCCTCTATGTCCCCTGAGTAGGCCCCTCAAGAGCGGAGCGACTGCTTTACGGGCAGAGATCATCTCGGCGAAGATATATGATGTGACAGCGTTTCCAAGACTGTCTTCGTTTTGGTACCTTGTTCAGCACTCAACGTTAGGCCTTTCATATTCGCCAGCTGTTGTAACTCCGCGTATTTCCTGGACCCTGCATCAGGACTAACCTTGGTGGAAATCTCGAGAATCTTCCCCGCCGGCCATTCCCACAGCTCCAGTGCAAGTTTGCGAAATGGCGAGTGAACTGTGGTTTCCCACTTCGTGGCTGTGACATCGGCGATTCGCTTCACCTGGGTCCAATCAATCGAGACGCGCGCGTCGCGTAACAGTCTTTCCTGCGACGGGCTAAGCAGGCTGGAAATGTCGTTGCCCATTTCTGGCACCTGCGCCGTCTTGTATGTGCGCGCAAGTGAGTAGGAAGTGTTTTCTCCGCTTCCAGTCCAATCGATCTCACACGGAAAGTGCTCGCGAAGCTGGGAACTTTCGAGCCGGGCGCTGCCCTCGGGCACGCGTACTTTCACCGTGAGATCGTTACTGGCCCCCTGCCTGACTCGCACAATCACACCCTGCTGCAGGAGTTCAAGCGTGTCAGTATCAAAAAAATATACGTGCGTCGTCGTCTCTTTTCGGAAACCGAGGGATGCAATCACATTTTGAATTGTCGGCGGGGAAAGCAAGAGCTTGATCTCAACTGGACACGTTTTTTCCGCCAGCAGTGCGGGACTTAGAAACAGTACCGCGCAAGCCAAGGCGAATACGCGCTTCCGGTCGTTTTTCATGACACTGGTGGAATGATTGCTCGTCCGCGGGATGCTAGTTCGATGCGCCGTTGCTGGCTCCTGTTACAAGTGACAGTTTCCAACTCGCCGCCATCGTAGTGGACGCGGGCGACTGCGGATGTCGCTAGCTCTTGGGATCTCGCGATCGCCGATCCAGGCTGGCCAATCCGCTACCGACAAATTGCTTACCGGCGACCACGGCGCGTGCCCCAGCCAGCAACTCCGGTACCGCGAGGGTTTTCAACACGTACCCGTGGCCCCCAGCCCCGAGGGCGGCTCGCACTACGTCCAGATCCGAGTTCAGGCTCAGGAACAGAATCTTCGTTGCGGGGCAGAGATCGTGGATCAGTCGAGCGGCATCGATTCCGTTTAAGCTGGGGAGATCAACATCCAGGACAATCAAATCCGGCTGCAGTTCTTGCGCCTGTCGAACCGCTTCCAGTCCATCAGAAACCAGGCGGACTACCAGCAAATCGCGCGACTCCTCGAAAATCTCGCAGATCCTTTGCCGCCAGTCTTCGAAGTCATCCACTACCAGAACACGCGCCAAAGACATTAACTAACTTTCACCTCTTGTGCATTAAATTTCGAGATCATCGCAATGGCCTATCCACAACGACAATGTCACGCGCACTCAGCCGCTGTCGTTGCGCCAGCGCAATGAGAGGACCAAGAAAAAACCGACGCTTAGGGACAAAATTTGGAGAACAAAGATCAAAAGATCAAAGGTAGAGATGGAGAAAAAGATGGATGGAGAAAAAGATAGAGATGAAGAGTAGGAGTCTCAGGCGCCTTGTGACAAGCAGGTCAGCGGCCATCACCGCTTTTAGGCAATCATGAGGGACTCAGGAGCCAGCAGGGTGACCCGGCCGCGCTGCTTGGAAAGTTTCCCATCCCGTTCCCACTTGGAGAGAAGCCGGCTGGCGGTGAATGGGCTGATGTCGGAAAGGGAACTGAGCTGTTCGTTAGTGATATCTATTTCCACTCCCGTCGGCTGCACCTCCCCAGCGGCCGTGGCCAGATGCAGCAAGGCTTCGGCGAGCCTCGATTCCGCACTCTTGGTGACCACGCTGACGTGACGGTTCATGTAAGCGTTGAGGTAATGCATCGCCAGCCGCAAACCATTCTCGGTCAGCTGCGGATATGCCTTGACCAGCCGGCGGAGCGTGGCGTGATCCCACACCAGGAATTCGCACTCGGAGACCGTTTTCGCACTCGCCATATACGCCGGAGGCTTGGCCAGCAGCGACACCAGCCCTACAACGTCTCCTGGAACCTTCCACAGCATAAGAACTTCTGCGCCCGACTCCGTGAGATTGTAAAACTTGGCCCGCCCCGCTTTCAGGAGAAACAGATGGTCGGGTCGTTCGCCGCCGATGGTGACATCTTCATTGGACGCGATGCGGCGGACATGGGCCGCCTCCAGGATGTGCCGCAGCGCGGCCTCGCCCAGACCTGCAAGGAATTTCGATTTCACGAGCGGAGTCGAGCCCGGCGTGGAACTGTTCATGTCGGAATCCTAGCAGCAGCAAATCGCGTCTCAGGCATTTCCTTCGTGGACCTTCGCGGCCTAGGTGGTATACGATTTTTGCGAACTGAACCAGTTTTTTCGGGAGGATGTCTCACTTACCTGCGACCACCCCAGCCTCCGCCACTCCGTCCGCCCCAACCTCCGCCTCCACCACCGCTGCCCCAACCACGAGCGCTATCCGCCCTCGAGCCCCAGCCCCCGCTGTCGCCGCCGAAAGCCGATGTGCTGCGGTTGTAATCCGATCCGCCCCAGCCGCTCGAACTCCCGCTCCTCTGACTCCAACCGTTCCCGGTGTTGCTATAGGTGTTGCCGTTGGCGGTCGCATACTTGTTGCCGTTCGCGGTCTGACCAATCGCGGCGCTGTTGCCGTACTTGCCTGACGCGCCATAAGCCGACGCGCCGTTCGTCGCCTGCATAGACGCCGTCGTCCCTTGGGAAGTCGTCTGATGCTGAGTGTATGCCGTAGTGCCGTTCTTCGAAACCGTCGAGCTTCCCCAGCTTCCATATGCATTGGAGCCTTGCTCCGTCTGCCCATATGCCCCGGTTCTTGGGTTGTACGCTTGACCGACGCTTTGCGATCCATACCCATTCGACACCGTGCCGCCACGCGCGTAAGTGCCGGTGGTTGGGTTATAGCCATTGCTGTAATGAGCGGAGCCGTAGGCGCCATACCCAGAATAGCTGGACCCATAGTAGCCGCCATGCCAGGCATTGTTTCCGTAGTACGCCCCGCCGTGATACACGACGGTGGTGCTGCTCCAGCCGCAACCCCAGCTGCTATAGCCCCAGGCGCAGCAACTGCTGCTCATCATGGCACCCACCGCAATGCCAACTCCAAACGCGAGGACCGCAGTCGCCGCGACGTCCGCCGAAGTGTATCCAGGCGTTACGTAGGGATACCCGTAAACCACCGTAGGGTTGTAGACCGGAACGTACACCACTTGCGGATTTGCAGGCTGAATCACGATGGTCTGTGGCGCTGGCTGCGTCACCACTATCTGCGAGCCTGATTTCAGGTTGCCGGCAGCCAGTGCCTTTGCCCTCAGCACCTGGATAGCCGACATAACGTCGGCCGCCTGAGTGTGGTACGCCTCACCGAGCGACGATGTCCAGCTAAGGTTCGACGCCAGATTATTGAGCACGGATGGAAATTGTGTCAGCGCCTTCACGCTCGGCTCCCAGGTTTGTTTGTTAACCGCTTCCATCAGCGCTGTCCCTGTCAGGCTAGTGTTCTGGCTAAGCCAGTACTCGGCAACCGCTACCTGATCTGGAAAGGTCGAAGCTCCAAGAATCTGCGCTACCAGCGAGTCGGGATACAACGCGATCGGCGCCACCATTTGTTGCAATTCTTCAGCAGTCTGGGGCACGCCTTGTCCCGAATAGGCCGTTGAGCCAGCCGTTGAGCCCGTTTGCTGAGCTTCAGCTCCCAGTGGCGTGGTGCCAATGAACAGCAAGAGAGAGAGCGTCGTTGACAAAAGCTGCTTAGCAAAGGTCCGGATCATTTTCCTCTCCTGTTACAGACAAAGTCGCGCCACGGCGGTCACCCGCCGCTGATTATGACGAGTTTTGTCTAGACCGATTGCGTCCGGCAACTGTCAGTTTTGACAGACTCGTGTCTTGGGTGGCCCACATCTCGCCCACGGAGAAAGCGTGCTTTTGACGTCGATGGAGTAACATCCGGACGTGCTCCACGTCTCGTTTTTGAGAACCGGGGTATACCGCAACAATGCTGCGGTAGCGGATTTTAATGGCGACGGCAAACCAGACCTCGCCATCTCGCTTCCCGACGCCAACCAAGTCCAAGTGTTGCTCGGTAACGGAGATGACGTTTTGGCCGGTTACCGGAAACGCCGGTCCAGCCGTGAATGTCCCGTCGCCGTTACCCAGCAGTACGGTCTTGCTGGGCAATGGAGATGGAACCTTTACGGCGTCGTCCTCGAGCCCGCAGACAGGCTACGAACCTGCTGGAATAGCGGCCGGTGATTTCAACGGGGATGGCATCCTTGATCTGGCCGTATCAAACCTGAACGGCGGCAATCCCGACCCGGGCAGTGTGACGGTGCTGCTCGGCAACGGGGACGGGACTTTCATGCCAACGGCGCAGAGTCCGGTGACAGGCGCACTTCCGCTTTCCATCGCAGTTGGTGATTTTAACGGAGACGGTAAAGCGGATCTGGTCACTGGAGACGCCGGCAGCAATACGGCAACTGTGTTACTCGGCAACGGAGATGGAACCTTCGCTGCGCCGCTGAATCCCCCGGCCGGCACAAATTCTCTTTTCGTAGCGGTTGGAGATTTCAACGGCGACGGTTTGCCGGATCTGGCCGCCGCGAACAATACCCCCAATACGGTGACCGTTCTGCTCACCCAGGAGACCCTGACAGCGACTGCCACTGTCACTGGCATTTCGCCCAAGGGTTCCGGACAGCATTTCGTCGATGCCAGCTACAAAGGTAATGCAACCCATTTCGGCAGTATTTCGCCGACCATATCCCTTACCGGGAGCAACACGGCTCCCTGAACATTGCGGGAATTTGGCCGCTGGACACGATTAACGCCAACCCAGCGCTGGAGCGACCGTTGTGAGAATTGCTTCCATGACATGCGCGTTGTACGCAACACCGAGTTGATTTGGGACGGTTAGCAATAGTGTGTCGGCCTCCGCGATCGCTTCGTCTTTCCTAAGCTGCTCGATGAGAATATCTGGGTCCGCGGCGTAGCTGCGGCCGAAGATCGCTCGTGTGCTTTCGTCAAGGAACCCGATCTTGTCTTCTTCCTCGGAGCCTCGTCCGAAATAGCCGCGATCACGGTCATCGAGCAGCGCAAAAATACTTCGGCTGACGGAAACGCGCGCAGTACGCTTGTGACCAGCTTCCTTCCAGGCTGCGCGAAAGGCACGAATCTGGGCGGCCTGTTGGACGTGGAGCGGTTCGCCGGTCTCGTCGAATTTTAGGGTCGAGGTCTGCATGTTCATTCCTAGCTTCGCAGCCCACACAGCTGTCGCGTTGGAAGCAGACCCCCACCAGATTCGATCACGCAATCCTTTGGAGTGCGGCTCAAGACCTAGCAGTCCCGGAGGATTGGCAAACATTGGACGTGGGTTCGGCTGAGCGAAGCCCTTGCCGCGGAGCAATTCAAGAAATTCTTCGGCATGACGCCGGCCCATTTCTGCATCGTCCTCGCCTTCTCTGGGGCGGTAACCAAAATAGCGCCAGCCATCGATGACCTGCTCGGGGGATCCGCGACTGATTCCCAACTGCAGTCGGCCGCCGGCGATTAAGTCCGCAGCCCCAGCGTCCTCCACCATGTAATGAGGATTCTCATACCGCATATCGATCACTGCGGTGCCAATTTCAATCTTTCGCGTTCTAGCGCCAACCGCCGCGAGTAGCGGGAACGGTGATGCCAGTTGCTGCGCGAAGTGATGAACCCGGAAGTAGGCTCCGTCCATCCCCAGGCGCTCGGCCTCAACCGCGAGGTCAATGGACTGCAGAAGCACGTCAGCCGCCGACCGTGCTTGTGACTGAGGTGAAGGTGTCCAATGACCGAATGAGAGGAACCCGATTTTCTTCATGCAATATAAGTCTGCCATATCGCCGATTCAGCTGTGCGATGCGGTCTAATCTTTCGGTCTTGCTTCTAGCGTCAATACTTGGAAGGGCCTCAGGTGGAATGTGTAGGGCGCGTTCGCGGACAGAGTGATTAAGGGCGGCTGCCGATTCTCTCGCGGATCTTCCCGCCAAGGGCTGCTGGCGTTGTAAATCTTGGGTGCGTCAGGCGGCAATTCGAACGCATCATTCACATCCACAAGAAAGTCCTGGGGCTTGTCGCTGGGGTTTCGCATGACCAGGATGCCTTTGCGAGGCGACCACGAAGCCCACCCGTAGACCTCCAGCAAGCTGGGGTCGCCTCCGATCCAGTGCGTATCCACCAACGTGTCTGCATTCGCACGCGACCACTTCGCGGCTTCGGCCAGAATGTCCCAGTCCTTCTCGGTCAACAACGAATGGGTGATATACATTTCCTGCAACTGCGTGCCAGTGCCAAAATAATCGTGGACTTCGTCCGCGAAGTCACCGTTGGGATCTGAGTCGAGGTGAATGGCATGTTGCGCGTAGATGAGGCCGTGCAACATAACTGAGTTGAGAGGAAACAAGGGACCGGACATGACTACACGCGAATAAGTTTCGGCATCACGATAGGTAATCCAGCGCTGCCGCCACGAACCCACGCCCAGAAAACTGTGATCTTCGCCGCCGCGCCAGATGGAGTCCGCATACTGCAGCCAAAACGGCGAGGGATACGTGCCCGTCGTCAGGTTGATATAAATGTCGGGCTTCACGGTTCGCCATTCGTGGATCAAGCTGATCGCCGCTTGAAAGTCACTGTCAAAAGCGGCGCCAGGAAAGGCAGTGTCGGCGTTTCCGGTGCCATCGATTTTGAATTGATTGACGCCAAACTTTCGAATGAGGTCCAGCGTAGTTTCACGGAATAGCGCGTAGTACCTGGGCGCGGACAGTGCAAAGCCGCCTTCATTGGCTTCAAAACCTTGGGCCTTGCCGTTCTTTAGCCGCTCCGCCCGCGGCCCGTCGTATCCGCCCCAGGGAGAAAGCCAGATTCCCGGCGCGGCGCCGAATCTCGACGCGGCTTCCTTCAACGGAGCGAAACCATTGGGAAAGCCTGAATGAAAATGCCATAGATTTGTCGGATCGTCCCACCCGTCGTCAAATAGAAAAGAGTCCATTTTGACGCCACGCTTTTCCACCAGCTCGTTGCCGAAAGCGTTGATCGCTCCCAGTGTGTCTGCTTCGTTGTATTTGGAGAAATAGCCGATGTCATACCAGGAGTTGTAGTGGAGAAAAGTTCTATAAGGATGAGCGCGCTCACGTTCCAGGTACGCCAGGAACCCGCGGCGTAGTTGCCCGGGAGCGGTGACTCCAATCACCGAAGAATACGTCACCGTTTGTCCGGCTCTTAGCGGCAACTCGCGCCCGATTTCGGCGAAAGCGCGATCCCCCGAGGCTCGACTTTCTGAGAGGGGATGTTCAAATCCGAAGAAAAGGTTTCCAGCGACAATAGGAGACCCCTTCACCGCACCGCAAACGCGAACGCCGGGAACGGTCAAGTCAACCAGCCGAACATTGCTGATCAGGACATCTTTTCCGACGGCGGTCAGCTTCGCTTCCTGGCGAACGTAGCTGGAACCATCGCGCAGAATAGCGCGCCATACGACTTGCAAACGGTTGGCAGAGTCACTCAGACCCACTTCAATCTGCCAACCGTCAAACGTCGCAGCGAGCTGCGATGCGTTTGGATCGGGTGTAAGTTTCTCCATACGGGGCGGAGCAGTGACTCGCATCTCAGATGACTTCAGAATTTCGCCGTCCTGTAAAGTGACGACGAATGCGTTTGACGACAGGGAGACGGTCCGATTGGTCAACCGGTCCGTGAGAGAGTTTGCAACCAGGCCGTTCTCTTGGAACCGCCAATCCACTTCGATGGCTTTGTTCGAGAGGCGGAGTTTATCGCCTTGAATGGCAGCCGTGGCCTCACCGGCTGGAGCGGAATTCAGCGGAGGTGTCTGCGTCGCACCGCACAAAACCAAGCCAGATAGGCTATAGCAAAGTAGCACCGCCAATACGAAAATTGAACGTCTGGAACTTTCGATATCGTGAGTTTCAGGCTTCATTCGCCGCCATCGCGATCGTCGTTGCTATTTCCACTGCCCACCCGAGTCACGGCCGCGATCTTGCCCTTTGGACGTTGACCGATGCCGATCCAGTTTATCCGACCAACACTGCTCCGGACGGCGATTAATTCCGCTTAGAGTGCGCTACGCGGAAGTTGCGCGCTAGCGCATGCCATATAATGGCGCGCACGCATTACTTTTCACGGAGATAATTCCCGATGAGGATTGCAATTGTCGAAATCGTCGCACTGACCATACTGGGATCGATGCTCTCTTTCGGCCAGGCGGCTAACCAATCAAAGGATGACTCCTCGCCAGCCAAGCAGGCTTCCACAAAGCCCGAAGGCCTTAAGCCCGAGCAGCAGGCCAGCAAAGGTTCGGTCACAATCTCGGGCACGAAGATTCCTTACGACTCGTTTGCCGGCACCGTCGTCGTGCATCCCAAAGGCTGGGATGACGTCCCTCAGAACGCGGACAAAGACGATAAAAGTCTGGAGCCTGAAGCCAGTATGTTTTACGTTGCGTATTTCAAGTCCGGGGACCAGAGTGCGGAGCGGCCCATTACCTTCTTCTATAACGGCGGCCCAGGTTCGTCGACTGTCTGGCTGCACATGGGGGCGTTTGGACCTAAACGCGTGCTCACTCAGGATGACTCCCATACCCCGGCCGCACCCTATTCAGTCGTCAACAACGACTACAGTCTGCTCGACGCAACCGACCTTGTTTTTGTGGATGCCCCGGGCACCGGCTTCAGCCGGGTAGCAGGAAAAGACCGGGAAAAGGCGTTTTACGGCGTCGACGCCGACGCCGAAGCTTTTGCCGATTTTATTTCGCAATTTCTGGCCAAGTACGGACGCTGGAATTCCGCGAAGTATCTATTCGGTGAGAGTTACGGTACGACGCGCTCAGCGGCATTGATCAATTTACTCGAAACCGGCCGCTATATTGACTTCAACGGAGTGATTCTGCTTTCCCAGTGTTTGGGCTATGACAATGGCGCAGATTGGCCGCAGTTCAATCCCGGAATCGATCTGCCGTATCAACTTGCGCTGCCAACCTACACCGCTACTGCCTGGTATCACCACAAACTGTCCGAGCCCCGCGGCGAGCTAACGCCCCTGCTCGCGGAAGTAGAGCATTTCGCGATGACCGAGTATGCAATTGCGCTCGGCGCTGGATCCACGCTGTCATCCGACCAACGGCAGGCGGTGGTAGCAAAACTCCATCGCTACACCGGCCTTCCGACCGATTACATTGAAAAATCTGACCTTCGCGTAAATGCCGGGCAGTTCGAAAAGACTCTCGAATCTGACAGCGATACAACCACCGGCCGCCTGGACACGCGTTTCTCCGGACCAACGCTCGATCCGCTTAGCAAGGAAGCGGAATACGATCCCCAGTCGGCGGCCATAGGCTCGGCTTATGTGTCCGCCTTCAATGATTATGTGCGCAAGGACTTGAAGTTCGGCGACAACCGCGAGTACAAGCCGGAAATCGACGTGGAAAAAAACTGGAATTTCCTGCACCAACCCCCGGGGGCTCCCATTCCGTTGCCGCAGGCTGTAAACGTCATGATTGATCTGGCCAGCGCGATGAAATATAACCCAGACCTGAAAGTCCTGGTAAACGCGGGCTATTTCGATCTGGCAACGCCGTTCTTCGAGGGGGTTTACGAAATGCAGCATTTGCCAATCCCCGAGAAACTGCAAAAGAATATCGAGTTCAAGTTTTATGAGTCCGGACACATGGTATATGCGCACGAGGCCTCATTGAAGAGCCTCCATGGCAACGTGGCGGCTTTTATCCTGAGCACAGAGAATTCGAAGACCAGGTAAGCGCGGCAGCAGCTCACTCGCCGCAGAAGGAAATGTTGCCTGATTGGAAATGAGCGAACTAGAGCGCTGCTGACATGCTCGTTCCCGCGGCGGCAAAGACGTCGGCGGCTTCCTGTTCAGCGATGGGAATGAAGGCTTGCAGAACATCGGCGTCAAACTGGGTGCCAGCGCTGCGGAGCAAGCGCGCAATCGCTTCCGAGTGTGGCAACCCTTGCCGATAGCAGCGATTCGAGATCATCGCGTCGAAGGCGTCAATGATGCAAATGATTCGCGAAACCAGTGGAATGTCGTTCCCTTTGAGTCCTGCCGGATAGCCTTTCCCATCCATGCTTTCGTGATGGTGTAAAGCATAGAGGCTCGCTTCTTCGAGCCCCGGGAACAAGCGCAGGATCGACCAGCTGTACTCCGGATGGCGGTTAATGAGGGCCCGTTCCTCGGGCGTGAGCGGACCGGCTTTTTTCAGAATGGAGTCCGGGACACCGATCTTGCCAATGTCGTGCAGCAGCGCGGCGACTTCCACTTGGTAAAGATGCTCTTCCGGGATCTCCATTTTCCGCGCTACCCGGAGAGCCCATTCCGCCAGTCGAGTGCTGTGCACCCCGGTGTTGATGTCCTTCAGGTCAAGCATCTGATTGAAGGCGCAGACCAGAGAGTTGCGGAAAGCGAGATGCTGCTCTTCCAGTTCCTTGATGCGGAGCACCAGTCCGGATACATCGAGGGCCGGATTTGCGGTTGCCGCCATATCGTCGTGATCTCGCTTTCTCGAATTTGCTTTCCGCTACAGCAAGTGGCAGCCCTGAACTGCCTGGTAAGTGTCTAACCGTCCGAATCCAAGATTCACGTTGCCAATGTAGTCGGCATTTGCCAGGCCCATGGGAACGGTCCAAGCGGGGCAGTTGCTGTTGGCGCCCATCATGAGAGCCGCGGTACCGGCAACGAAGGGAGTGCTGAATGATGTGCCCCACCCTGCCGCCCAAGTTCCCCATGGATAAGTCGTGACCACGCCTTCTCACGGCGCTGCCATCCACACTGGCGGCGCGCCGTAATTCGTAAACGTCGATTGGACGTCGGTATTCGAAGTCGATGCTACGTCGATCACGCCCGGCAGTCCGCCCGGGTAAACCATCGTGGACTCGCCACTGTTTCCAGCCGACGCAACCGAGATCACTCCATGGCTGTTCGCATACTTGATTGCAGTTGCGAGTTCCGCGGAGTAACTCGTGTAATCGAAGCTCATGTTCATTACATTCGCGCCGTGGCCCACGGCGTAGTAGATGGCGCGCAAAATGTCAGAGTCATATCCAGTGCCATTCGCGGTGAACGCTTTTAGCGGCATAATCTTGGCCTGGGGCGCGACCAGGTGCACGATACCTGCGGTCATGGTTCCGTGTCCAAAATCGGTGTACGGGCCGCCGTCAAGAACTGCAACGGTACGCTGATCGAGCACCGCAACCGTTCGCTGATTCAGCGTCGCGGTCTGCGCCGCGCTCAAGTTGGGAGTGGCCTGAACGTCATTCATTTCTGAACCGCCGCTGGTATTACGTGTGAAGTCGTAGCCGTTCACCAGAACACTTTGCAGTACCGGGCTATTGGGATCGACGCCGGTGTCGATGACCGCAACCGTCGTTCCAGCGCCGGCCACGCTAAATGCCGACTGCGTCTGCGCCGTGCGCACCAACTGGTTCGCGGGCTGCGCCAGGTAGCCGTGCCAAACCGTCGCGCCGTAGTAAGGCGTGGGTACCGAATCCGTCAGGTATCCCGGATCAGAGGCGGCGTATGGTTGCTGAGCATTCACGATCTGATCAACTTCCACATCGAGGATGCCGGTCTGGAGACTGATCTGGAGCAGCTTCGTGACCGGATTCAGAATGGCGGGCAAAGTCACCAGGAACAACTGCCCGTTGGGATCTCCCAGCCCGGTTACGACCTTGCAGCCGGTTAACAGACAAGTCAGGCTGACGCCCGGCAGTCCCAGCGAGTCGCGCACAATCAGACGAGTCTGTGCTTGCGCCGCCGGAGCGCAAAAGGCACTCAGCAACAGCAGCAGGCAAACTATCATGCCCGGCCGCCGAAGATTCATGTGTGACTCTATTTCACCCATTGTTTTCCCCATTTTGACCCTATCCCCTATTGCAAGTTTAGAGTGGAACCCTTGTGCTTTCCACTTACAGCCGTACTCTCTCTCCGGTAACTCGTATTGGTTTCTTTGGTAAGTCATGTCTGGTTACCTTTAGCGGGCGTTGGTCAGCGGAATCCGCACGATATTGCGGCCCACTGCCTTCACCGACAACCACATTGGATCTTTCTGTTCAAACTCAAGGTGGAACTCCCCCAAGGCGCTGACCTCGGTGGTTGCGACCAATAGATCCTTTTCCGTCGACAATTCGACGCTGGCATTGTCCCGCAACGCTCGCGCCGCCAGCTTCTCAAACACCTGGCCGACCACGTGAACTTCATTGGATTGGGCGCGACGGCCGAATCGCAAATCCACCGTCAGACCCTCAGCTTCGTAGATGACCTGCCAGACATTAAGCGCACCGCTGCGCACCCCCGCCGGCAGCGGCTGTGCGAAGCTGTCAAAAACCAGGCGAGCCAGAGTCCACGCACGGGGCTGCGGCGCCTGCACGCTGACAAAACCGAGCTTTACTAAACGCACGAGATTGTCTGGCGGTGCATAACCACTCTCTTCGGTGGCTAGCCTCCGCACTCTGCTCCACGCGTCATGCGCGGTCTGGCACTTCGAGCAACCCTCGGCGAGGTGTGCCTTGATGTCGCTGCTGATTGGGGGGGCACTGACTCCGCGAACAAAATCAGCCCAGGGTTGTTCTGCAAAATGCCGCATTCAAGTCCTCGTGTCTTTCGGTCTTATCGAGACCAAGTCCCGTCAAACTGGACTTTCTCTCTACTACAAAAGGGAAGGCTGGGGCCCGGGAAATACAGGTTGGGGCAAAAAAACTCGATGATCCTTTACCCCTTTCCTATCAATAAGAAAGGAGCCCAATGGTAGGGGTGAGGTCGGCGCTCCCGCAGGCTGATGCATGCCTTTTGCATCGCTTCCGCCTTCGAACGCCCCTGCTGGAGTTGGGTGTAGAACTCGACCATGAATTCCTTGGTGCTGTCGTCGTGAACGTCCCAAAGGCTCAAGACGAGCGATTGCGCTCCGGCCTGCAACAGGCCCCGGACCAAACCCATCAGCTCATCGCCGGGCGTGACCACGTTCAGGCCGGTCGCGCAGCCGCTCAGCACGACCAGTTCGACCGGCAGTTGCAGGTGAGCCATGTCGTAGAGGCTGAGATGAGAGGTTCCGAGACGAATCGAGGAGAACATCGGGTTATCCTGTCGAAAGTATCCGTGGGTTGCAATGTGTACGGACTTGCTTTTTGGCCCATGATCCTGCAGCACGCTCTCGGTGGCCTCATCGTCCACGAATAGTCTCGCGTTCGGCAAGACTCGCGAGAGCGCATCTACTTCCGCGCGGATGGCGGGCGTTCGTTCGTCGGACACACCGAGAATCAAAGAATCACCGTTGGCGTTGACCGGTTTCGTCTGGCAGTGCGCGTAAATGCTGGCGCTAGGCGCGTATGAAATGGAGTATCGATCGATCAGGTATGATTCGCCGTCGTGCAGTGCGTGGAAGGGAACGTAGTGCAGCAGCCCGTGCTGTACAAAAACAACATGCCGGGCGTCGAGCAGATGACGGACGGGTGCGATCAACTCTTGATACAGGCTCTTGAGGTGTGCCTGGGTCGATTCCAGCAGAGGCTGGCTGAAGGTTGCCACGTACTGGGGATCAAGACGGAATTTCGACATCTGAAATTGCAGAAACTGCAGCAGCTTTTGAATTCGCGACTGCACCGTGACCGGGCAGATGTGAAGTTTGTCGCGAGTCAATACGCAAACCACGATGCGGTCGTGTGCGCAGAAAAACTCCATCAGTGCCGTATCGGCGGGAAGCACTGATCTGATCTCCTCCAGCGACATGTTGGAGGGAACCTGCACGCCCGCTTCATTCGCTTCCGCTACGGTGGCTTCTTTCACCGCCCGCATCAAATCCGATTCGCGCGATCGAGCCTGCTGCTCGAGTTGTTGAACTCGTTCTTGCGAACGCTCTTCCGGCCGCAGCTGTTCGCGCTCGATCAGGTTGTAGTACCAATTCAGCTCTTCGCGAAGATTGCGGATCGAACGCACCAGTTCGCTCTGTCCCGGATCGGCAGCCGTCGGCACGTGGACTGGCTGGTGCAGAAGGTCCATGAGGGTTCGCGATTTGGCTTGTTCGATGTAAGCGAACGCTTCTTCGAAACCGTTCTGGCGGCGCAAGCAGATGTCCACCAGGTTCTCGTAAACCTCGAGCTTGTTCTCAAAGAAGGCGATCTTCAGTTCTTCTCCACGCAAGCTGCTGCGCAAGCGCTCGACCGCGGCACGCGCACGGCAATACGATTCGTAGGCCGCGTCCTCGTTGCCGGTTGTGCGCTCCACCTCACCCATCAGGAATTCTGCCTGATAGAGGAGCGTGGGCGAGTCCATATTCGCTAAGTCCGTCAGCGCTGTCCCGCAATGTTGTCTCGCGAGGCTCGTGTCGCCGAGACGCAGCGCGATTCGCGCCAACAACAGCTCGGCCAGCACTGCCTTCCCCCGCATCGGCGACGCTCGGAAAAACTCATGCGCCGCTGCGCAAAGGCGTCGCGCCTCAAACAGGCGTCCCTCTGTGAAAAGCACCAGCGCCTCGTACAGGTCAATCAGCGAGGGCCAGACTTGGTTCTGGTCGCGGACAAACATTTCTCTTGCCCGTGCGAACAGCTTAACCGCTTCAAATGCCTGTCCCTGGCGGCTGGCCGCGATCGCCGCGAAGCCCAGCGCCTTCGCCGCTTCATAGCCAAACCCGAGTTCATGAAAACCAGCATTCGCCGTCCGCCCCAACTCGCCGGCTTCGCCACTCAGATTGAGTTCAAGATAAATTTCAGATAGGTCGAGATTGCAGAGCGCCAGCTGATAAGGGTCGTTAGCTTTCTTGGCGCTGGCGGATGCATCTCGAAGCATTTGGATCGAGCGCCCGTATTCTCCGCGCAAAAAATACAGATAGGCGATGTTGTAGTCGGCATAGGCGACCAGAATCGGCATGCCCTTCTCTTCGCAGTGCCGGCGCGCGACCTGGTGCAGTTCCAACGCTCTGGGAAAATCGTTCAGGCTGATGTGGCAAAGCGACAAGTTGCTCAGGACAGCCGCCAACCCCTCGGCATCATCATGAGCCAACATCTGCTGGTACGCTCGCTCGTAAAATGCGAGCGCTTCGGAGAAGCGATCCTGTCGGTGATAGATATTTCCGATATTGATTTCGAGGCGAGCGAGGCGACGCGTGTTCCCCTGTCGCCGAAAGATGGTGCCGGCCCGCTCTCCGGCTGCGAGTGCCTGATCATATCGGCCCAGCAACAGCAGCGACTGAATCGACCCGCTCAGGGTTCGGGCCAGTTCCGCTTCCTCTCCAGTTTGCTCAAATAAGGTGATGGCCTGCGCGTGTAACCGAACGGCTTCCGCGTGCTCATCGAGCGCATACATGGCGTTTGCTTTAGCGCGCAAGCTTCTGGCAAGTAAGCTCGGGCTGTTAACGGTTTGTGCGACATCGAGGGCTGCCTCGGCCAAGCGCCTGGCCCGATGAGTGTCAATGCGAACCTCTTGCCAGACTCTTTCAGTGAGAGTGCTTACGATTTCATCCCATGCGATTGCGGGATGTTGCGTGACCAACCGCGCTCGGCTCGAGGCATCGTCAAGCGCCAGCAAGCGCTCGATCATAGCGTCGGATTCGGTCTTCTGAACCGCCTGCACCGTCATTTGGAATTAGAAGCCCTTCTTCTCAAGATATTTCTTGAGATAAGCCAGGCATCGGCCGCGGATCGCTCCGATCGAACCAGTCGCCATGCCCAGCTCCTGGGCGACATCTTCGTAAGGCCGCGGAGGAATTTCGAAAAAGAGCAGCCGTACCATCCGTTCACATTTTTCGGGCAACTCGGAGATGCCATCACGCAGTATTTGTTCTTGTTCGAGCTGCACCAGCATGTGCTCGGGCAGTTCATCGGCGCTACTGCCAGGCAGAGCGGCGTCGCCGCCTGTCCCTTCGGGAGCAAGTTCAACCAACCTCTCAGCCGCGCGCTGGTAGGAGAGGCACTTGTGGTAGCAGGTCTGCATCAGCCACTTCGGCAAGGCACGGTGTTCGCGGAGGCGCGGCAACTCTGAAAGAAGGTCCACACAAACCGACTGAAAAATGTCGCCAGCGTCCTGATGCATTCCGAGCTTGATCGGAATCGAGTAGATGAGATTCTTGTATTTGTCGATCAACGCCGACCAGGCTTCTTGATCGCCTTTCAAACAGCGGCCGATCAGCTTTTCATCTGAAGAGTGAGACAGCGAAGAGCGATCCCGCGAAGAACGATCGGGCCGCTCTGGCGCCCTGCCTGTTGCCGCTCCGGTCATCGAACGCCCGCGTTCTCCTGAGCTGGACCACGAACGTAGAGTTCGTCCGCATTCCACAGCGTGTAGGGATCGAGCACCGCCGGGTGGAAGTTACCGACCCGCGCATCCGCTCCCGCAAGAATGTTGGGTGTTCCCAGAAAAATGAAAGGCAGATTTTCAGCGATCAGTTGTTGCGCACGATCGTACAAGTGTTTCCGCTCGGCATAGTCGAGTGTGACCATCTGCTGCTGCATCAGCTGGTCGAGTTCGCGTTCCCAGTCAGTTGCCGGCTGAGTTTCGCCCAGATGCCACAGGTGCGAGGTGCCCCCAAATGCCCAGACGTTCATCTCCGGATTGGGGTCGGCATCGCCGCCGCCCAGCCCCATAATGGCGGCGTCGTAATCGAAGCTCTGGAAGACGCGGTCAATGGTTGCGCGAAATTCCAGCGGAACGACATGCACCTGCATCCCCAGGTGCGAGAGGTCGTCCTGCAGCAGCGTCGCCATTTTCATGCGTTGGCTGTTGGAAGAGCTGGTGATTACCGAGAATTCGACTGGATGCCCCGCCGCATCCAGCAATTGGCCGCTCGCGTTCCACGAATATCCAGCGGATTTCAGAAGCTGACGCGCGGTTTCGACCGACCGTGGCGGATGCGGGATCGTCTGATTGATCCAGAGCTTGTTGCCCGGTCCAACGTTGCCCCACAAGGCCGCGCCGCGTGATCCATAGACCAGGCGCACGATGGACTCGCGATCGACTGCCGCCGAAATCGCCTGTCGGAATTTCAAGTCGCGAAACCACGCCTGCTTGGCGGCAACTTCGTCGAGCTTCTTCCCACTGAGGTCATTCAGATTGAACAACAGGAAGTTGTATTCCAGACTGGGTCCCATATCCGCGAGCTGCGACCCGGCGCGCGATTTTTCCCGCGAAAGCAGGTTGTAATTCTCCGAGCTGAGACGGCTGATGAGGTCAGTCTCTCCCGCTTCGAAGCGCATCACCTGCGCATCTT
>Ga0209169_10000986_pt1 | contig 17510 bp, 15 predicted proteins | sample HubBroMetageWRM4_FD_188346 | JGI IMG/M metagenome (GOLD analysis project Ga0209169, IMG submission 188346) | Warmed soil microbial communities from the Hubbard Brook experimental Forest, New Hampshire - Hubbard Brook CCASE Soil Metagenome WRM 4... | ecosystem: Environmental > Terrestrial > Soil... | reverse complement strand
GTTCCGCATGGCTCCACCGTGGTGGGCCACGAAGATGTGACTGTGGACGTCGACATTGATGAAGTGCGCGCGGTTGACAAGAGTCAAGTCCGCATCGGTCGCGGGCACGATAATCCGAAGACGAAGTAAGAATTTGAGTGCGCGCTTTTGAGCGCAGTCGTTTCATACATCAAACGCGCGCCCGACCTTGACTGACATGCCTGCGAGGTAAAAGGTCGTTGACCTATGGTGCGTTTGTGAGATGAACGCGAGGTTTACGCCGGTTTGTTTGCGCCACGAGCAGATCCATCATTGGAACAAGAGTCTCGCTCGAGCTTTTCGATGCGCTTGTGAGGCATGGCGCTGCGGGTTTGCGGAATGAATCCAACAGTGTGAGATTCCCTCCGAACAAGGTGCGTAAGTACTGCCTGACCATCTGGTGTCACGTCCGACGACTGTGAGACCGATCAGGACATCCCGAACCTCGAACACCGTTGGAAAGTCCGAGCTAGCCAGACCTGCACGTTTTCCTGACGGCGTTCTGATCGGGTTCGCCACGACGAAATTCATCAGACCATTTCATACGGCTTCAGTCTGGCTCATGGACGTTTCCCCCGATCAAGAGCAACAATCATTCACTGATTGGGTTTGCTCGCCGCACTCAAAAGAAGAGTCCGGCAATCTGAGGGGTGGGAGAGGGGCCGGGAAACCGGGGAAGGGTCCCGGAGCCTCCCGTTCATTCGAACATCCGCATAAATATCCTTCTTGGTAACCCGGCACCCAAACCCAAAGCCTACTCACATCTGAGCTTTCCGGCAGGTTCCTCCAAGCTGCTAAGCCACCTTCTTCTGCTGCGCCCTCACCGCCGCCCACCTAGCTCGCTGAGCCGCTGCGATCCTTTTCCTGCCTGCTGCGGAGATTTTACGTCTGGCGGGAGCCGAGCCAGTTGATTTCGCCACAGACGTTGGCTGCGAGTTCTTCCGTAGAGTAGCCCATCGCGCCTTTTGTGCCAGCGCCATTTTTCTTCGTGATGCTGCCGATATGACTCGTTTCGGTTGGGTTGTCCTGGTGGATGCCGGGGACAACCCCTTCAACGACTCGATCCCAGAAATTATCTGGTCTAACTTCTCAATTTCTACCTGTGCTTGGCCGCGCTTCTCGCGAAGCTCCCGTAGTGCATTATCTAGATTCGACATTGTTACCCCCTCGGGTATTTTGATGCGGCCTAATTGTATAGGAGTGGACTGACTTGCGGCAGCGGGCGCGGCTTTTAGGGACACCTCACACCCCACGCGACAATCTCATTCACCTTGTCCTCGCGTCTGCCGGCTCGCGGAGGGGAGCGATTCTTTCAACACAAAAATGGTCGAAACGAGCCCTAGCTGTCGAGATCGCGGCATGGACGCTGCGCTGTGCCACGCGGCTTGAGCAACTCTATGCGGATCGCGTCGAGCACTTCCTTGGCTGACGATTGGGCTTCGAGGGCGCTTTCGTAGTAACCAAGCTCGCTAGCCGCGAGGACGACTTGGAGATGGCTGTCGAGTTCGCGGATCAGCAAATGGATCGATATCCGCAATGGCTCGGGTACTACACGGCTCATGCCCTACTCCCGCTTGAGGGGCTGGGACTCCGTTGTCTTGGCTTTCGGATGCAATCACGAGATGGGTTTGGAGTCCTTGGCCCGTGGGTACGGAAGGGGACCCGATGCGCACTCTCACACTGGAAGTTGGGGTGTGGCGCACCGGATACGGGTCCGGCTCACTGTCCGCTACCGTACATTATACCGTGCGGTCGAGCAAGTGCTGTTTGTGGTTCAGAGTCACGTCGCGATCCAGTCAGGCACGGCTATTCGTCTGTACGCGGAAGGCTTCAACGGAGAGTAGGATCAAGTTATGTACACAATCAGCAAGGTTCTAGAAGACATTATCCTGACTTGTAACAAGTGCACTCACATCGAGAGTGTCAGTCAGTTCAACATGAGCCTCGGCAGTCAACGCGCGCAAGCAGCCCGAGCGATGCAGGCGCATTCTCGTGACAAGCACCCTGCGGGCCTACTCAAACTCCTCCCGAAGAAATATGAAGCTTTGGCGTCGGCAGCGGCAAGCAGACATGCGTGGATTTGCGATAGGTAGGCGTGAACTTACCTCAAAGAAACTTACGCCACCAGACGTTAGACACAATTATGCCGAATTGCCTGTCCCTGCTGCGGAAGCGACTTTACCTGATGTGTGCGAGCTACAGCGCCTTTGGAAGGATTGGCAAGGGAACAAATGCGCGGAAGAAGAGGTCAACTGTCTTTCGTTCGGTGTCATACCGGAATGAAAGCCTACAATGAAGGAATGCGATCTTATACCACAAAGAGAATGAACGGCTTCAGTACGTTCAAGTGTCTACTATCCTCCGCCGTGTTGGTGGCAATTTGTGTTCCGTCCGGCGCACCGCTTTACGGTGCCGACAGGCCGATCACCATGGGCGTGGTCATAGATGAGGCGACTCGAGCAGAGAGGGAACCTCTGCGGAACTATCTCACAAAGGCAATGGGACGGCCGGTGAATCTTGCAGCTCCCGACAGCTACCGCGAAACCGTTGCTCACCTGGCCGATGGGTCTTACGATTTCGCTTGCCTGGGTGCGCTGATGTATTTGCGCGCTCACGCCGAGTACGGGGTTATACCGCTGGTCCAGCGCACCATTGACTTGCACTATCGCTCGGTTTTCATCACCGGTGCCGGCTCGTCGATTTATTCGCTCAGCGACCTGAAGGGAAAGCAATTCGCATTTGGCGACATCGATTCGACCAGCGCTCATCTGGTGGCTTATCACGAACTCATGCAGGCGGGAATCAATCCCAACACCGATTTCAAGTTTCGCTACAGCGGCAGTCATCTTGCAACCGCGGCAATGGTGGAAAACGGAGTGGTCGACGCCGGCGCCATAGATGAAACGGTTTTCAACTTCCTGATCACTAACGGAAAACTCAACAGGAAGAAAGTTCGTATTTTCTATATTTCAAAACCCTATGTTGATTACGTGTATGTAGCTCGCAAGGATGTGCCCGAGGCCGAGCGAGAAAGATTTGCTCGCGCCCTTCTCGCCCTAACGGAAGGCAATGATCGCCACGTCTTGGAAATCCTCCGCGCCACACAATTTGTCGCTGCCAACGACCAGGAATACGCACTCATGCGGCAGATGGCACATGAACTGAAAATGTTCTGAGCCGAGGAGTGCCTCCTCCACGCAATCATCACAGAACCATCGTCCGATGTCAGACCCACGACTCCAGCACCTTGGACATTGGCCTCCCGACAGGCTCTCTGCCGTGCTCGCTGCGCGTATGAATCAGCATCGCTTGTGCCGCCTGCGTGCGACGGCTACCCTGCCTGCTGTCGAACTCGTTGACTCGCTCGATGTGAGCGCACACCTTGCATTCCAAAACTACACCGCCGCTTTTGCTGCGTTCGATGTTGTACATGATTCGAGCCCCTCTTTTCTTCGTGCAGCCCATTCGTTGAACCAACCGCAATTTATAAGCGCATATCGGCGCTTTATTGTTCAATGCTCGTTGTTTAATGCTTAATGAGTTGGTCTTGCACTTTCTCGTGATGCTCCACGATCGCAAGCATAGCTTCGTTGCATTCAATCCGTATCGCCCGGAGATCGTCGAGCAGTTTCATGTATGTCGGATGATGATATAAGCTGCGGTGCCAATCCAATAGTCTACTGGCGGCAGCGTGCTCCTTGGAACTGGAAGCCTCATAAACGCCAAACAGTCGACATTCTTCGTCATCTCGCGGGGGTTGCGTATGTGGCGTCATCAGTTTAATTAGATGCTAGCGAGATGGCTCCGCATCGCACTATAGTCATATCTTGCAGGGCTTCGAGCGCACGCTTTCTTCGTTGCACAAGGTGTGCAGTATTGAACAGGCCCGGCATCACTTACTCTGACATCTGAATTGTTTAAATAGGCGTGAAGGGAAAAAGGGCGCGTTGTCGTTCTAGTGGATAGGTCTAGGTGTAGGCCGAGCCAGGATCGAGATGGTGCGGCCACGCAGTCTTCCTTAAGAAGCTGCCGAATTACCGTCGCGACTGCCGGTATGTCGGCACTTGTTCCGGCTCCAATCTCGCCCGAGAGCCCGGATCGTTGCGCGAAATGCTGAATATAGAGTGTTCTGGCCTTTTTGGCCCTTGGTTTGCGCCAGCCCTCATGAGGGGATATGGCGGTGAACCACTAGAGTCGTAATGACCAAACGAGTCGCCGCATTTATCGACGTCGTTTAACTTGACACGGTGAATGCTAACCCTCCCCTGGGTTGTCTCGCTGCTCCGTCCGTGGGAGGAACTGCGCATGGCAAGTCGGAGTTATCCAGAACAGCAAATGGTGGAATGGCAGAAGTGGTTGGAGTTGGCACAAACAGCTGGCCTCAAGATCGGACTGTGGGATTGGGACGTAGCGGCCAAAACCGTGACTTGGTCGGACGAGACTTACCGCCAGATGGGGTTTACTCGCGATACGTTTTCCGGCCGAGTGGAAGATGCCTTTGCCAGGATTCACCCGGAAGACCGAGCCGGAGTGGACGCGGCAATCCAACAAGTGCTGGCGGGGGGCACAGATTATGCAGCGCAGTATCGACTTGTGTGCCCGGATGGAACCATCTGCTGGATCGAGGCATACGGCGTAGCTGTCCGTAACCATTCATCAACCCGGATACTTGGCCTGGGGATTGATGTTACGAATCTCAAAAAAGCTCAACAGTCCGGTAGGGAGAGCGAAGAAAAGTACCTGCTGCTCTTGAATTCGGCAGCAGAGGGGATTTACGGGCTCGATCTGGAGGGGAGTTGCACCTTCTGCAACCCTGCCTGCTTGCGCCTCCTTGGCTACCAAGCTCCTGAGGATCTGCTCGGCAAGAACATGCACGCGGTCGTGCATCACACGCTGGCGGATGGGACCTCGTGCCCCGAAGAGAGCAGCCAGATCTATACAGCCGTCCGCGAAGCTGAGGCCAGCCACGTCGAGGAGGCATTGCAGTGGCGCGCGGATGGCACGAGCTTCTTGGCTACGTATTGGTCTTTTCCAATGCACAAGTTGGGAATCCTGGTTGGCGCAGTGGTCAGTTTTCTGGACATTTCGGAGCAGAGGCGGTCAGAACAAGCGCTGCGAGAGTCCGAGGAGAAATACCGTGAGCTGGTCGAGAACGCGACGTATGGAATTTATTGCTCGGACCGGAAAGGAAACTTCCTGGACATAAACCGGGCATTGGTAGCTATGTTGGGCTACAGCTCGAAAGAGGAGCTGATGACGCGGAACTTGGATAGCGACATCTACGAGAATCCTGCCGACCGCATTTCAATCCTTTCGATGTTCGAAACGAGGGGGCAGGTTGACAGCGCTGAAGCCAACTGGAAGCGCAAAGACGGTAAAACTATTTCTGTGCGGGTAAGCGGAGGACATGTCGGCGGAAAGGATGGCCAAGTCAGCCGGTTCGAAGTCATCGTGGAAGACATCACGCAGCGGAGGAACTTGGAGGAGCAACTGCGTCAAGCGCAGAAGATGGAGGTGGTGGGGTTACTGGCGGCGGGAATTTCGCACGACTTCAATAACCACCTGAGCGTAATCCTCGGGAACTACCTGCCGCGCGTGGACGAAGCAGCGCCTGCCCCGGTTGTCAGACTGGAAGAGGGAAGTGAATATCCGAAAGGCACAGAAACCATTCTGGTATTGGAAGACGAAGAATCTCTGCGGGAAGTGACCTGCGAGTGTCTCACCGCGGGGGGCTACCGCGTTTTGCAAGCCGGTCGAGGTGGCTGGGCCATCGAGCTGGCTCGACAAACTACGGAGCAAATCCATCTGATACTTAGCGACGTTATACTGCCTGACATGAGCGGACCCTCAGCTGTGGAGACGGTGCAAGCGTTGCATCCCGAAACGAAAGCTTTATTCGTTTCTGGCTACGCGGAGGTTCTCGTAGCTCAAGAACTCATTGAGGACGGAACCAGCCTGCTGCAAAAACCGGTATCACGAAGGCACCTCATGAGAACAGTGGATGAAATTCTCCATCTTCGCATCCCTTCCGCCGAGGACGTCCATTCTCGATAATCCAAGAGACGCCTTATGCAGGTTTCTTACGCGCACCCCTCTGAATTGATCCGAGCGAACTGCCGTCTTACCGCAGTCCCTACAAAGAAAAAGAACCTGAGCGCGGACATGCATTGGATTTGGATTCGCGATCAAACGTCTGCTTCGGTCCGAATGAACTTGATCAGTTTCAGGAAGGTATACTCACGCACCTAACAACTTGGGTTTACCTTCCATCGCGCTGCAGCGGATCCGACAATTGGCCGCGGGCAGCATTGACGAAAGAGGACGGTGCGCCAATCCAAAGCGCTCGATTTGGCGGCTTTGCGCCATCAATACCGCCCTGGAGGCGCTTGCCGTAACAAAGCGACCGACGTTGAAAGTGACCTTCGGTGCTAACTCCCGCATAAGATTTTCCTTACAATCCAAATCAGGACGGCGAGGGCTGGAGAATGGCGGTTAGCTGGACGGAAGCGGAGCAGAACTCAGCGGCAGTGGCTGCCGGGCGATGACTACGCCTATGGTCAGTGTAAGTCGCCACTTGGCTCGAAGCCGTTCGCAATCGGTGTATCACCGTGCTTGAACAGGGCATCTTCATCGTTGGACTGGCCGGTGCGTCCGGCAGCGGCAAGTCCACGGTAGCCAAACGCGTGGCCTCTCGTCTCAATGGACACGTTATCTCGATGGAGGTCTACGCCCGTGAGATGAACCACCTTCCACTGGAGGAACGAGAGAAGGAGAACTACGACGCGCCCCACGCTCTGGACTTGACGCTGCTGGAGAGCCATATCCGGGACTATGCCGTGGGCAAGGCCATCGAGGCTCCCATCTACAACTTTGCGGAGCACGTGCGCGTGGGCGACCGCCGCGAACACATTCCGGCCAAGTCGCTGCTGATCGTGGAAGGCATTCTTTCCTTGCATTTCGCCCAACTTCGCCAACACTTCGACCTGTCCATCTACTTAGAAGCTCCCGATGAAGTCTGTTTCCATCGCCGAAAAGTGAGGGACATCACCGAGCGCGGGCGCTCTCTGGATTTCATCCGGTGGCAATACGAGAATGCCGTGCTACCAGCGGCGCGCCAGTACTTGCTGCCGAGCAAGAGCTTCGCCAATCTCGTGCTGGACAGCAACGCGAACATAGCAATCGTGGAGAAACGCCTCTACGAGGCTATTACGGAAAAGCGTGCTCTCGCTGTAGTGGGATAACCCTTTGCCAACTAAGAATAGAGTTGCTCGAGCAGACCCCTCGGAAGGAAGTAGGCTGATACATGATCGACAATATTCGGTTCATCACCCATCGGGGTAAGCAGATTCTTCTGGTAGACCTGTCAAAGTGTTCGGCTGCAGAGGTAGAAAAGACTCTCCGAGCAGTTCCCGACGTGGTGACTACCCGTCCGCGCGGTTCAGTTTTGGCGCTTACCGATTTCACGGGATCCTCTCTTGACGCGGAAGGCATCCGGGTCCTGAAAGAAACCGCCGCCTTTGACAAGCCCTTCGTCAAGAGATCGGCATTCGTGGGAACGGAGAACTTTCCTCATGGATTCTCCGAGGACTTGAGTAACTTTTCCCGCCGCGACTTTCCGGCTTTTAAGACCCGCGATGAGGCTCTGGCCTGGCTGGCGAAGGGCTAAGCTTTCATGAGTTACAGCAGTCGCGCGTTTTGCGGAGAAGCTACGGTCACCGTGTCCCGGCCGCGCTCCTTGGATTCATAGAGGCATCGGTCCGCGATTTTGAGCAACTCGTCGGATGTCGAACCATGCTCCGGAAATGCGGCTACGCCCACCGAGAGCGTGAGTTGCCCCAGAGGCTGATTCTTGTAATTCATCCGGAGGCTCTTTACTTCCGCGCTCAGAGCATCCGCACGCAGCGCCGCGTGCCGCGAAGTTGACTCGGGCAGGATAATCGCGAATTCCTCGCCGCCGTAGCGACAGCATATATCGGTGGCACGAAAGAAATTGCGAAACGCATCAGCCAGGGACTGGAGCACCATGTCCCCCGCATCATGACCGAAAGTGTCATTGAATCTCTTAAAGTGGTCGAGGTCAAGGAAAAGAACGGCGACGGATTGCTTTTTGCGAGCTGCCAATTGGAGTTCTCTTTCGAACGACTCCTCCAGGAATCGCCGGTTGAAAAGGCCCGTCAGCGGATCACGGATCGACTGATCGCGAAGAGTTTCGCGCAGCTGCAGGCTGGCCAAAGAAAGCGCGATCTGCGAGGCCGCACTAACGGCCAATCGCTGATGAGAGGCCCGAAAGATCTCTGTCCTGGACTCGTCTCGTAGTCTCGCTGCGCTCTCGAATTCCAGATGCAAGGCGCCAATCGTGTTCTCCTGCGCGATCATCGGCACGCATAGAGACTCGGCAGTCGAACCACTGGTCAAATGCTGGCAGGGAATGCCGCTTCCGGAAGGGCCGCACCAGTGAGGCTGGCCGCGGCGCAGAGACCAGCACGCGTGGGGAGGGAACGTCGGCGCCAATGTATCGCTTTTCCCCCACCGAATTGCTGCTTCCACAAGGTCCGGCGATGATCTGGTCAAATAGAGTGCTCCAGAAGAGGCATTGGGGAAAAGTTTTTGCGCCGAGTTGGCGACGACGGTGGAGGCTTCCTGAATCGTCGCACTAGACGCCAGCAGAGACGCCATCTCATTCAATAAGGTCATCTGTTTTGTGCGGAGCTCCAATTCCTCAACCAGCCGATCCAACGACTCCGCATGTTGCCGTTGTGCTTCACTCGCCCTGGTCTGTTCCGAAACGTCCTCATAGATCAGGTAAGCGCCCCGTACCTCACCGTTTACCAGCAGCGGAACGCCATGTAACGCCAGGTCAAGCATCCGCCCGTCTTTGCGCCGCTGCCGCACTGTTTTGTGTACCTCGCTTCCGGCGAAGATCTGAGGAATCAGGTGCATGGAATTCGCAGCCTCATCGTCCAGTATTCCGATACTCTTGAGATCAATCGAAGCAAGATCGTGCCGGTCGCACAGGAAGAGTCTCTCAAAAGCGGAATTCGCCAGTTCGACCGAGCCTTTCCGGTCGAGAACGATGATTCCTAGCGGGCTATTCTGTATCAATGAGTCCAAATACGTGGTTTGTCGGTTCAGTTCAATCGCGAGCCGGTGTCGCTCGCTGACCTCGGACCCTACGATGAGTCCTACCGTGGAGAGCACCAGCATGAGCAGGGCGACCTTTGTGAACAGGGCTGCTGTCGGGGGAAACAAATGCATCGCGACTACAATTCCGAAATTTAAGGCCAGAAGCCCGGTAACGACTCGCCGGATTCCCTGACGCATAGCAATCCAGATGATCGGGATGAAACAAAGATAAAAATGGTCGTAACGCCCGTCCTTGGTTCCGAATATCACCCAGAGGACCGCTAACATCGTCAAACCTTGGCCACAGGCTTCTGCGATCGGGCCGATAGTAAACTTCGTTCCAGCAATACGCGCTCTGGCCGCACGGAACGGCGAAGGCGTCGGCGAAAGCCACTTGCGAACCCGCGGAAATACGTGGACCAGAAGAAACGGGGCGATGCCCACCAAGCCAATTGCATCACCCAGGAACCACCCTATCGAGGAAGACTTGTATTCACTCCAGGTAATACTGTGATCCGCAATCAGGCATCCCACGCCAAAGATGGTTGCTCCTGCGGCCGCGGCAGCGCTCACAAGAACGTAACCGACCACATCCCGGCGATGACGCAGGCCGAGATCGATTTGCAGGGGAACGCGCAGCACATATGCTCCGACTCCATAGCAAACAGCGATTCCCATGGCATCAACCGTGTTGCTGAAGGAGATGATCGGCTGGGCATAAATGACCCTGCCGGCAAGGGGAACGGAGAGACAGGCCAGAACGGCGTACCACGGACTGACGCCCACTGCGAGCGCCATAATCAGACCAATGGCGGGATACCAGGTAACGAATCCAATCCGAGAAATGAAAATGACTTCGGGCCGGTCCAGCAGCAGATATAGCAGCACGAACGAAAGAGAAACCAGAGCATGGCGAAAGATCAGGCATTGCGAAGGCATGAGCAGAATCTCGGAAATGGGCTCATTCAGTTGCGAACTATTCGCCATGTGTCCAGCTTCATCATCCGTTCAAGAAAGATGCAGTTACTTTCAATTGTCAAGGGACAGAGGTAATGGCTGCTGTTCAATAACGCTCACTATGCTCCGGCATCGAGTCGAACGAAAAAAGCGCAGTGTGCGCCAAAATCGAGGGGCTCTCAACGACAAACTAGTTCTGGAAGTGATCGGGTGTTTGAAAGTGAAAGAACAGATAGGAACAGAACATAATATCCATTAATACATCCATTAATCAGGGGGCGCTACGGGGCATACTCGCCGGACCCGCACGATAGGCTCGAACCTTCCGCTCTCCTTACCGCTCCGTCTATGCCTCATACTTACATTCAAAGTCCTCCCGGAAAACCACATAATCTTAAGGAGTCGGATTGAAACAGTTTCTAGCAGCTGCGCTTCTGGTGTCGACTTTGTGTGCCGCAGCCGCGCTTTGGAAAGTTGACTCCAGGACGGCGCCTCCCTTGCGAACCAAAGAAGTGTCCTTACTCGACGTTGATCACCAACGCCCTGACCCATTCCAGCAGTTCTCAGAATCCTTCCCGCTTCAGGTCGCGGTGTTTTGGACCAGTCCCGGCCCCGATCCTGAGAATCCCCTTGCCCTCGTGCACTCCCTGAAAGAAATGGGCATCCCTTTTTTTATCACCCGCGATCTCGCGCAAGCTCTCCGCCATCGCCTAGTCATCCTCTATCCCAGTGTGGATTCACACACTTTTACCCCGCCTCAGGCCGATCAGCTAACCGCGTTCGTGCGGCAGGGTGGATTTATTTTCGCGCAGAATGTCTTCTGGGGAGGCGTTCAGTCTCTCTTTGGTTTCCGGAGCTTCGCGCCTTCGCGCAAGCGTAATCACATCGCGTTTTCCTCCACCACCGATCCAGTCATGAAGTATCTGAATCGCCCTGAGGAGCGCGAAACCAGATTGGGTTCCGATCACTACCGCGAAATTATCTGGAGTAATGGATACATTCCTGATCCGGAAGCTGAGGTGCTGGCGCGCTTTGACGACGGCACTGCCGCTCTGCTTACGAACTCATTTGGCAAGGGAAGGGTCTATCTCCTCGGTCTGAGTTTGCTGGATGTCGTATTGCGCAGTCAAAGCAATCGCGACTATGAAGCGGAGCGCCACTATGTCAATGCATTCGAACCCGGCGCGGATGTTTGGCTGCTTATCCTCAGGGCCTGGTACGAGAACTACGGCAAGGATTGGGTGCGACTCGCCACCATCCCCTCAGGCCAGCGCTCCGCCCTCTTGCTCTCACACGACGTCGATTGGGAGAACTCATTTGCTCCCGGTCTTGACTTTGCGCGCATCGAGAAGGCGAATGGAGCCAACAGTACTTTTTTCATCCAAACTAAGTATGTAGACGACGCCAACAGCAAGAGTTTCTTTTTCGAGCCCAACCTCGAAACTCTTCGACAACTGAAATCAGGCGGTTCGACTATTGGCAGCCATTCCATCATCCATTCGCGAGGTTTCAACAAATTCGATTTAGGCTCGGGTCATGAAATCTATCCCACCTACCAGCCTCGCGGTCTGGGATTCGACACCGCTTCGGGAGCCACCGTGTTTGGCGAAGTTCGCGTCAGCAAGGCATTGCTGGACGGAGAAATTCCCGATCAAGATACCATATTCTTCCGTGCCGGACACCTGCGCGTTCCCGATTCTCTGCCCGAGGCCCTCGAACGGTCGGGCTATCAGTTCGACTCATCGTTTACCTCTGATGACGTTCTCTCCAACTTCCCTTATGCGCTTCCTCGTGGTCTCGGTTTCGAAGAGGACAGCGAAATTTATGAGTTTCCAGTGACGATCGAAGACGAAGAATCTCCGGGCCTCGCCAACAGAGTGCCGCAGGCCTTAGATGTTATCCTCGCCAACGCTGAAAACGGAGCCGTAAGCGTCGCGTTGATCCACTCCAATGAATCCCACCTCAAAGCCGCAGCCGAGCAGGAGTTACTTCGCCAGCTCCCCACCGATATCGTCAAGACCGACATGGCGACTTTCGCAGCATTCTGGCGCGCTCGCGATCGCCTTCAATGGAGCGTGACTGCTACCTCCACACCCGCACAAGTGCTGTTGCACGTGAAGTCCGACGAATCCGTGACCGGACTGACATTCGAATTCGGACGTCCTATAGCAACCGTTACGGGTCGCGCGACACTGTTTCCTGATAATCGCCACATTATTTTGCCGGAACTCGGCCCAGGCCACGACGTTTCGCTTCTTATTAACTACTTGCACTGAAAATCTGCGCCGCGATTGTGAAGATCGCACCTAAGGCTCGGGGCTTGCGTAACATACCCTGGATCCGGCTTTAGGGCCACAATCATAAGACAGAGCAACGACGGTGCAATGTTGCTTGGCCGTTGTACCAGTTGTGTCCTTCCCTAAACGGATTCACCTGCCTCTAGACCAGAAGAGTGAGCACGAGGCCGCCCGCTTCGGATCGCACGGATCTGAGTCCGTTGGAGTTGTTTCTTGGCAGTGCCTGAAAGCAAATCGATTAATCAACTAGTCGGGCCCGCTCAAAAGGCCGCTGTCGCGGCCTTGCTGTTACTCGTTTGCGTGCAGCTGCTTGCTGGGCAAAACACGGACGAATGGCAGTTACTAGTTCGCAGTCAAGTCGAGAATCATCACATCGACGCTGCTCTTACCCTCGTCGAGCAACGCCTGGCCAGCGCACCTGAAGATCTGGAAGCTCACGGTTGGCGGGGACGATTGCTGGCCTGGAAAGGCCGTTGGCCTGAAGCAGAAACCGAATTCAAGCTTGTCCTCGAAAAATTCCCAAATGATACCGAAATTTTGACCGCCCTCGCCGACGTCCTACTCTGGCAGCAGAGCTACGTCGAAGCTTTGCGGACACTCGACCAGGCAAGAAAAATCTCCCCCTCGGATCCCGAGGTTCTGTCGCGCCGCGCCCGAGTGCTGGCGCTGTTGGGCCGTTCCCCCGAAGCACGCTCGGAATACCAACAAACTCTTCAATTCGATTCGCAAAATGAAGATGCGAGAACGGGTTTGGCAAATCTGCGCGAAAACACCAAACACGAACTTCGCTTTGGTGAAGACGTCGATCTTTTCAACTATGCCAACGCCGGTCAGACCCAGGGCGTTAGCCTGAGTTCCCGATGGAACCAGCGCTGGTCCACCGTCTTCGGCGTCAACGCCTATCAAAGGTTTAACCAGGATGCCGTCAAGTTCCTCGCCAGCACTTCCTTCCACGCCACTGCCCGTGATTGGATCACCGTGGGCGGCGCTGTTGCCAACAGTCAGAGCATCGTGCCCACCAGCGAAGCTTTCTTCGAATACGGCCACGGCTTCCGAATCGAAAATCGTTGGCTCCAAGGACTGGAAAGTTCCTACCAGCAACATTGGTTCTGGTATCAAGGCGCGCACGTACTTACGCTGAACACAAGCCAGGTTATCTATCTCCCTCGCGACTGGACTTGGACACTGAACGTGACTGGCGCTCGCACCGGTTTTGTGGGCACTCCCGTCGCGTGGACGTCATCCGGCTGGAGCAAACTGGGTTTCCCTCTGCGACCTCGCGTCACCGGCAACCTTGTCTTCGCAGTCGGTAGCGAAAACTTCGCCGAAATTGATCAGATCGGCCGCTTCTCCGCCCGTAGTTTTGGTGGGGGATTGCGCTATCGGTTTGCCGCGCGCCAGGACATCAACGGATATGTGGCCCGCCAGAACCGTAACCAGGGGCAAACGGACACCAGCTTCGGACTGAGCTATGGAATCCATTTTTAACGGAATCGGAAAATTCGGGCCGGCGGGCCTGGTGCTGCAAGCGATTCTGGTCTCGCTCCTGGGAATCTTTCTCCTGGTCGGATTCATCGTGCTGCGACGTTGGTACCGTGGCCGCTATTTCCGCAGACGAAATGAGCGCACCGTTGCCTTGCGCGCCCAGTGGGACGAAATTCTCTCCGGCAAGATTTCCGCCGAAGACTGGCGCTTCAATCCGCTCGATTGCGACATAGTTGAATCGATTCTGCTCGATAGCATCGAGATGTCCCCGGCTGACAAACTGTCGCCGCTCCTGAATTGTCTTCGCGTCAGCGGATTGCTCGATATGCGAATCTACCAGGCGCGGACGTCCCGCGGATGGAAACAGCGAACGGCCCTGCTGACTCTGGGCCGCACTCGCGCCATGGAAGCGATTCCTGCTCTGGTTGAGGGATTGGATTCGCGGTTGCGCGAAACCCGTATTGCCGCCGTCCGTGGCCTCGGCCGCACCGCCCGTATGGAAGCTGCCATCCCGATTCTTGACCGCATCGTCATCGGTCAGTTCGATGCACCAGAGCGCTCATTGAAAAATGCCTTGGTAAATTGTTGCCGCACCTGCCCTGAGATACTGGTCACCTACATCGAGCATACTCATGGACCCGTTCGCGTGTTGCTGGCGCGCGTGCTCGGCGAGTTGGCCTCGCCTGAACTCGGCGAGGAGTTACTAGTACTCGCGGCAGATCCCTTACCAGAAGTGCGCGCTTCCGCCGCCCGCGCTCTCGGCAATACCAATACCTCCTATACCTTGCCCGCCCTCCACAGTTTAGCGTCCGATGCAGAATGGTTTGTTCGTCTCCGCGCCGTGGTGGCGTTGGGACAGATCGAGAACCTCGGCAAGATTAACATCCTGTTACGCGCCCTCTGCGATGCCAATCGTCACGTTCGTCAACGCGCAGCCTGGGCCCTGGCTCAAATGGAGCCGCACATCGAGCAGATCCTCGAAGATGTGGTCGCCACCAAAGACGACTACGCCTTGCAAGCGCTTGTCTCCGAACTCGAGCGTTCCGGCGCCATCGAGAAATTTGTCGGAGGCCTTGACGGTTCCGATCATCAATCTGCCCAGACTGCCTTGATGGAAGTCGTGGCGGAAGCAAGAAAACGGGTAGAACTTACCGGCAAAGCGATGGCAGCCGCGGCGGCTGGGGCGCACTGACTGTGCACTTTCTCGCCATCTCGAACGACACCCTGTTCGTCTACTACGTAGTGTCAAATGTCATTTACCTTGGACTGCTCATTGTTGCGATTGTCAAAAATGTCCGCCATCGTCACCGTCTCGGGAGTCAGCGCTTGGAGTTGGTAAGGGCTTCTCCATTCACCCCGCCCATCACTCTTATCGTTCCCGCGCACAATGAGGAGCGCTCCATCGTCAGTAGCGTGGGAGCTCTGCTTGGACTCGAATATCCCAGCCTCGAAGTCATCGTTGTCAACGATGGATCGAGCGATGCCACCGTGGAAAACCTGCGGCAGGCCTATCAGCTTCAGACCGCCCGCATCCTCTACATTGCCGACATCACCACCGCGCCGCTCCACGCGATCTATCGCAGTCCCCTGGATCCGCGCCTCTTCGTCCTCGATAAGGAAGCCGCCGGCTGCAAAGCCGATGCCATTAATGCCGGAATCAACGCCGCCAGCAGTCCTTACATTTGCGTCGTCGATGCCGACTCAATTCTCGAAAAGGAATCTCTCATCCGCATCATGGCCGGAGTCTTCGCCGATCCCGGCCGCGTGATGGCAGTGGGCGGCATCGTCCGCGTGTTGAATGGCTCCCGCGTCGTTAACAACCAGATCGAGGAAGTCCGGCTTCCGAAAAGTCCGATCGAAGTCATGCAGGTCATCGAATACCTGCGAGCCTTCCTGGTCGGCCGCGAGGGCTGGGCGGGCTTCAACATGCTCCCCATAATCTCCGGCGCATTCGGGGTGTTTCAGCGTGATCTGGTCATGCAAGTCGGAGGCTTTCGCACTCACGCCGTCGGAGAAGACCTCGATCTCGTCATCCGCATGCACCGCCGCCTGCAGGAACAAGGCCGCTCTTACCACATTGATTTTATTCCCGACCCCACCTGCTGGACCGAAGTGCCCACCGATTTGAAGTCGCTTGCCCGGCAGCGTGCGCGCTGGCACAAGGGTCTCATCGATACACTCTGGCCCAATCGCGACATGCTTTTTCGAGCCCGCTACGGACGTGTCGGCTGGCTGGTCCTTCCTTATATGTGGATATTCGAATTCTTCGCCCCTGTCATCGAGGTCGTCGGATATTCCACCATCGTTCTCGCCCTGATCACGGGAGTGTTGAGTAAGTCATTCTTCCTGCAATTTCTATTGTTCGGTTATGCTTTTGCAACGCTCATCTCCATCGGCTCCGTGTTGCTTGAAGAAATGACCTTCCGTCGTTATAGTAACTGGCGTGAAGTCGCGCGCCTGCTGATCTACTGCTTCTTTGAACACTTCCCCTATCGCCAACTCACAATGATCTGGCGGCTCCAAGGCATCTGGCAATACCTCCGTGGGGATCTGCAATGGGGACAAATGAAAAGAGTAGGAATCTCTACCAACCCAGCTGCCTGACCTGGCGATCTTGCTGCACCGCGGGGCTTGCACGATCACAATATGGACTGGCGGACTGGCCCCTCGTAACTAGGGTGCTCGCCGGGGTCGGAGTACAGTGAAATTGGAGAGAAACGCTTGTGACGCACGACCCAATTCCACAGTTCCCTCATCATGGCCATGGCATTTGCGCTCTTGGTATCCGCTAACCAAGTTACAATCAAGCAGCTCAGTCTTGGGCTGCGAGAATTGTCTATAACCTCCGACGTATGTCAGGATGCGACAGGGGCCGTTCGCCTCTTGAACTGCAGAAAGTTCGATGCTGTTATCGTTGATCTCCAGCTAGGAGAACAGTGCGGTCTGATTTTGGATGAGGTGCATCACCTCTCATCGAACCGAACAGCGGTTACCTTCGCCATCAGCAGCGGTGAGATAGACACAACAGCAGTCTTCCGCAGAAGGACCGGTTTTGTCTTAGCGAGGCCTCTGTCTCCGCAGTCAATTCGCAGCACTCTCAAGGCTGCTTACGGACTGATATTGAGAGAACAGCGACGCTACTTCCGGTGTCCCATCTCTAACCCAGTCACCATCCTCAGACGAAACATGCCCGAAGTTCGCTGCCACAGCCTGAACATCAGCGAAGGCGGAATGGCTGTAAGCACATCAGTTCCCCTCAATGCCGGAGAGTCTGTTCGGGTTCGATTCACCATACTGGATAATAAAGTACCATTCGTGGCGGAATCTACAGTCTGCTGGCTGAAAATGGGCCATCTCGGTCTTCGCTTTGTTTCACTGTCAGCGGAACGCAAATCTGAGCTACAAGAGTGGCTGTCACGAAAGCTGGAAGAGGCGCTTCCCGAATCCATTGCGCGTCAATTCCAAGTGGAAAAGTCCTCTGTAACGGTCTTGGCGATTGAAAACTTAGAGGCGATTCCAGTAGAGTCTTCAGCTCCAGACGGTGGGGTCCCGGGATTCGAGCCGTCGCTTGTGTAAAGACGCGTTCAACTGCTGCAAAGAAGTCTTCTATCAACATACGGAATGTCAGTA
>Ga0209169_10000984_pt1 | contig 17532 bp, 11 predicted proteins | sample HubBroMetageWRM4_FD_188346 | JGI IMG/M metagenome (GOLD analysis project Ga0209169, IMG submission 188346) | Warmed soil microbial communities from the Hubbard Brook experimental Forest, New Hampshire - Hubbard Brook CCASE Soil Metagenome WRM 4... | ecosystem: Environmental > Terrestrial > Soil... | reverse complement strand
CAACCATCGCGATAAATAGCAACGGCCTTGACGCCCAGCTTCCACGACTGGATGTAAGCCTCCATGATGTCTTCGACCGAAGCATTCTCCGGCAGATTGACCGTCTTCGATATAGCGCCGGAGATAAACGGCTGCGCGGCCGCCATCATTTTAATATGACCCAAATACGAAATAGATCGAGTCCCCTTAGCCGGCTTGAAAGAGCAATCAAAGACGGCAAGATGCGCATCCTGAATATGCGGTGCCCCTTCGATGGTCCCAGTAGCATCAATGTAGCTGACGATTTTGTCAGCCTCATCGTGAGAGTAGCCGAGCTTGAACAAAGCCGTCGGCACGGTGTTGTTGACGATCTTAATCATCCCCCCGCCAACCAGCTTTTTGTACTTAACAAGCGCCAAATCAGGCTCCACTCCAGTTGTGTCGCAGTCCATCATGAAGCCTATTGTGCCTGTGGGGGCCAGGACCGTTACTTGGGAATTGCGGTAGCCATGTTTTTCGCCGTTGGCGAGGGCTTCGTCCCAGGCGGCTTTGGAGGCTTCGAATAACTGGGCGGGGACGTTGGTTTTGTTTATGTTGTTTACTGAGGCGCGGTGCATTCTTATTACGTCGAGGAATGGTTCGCGGTTTATGTACCAGCCGGGGCAGGCGCCTCCGGGCATGGAGTTGGATCCGAGATTGGTTTCGGCCAGGCCTTTTTGTGTTGGTTCGGTCGCCGGGATTAGTGGCGGGCATAGTTCTGCTATGCGCGACGACTGCAAATAGGCTTGGCCGCACATGATTGCGGTTACGCAGGCAGCGTAGTCGCGGCCGGCGTCGGAATCGTAAGGTAGTCCGGCGGCCATTAACAGCGCGCCTAGATTTGCGTAGCCTAGGCCTAGCGGACGGTAGTCGTGGGAGTTGCGTCCGATCATTTCGGTGGGGTAGCCGGCGTTGTCTACGATGATTTCCTGCGCCGTGATTAGGACATCGACGGCGTGGCGATAGGCTTCCACGTCGAAGGTGCCGTTGGGCGCGAACTTCAGCAGGTTCAGGCTGGCGAGGTTGCAGGCCGAATCGTCGAGGAACATGTATTCGGAGCACGGGTTGCTTGCGTTGATGCGGGCGGTGTTCTTCGAAGTGTGCCAGCGGTTTACTGTGGTGTCGAATTGCATTCCGGGATCTCCGCAGCGCCAGGTGGCATCGGAGAGGCGGAACATTAATTCTTTGGCCTTGAAAGTCTGCATCGGGCGGCCGTCTTTTACGGCGCGAGTGGAGAAGTCGGCGTCACGGAGGACGGCGTACATGAAGTCGTCGGTTACGCGCACGGAGTTGTTGGCGTTCTGAAAGAAGATGGAAGAGTAGGCGTCAGAGTCGGGATGGGAACCGTCGTATCCCATGGCGACAAGAGCGTGAGCCTTGGCCTCTTCTTTCGACTTGCACTCGATGAAGTCGATGATGTCAGGATGGTCGATGTTGAGGATGACCATCTTGGCGGCGCGTCGAGTTTTGCCACCGGATTTGATGACGCCGGCGAAGGCGTCGAAACCTTTCATGAAGCTGAGCGGACCGCTGGCAGTGCCGCCGCCGCTGAGGCCTTCGGTGGAAGAGCGCAGCGTGGAAAGATTGGTGCCGGTGCCGGATCCCCACTTGAAGAGCATGCCTTCGGTCTTAGCAAGAGTAAGGATGCTATCGAGAGAATCCTTTACTGAGTTGATGAAGCAGGCGGAGCATTGCGGCGTCTTGTAGCCGGTGACGCCGAATTCGATGCGGCCCAGAGCGGGATTCCAGTGCCAGTTGGTGGCGTCGGAGTTAGGCTCAATGCGATCACAGCCTACGTTGAACCAGACGGGCGAATTGAAGGCCGCATACTGACGCAAGAGGATGTGCGCGAGTTCGTCGTGGAAAGTTGCGCCGTCTTCGGGAGTTTTGAAATAGCCTTGCGATAGACCCCAGTCACGGATGGTTTCGGCGACGCGGGAGACGAGTTGGCGCACGCCGGTTTCGCGCTCGGGCGTGCCTACGGTTCCGTGCAGATACTTCGAGGCCACGATGTTGGTGGCGGTCATCGACCAGTCTTTGGGGACCTCGACGTCTTTCTGTTCGAAGATGATGCCGCCCTGGGAGTCGGTGATGGCGGCGGTGCGGAGCTCCCATTCGATCTCGTCGTAGGGCGAGACGCCGAGCTTGGTGAAGAGGCGGCGGAAGGTTAGGCCGGGAGATTTCCGGGAGGTGGGGATGGTGGCCGGAGTTTCTACGGCGTTGGGGGCTCTTGTCTCAGTGGTCTCTGGCATTGCTTTCTCCCGCGGAGTTCTTGCTCCGCCGTTTAAAGTCGTTACCGCAGCTGCTAAAGCCGGTCGGTGTGTTGGCGGGGATCGCAGCGGTAAACCGCTGCGCCACCCAAAGACAATTCTTTCGCCCCTACGGGGCTTGATTCATTTGTCGCATCCTCCCACGGCTTACGCCGTGGGCTTTATTCTTTCGCCGCGCTGCGGCTTGCTCTCTGAATCACCAGCGCCTAAAGTGCTTTGGCGGTATGCCTAAAGGCATGCCCTGATACAAACCTCTTTATTCATTCATCGCGACGTTCGCACCTCAAAAACCAGTTCTCAGTTCCCGGTTGTCAGTTCTCAGGTGCCGACTCTCACAGTATCTCGCGGCGGTAATGGAAACCACGCTCAGTCCGACGCATTATTCTCAAATGCTTCCCGATTGCGAAAGGACTACGAGCCCTCGAAGCGGGGTAATTTGCACAACTCAGTTGTCAAAAGTTGTCGTTCCCCTAGGGGAAATCGGGGAACGGCCACCGCCAGCTTCATTATTTTGGCGGGGCGGCACGGGTCACCTCGGGCCACGTTCTCCGCCCCTGTTTCTTACCCATCAATACCCTATGGGATGGAAACAGTACTCCCGCCAGTTGTGGCTGTCAAGAGTTAATCACTATATATTGTATCTCAAAGCAATTAACGGCGTAGATGCCTATTGACGCCCTGGTTATCCACAAAAGGCGGTTCCGGACCCAAAGTGGGACTAAAGGAAGGCCACGCCCCCGGGCCCATGGGGACATAGATGTCCTCGAAGATCTGGCGTGGGGCGATGCGGCGGACGCCGTCAGAAGACTCGACCAGGTAATCACCGGCCTGGCCAGAATGTTCGCGACCGAGGGCGTCGACGAACGCGAGGGGTTGAGTGAGTTGTTTTGCCTTGATCAAGAAGCGGGTGCGATAGATGTTCCATTCTGCAGACGGTTTCCTCACGTGCCTTCACCCCTGGGGGGAGGGAAAAGTAAATTTGTGATTGCGTGCTGGCTGAAATCTCGTTTGAGGGTGAGGAGAATCTACTCGGGAGAAGAGATGCGGTCAATTACATAATTTTGGTGCAATCCCGACATTTGCACATCTCTCGCACAGGAAACGCAGAAGCAAAATCACGCCGCGGATTTACGCGGAGGGCGCGGATTGACAAAACCAAGAACAAAAGCGGCCACGGATTTCACGGATCAAAACCAAGACAGAACCACAGAGAGCACAGGGGAACACAGAGAAACTCTGCAGCCGCAGATTTTCGCAGAATACGCAGACAAAGAAATAGGGCAGGTTCGGATGCCTGCCCTACTTGGACCTGCGCTTTTCTTATTTCGATGCCATTGCGGGTTCGCGATGAGACTGGAAGGTTGCGACTCGACCGTTGATTTCTTCCCAGTTTGCCAGATTCCACCACGCCGCCAGGTATTCGGGACGGCGGTTGTTGTACTTCAGGTAGTAGGCATGCTCCCAAACGTCGTTACCAAGAATGGGGAAAAGCCCCTGGGAGATGGGATTGTCCTGATTGGGAGTGGACATGATCTGCAAGCTGCCGTCGGGCTTGCCGGCTAGCCAGACCCATCCGCTGCCGAATTGCTTGACACCGGCGTCGTTGAATTTGGTTTGGAAATCTTTGAAGCTGCCGAAGGTCTTCTGGATCAGTCCGGCGATGGCGCCGCTGGGTTCACCGCCAGCATTGGGCTTCATGATTTTCCAGAACATGCTGTGGTTCAAGTGGCCGCCGCCGTTATTGCGGACGGCGGTGCGGATGTCTTCAGGCACGGCATTCAGATCGCGCAGAAGTTCTTCGACTTTCTTGGATTGCAGGTTGGGATATTTTTCGAGAGCGGCGTTCAGATTCTTTACATAGGCCGCGTGGTGCATGTCATGGTGCAGCTTCATGGTTTGGGAATCGATGGTCGGCTCCAAGGCCGAGTAGTCATAAGGCAATGATGGAAGCTCGTGGGGCATGATTTTCCTCCTGGGTTACAGATGATTCTACTAGCATGGAGGATGCTTTGGATGTTCCAGAGCAACGGCAAAACGTTAAAACGCAGAGGACGCCGAGAACGGACGCAGAGAGCGCGGAGAAATCTCGCCGAGCAAGATTCAATCCCGAATGTACGAACTTGTTGTAGTCTGGGCGCATGAAATATCGAGCGTTTCTTCTCTTACTTATCGGGGTACTTCCTGCCGTGGGGCAGCATTTGGTTCCGCAACCCGTTTTTGACGCGATTGCGGGGGAGTATTCGGGGGAGGCGGCGCAGGAAAACGACCGTGCGATCGTGCAATATCACCGCATCCAGGGCAGTCCGATGATGGCGGAAGTGGCGGAGAAGGTGGTTTTGGCCAGATTGCACGAGTGGGGGATTGAGGCACGCATCGAGCAATTCCCTTCCGACGGCAAGACCCGGTACCAAACCTTTGTGTCGCCCATGGGTTGGGACATGCGGAACGGAGAGCTGTGGGTGGAAAGTGTCGGAGGCATGGCGAACTTTGCTCCCATCCGCATATGCCGTTTCGGCGATGTGCCGATGTGCGTCTCAACTTATTCGAAGGGTGGAGATTGGAGTGGAGAACTGGTGGAAGTGGGAGCAGGAACCAGCGACCGTGACTACGAAGGAAAAGATGTTCGCGGGAGAGTAGCGCTGGCCTATGGCTATGCGGCAGCGGTGGTACGGGCGGCGGCCATTCAAAGAGGGGCGATTGGGGTGGTGATCTATCCGCCGCCGGGGGACCGGGCGGACCATCCGGACATGGTTCGCTATAACGGGATCTGGCCGCGAGCGGAGGAACTCGAGAAGACAGTGGGGGGATTCCAGATTTCGGAGAATCAGTACACGCAACTGCGGCAGCTTATGGCGAACGGGGCGGTGCGAGTGCATGGAAAGATCGACGCCACGCTCGGTCCGGGGCAGCTCACGGTAGTCCACGCCTGGATTCGAGGGAGTTCGCATCCGGAGACGGAAGTGGTGATCTCCGGACATCTCGATCATCCCAAGTGGAGCGCGAACGATAATGCCAGCGGATCGGCGGCGATGCTGGAGATGGCGCGTACGCTGCATCGGCTGATTGCGTCGGGAAAACTGGCGGCGCCAACGTTTACGCTCCATTTTATGTGGGTGCCTGAGTATTACGGGACTTTCGCGTACATCACGAAGCACCCAGAGGCACGGAGTTGCAGTGCATGGGATGATCCACGACCGGCAGGGGGAAAGAGTTTGGGATGCATCGCAGTAAACCTGAATATGGACATGGTGGGCGAGGACACGGTCAAGACTAATTCGCGGTTTTATATCACACGTACGCCGGATTCAGTAGGCGGATGGCTGAACGCGAGGATGGCCGATGTCCTGGCGCAGACGCGGGAGGCCGATCTTTATGCTCCGGCGGGCAGCAGGAATTATTGGCCGGCGGAGATGGCGCCTTACGCACAAGGCAGCGATCACGATGTGTTCCTTGGGTTGGGGATTCCGGCAACGATGCTGGGGCATGATCCCGACTGGACGCACCACACCAGCGAGGACACTCCGGACAAAACCGATGCGACGGAACTTCGTCGCGTAGGAGTGTTGGCGAGTGCAGCGGCGTATTGGGCGGCGGTGAACGACGCGGACGCTAATCGACGGCTGGAGATGGTGGCGAAGAGCGGAATGATTGCGGACTATGCAGGGCGCATCGCTGAGATCGCGGCCAGTCCCGATTCGGCGGGAGGGCGCGGCCGGTTGCGAGCCTATCAGCAAGCGCTGGAAACCATGACAGCGGAGCCGGAAACTGGCGCCAAGGCCTTCGACCGGGATGGCTGGGCAAGAGCGAGCAAGGCGGGGCGAGTCCCGCATCGTTTGGTGGTGACTCCGTTGGATGCGTCGGCGTTTCAGTCTTTGTCAGGCAATGATCAGAAGTGGTGGGGAGAACAGGAAGAACGATTTGCGAGCGAGGCTCCGGGCGGCGGGCTACCCACGAAACCACCGTTCGGTTTGATAGCGTTTGAGGCGATGAACTTTATGGATGGGAAGCGGACGGAGGGGGAGATTGCGGCGTTGTTGTCACTGGAGTTCAATCGCGATTTTGACGCGGTGTGGATGGAGCGGTTGGTGGGGATTCTGGAAAGAGCGAATGTAGTAAAGGCGGAGTAAAATCCCCGCCCTGTCGCACAGAACGCGACAAGGACGGGGCACCCGCGCGACGCTGTTGCCTCCACTGGTACATCACCCTTCTGGTCATTGAGCCTGCGACCTGCATGGAAGAGAATCAGGAGCAGCAGACCGGAATTGGGGAGGCAGGTTGCTGCGAACTCGAATTATTGGGCTGACACTGATATTGCTGGGCGGGACCGCAGTGACCGCCGCAGCCAAGGACATCGCGTTGATTTCCGACAAGAACAGCCATGTGGAAGCAGTTTCGATGGCGGAACTGGTAAAGATCTGCAAGGGGCAGATGGAGCACTGGCCGGATGGGAAGCCGGTGAGCCTGGTGACGCGTGATCCGGCCGCGCCGGAAATGCGGCTGGTGCTGGAAAAGATCTACGCGGTTCCCAAGGAAGAAGTGCTGGCGCTGATTACCTCGGCCAACCACGCGCGGGTGAACCATCCGGCGATTGTGGTAGTGGATTCCGACGAAGCGGTGGTAAAGAAGGTGGAGTCCAATCCGGGGTCAGTGGGCCTGGTGGACGTTTACGCGATTACTGGCGGCGTGAAGGTGGTGCGCATAGGCGGCAAGCTGCCGCTGGAGCCGGGCTACCCGCTGCACGGAAACTAGCGGTGGATGATCACACGCCCAACTCGAACGCGACGTTACCGAGTCCGCGGCGGTACCGCCGCCACCCTGCGGACATTCGATTGTCGGTGGAAGTGTTCCGGCCGGGGGGATCGGCCTCGCTGTGGGGACGATCGACGGAGCTGGGAGAGGACGGAATTGGGGCGACGTTGACGGGCGAGGTCGAGCCGGGCGAAGTGGTGTCGATGGAGCTGAGCTTGCCGGTAGCATCGGGACCCATCCGGGTACGAGCGTTGGCGCGATACCGCGACGGATTACGGCACGGATTTGAGTTTCTGGCTCTAAGTGACGAACAACACGAGTTGCTGCACCGAGTGTGCGTCATGCTGAGCAGTGAGGGGTAGGTCTTCTGCGGTCGAATTACCTCGGTAACTTTTAGCGCCTCGGTTGGCAATCTAACATTCTAAGTTGGCTCTGTTTTGAATCGGGAGGAGTTATATGGGTGACAAAATCACCCGGGGAGCGGTGTCGGTTGACCACGTGCGCGCGCGATTTCTGCGGGAAGCGCTGCATCTGAAAGCAGCGGCGCTTTCAGAGGCGGATTCCGCGGGTAGCGTAGTTGCGGAGAATGTTGTTGTCCACCTCGACCCTGAAAGTCCTGAACTGCAAAAAGCCTATCTTGAGCAATTGGTAGAGTGCGCGCCGGAAGCGATCAGCATACTGGACACGGAGATGCGGATTACGCGGCTGAATGGAGAGTTCAGCCGCATTTTTGGATTTCGTCCGGAAGAGGCGTTGGGGCGGCGATTGGACGAATTGATCGTTCCGCCGGACCGCACTTCGGAGACGCGATGGATTCAAGAAGAGCTGTCCAAGGGCAAGAAAGTGGTGTTGGAAACCAAGCGGCAGCGCCAGGATGGCAGCCTGGTGGATGTTCTGATTTCGAGTGCACCGGTGACAGTGGGCGGGAAGTGGGTGGGAGTGTGCGCGCTGTATCGCGATATTTCGGAGCAGGAGCGGGCGGAAGCGCTAAGTTCGGCGCTGTTGCGGATCGCGGAAAAAGCCAGTTCGCCGGACGACTTGCAGCAGTTCTACGGGGCGATCCACAATATTGTGGCGGAGCTGATGTATGCACGAAATTTTTATGTTGCGCTCTATGATGCTGAAAGCCAACTGTTGAGCTTCCCTTACTTTGTGGATGATGAGGACCCGCGGCCGGCGCGCAAGAAACTGGGGAAAGGGCTGACGGAACATGTATTGCGGACGGGGGAGCCGCTGCTGTGCACTCCCGAGGTTTTCGAGCAATTGGTGCAGCGGGGAGAAGTGGAGCTGATCGGCGCGCCCTCACTCGACTGGCTGGGAGTGCCCTTGAAAGCGGGGAGCAAGACATTTGGGGCGCTGGTGGTGCAGAGCTACAGCGGGAATGTGCGGTTCAGTGAAAAAGATAAGGACATACTGACATTCGTGTCGCAGCAGGTAGCCAATGCGGTGGAACATAAGCGCAATGAGGAAGCACTGCGGCGGTCGGAAGCGAGATACCGGTCGGTGGTACAAAGCGCGGTATATGGCATTTATCGCTCGAGCCTGGAGGGAAGGTTTCTGGATGTGAATCCGGCGTTGATCGCGATGTTGGGGCATGATTCAGCGGCGGAGGTGCTGGCGCTGGAACCGAAACGCGACGTGTTTGTGGAAGCCGGGGAGTGGACACGGCTGATACGCCAGTTCCGCGACGGCACGGGGCCGGGGAACATCGAAGTACGCTGGAAGCGAAAGGACGAGAAGGTGATCACGGTACGGCTCAGCGGGCGGATCATTAATCGTCCAGAAGAGAGCGCGGAAGTCCTGGAGATGATTGCGGAGGATGTGACCGAGCAACGATTGCTGGAAAACCAGTTCCGGCAGGCGCAGAAGATGGAGGCGGTGGGACGGCTGGCGGGGGGAGTGGCGCACGACTTCAACAATTTGCTGATGGTGATCGGGGGATACACCGAGGTGCTGCTGGAGAATACCGGCAAACAGAATGTGTTGTATCCGAAAATTGAAGCCATTCATCACGCCACCGAACGAGCCGCGACCCTGACCCGGCAACTGCTGGCTTTCAGCCGGAAACAACTGCTGGAACTGAAGGTAGTGGACTTGAACGTGATTATGGCAGACATGGAACGGCTGCTGCGGCCGCTGATTGGAGAAAGGATTCAGCTTGAAACCGTGCCGGCGGCCGACCTTGGCCGCACCCGCGCTGACGCCGGCCAGATCGAACAAGTCATCATGAATCTGGTGGTGAACGCGAAGGACGCCATGAGCGAGAGTGGGAAGCTGACCATCCAAACCGCAAATGCGAATTTGGGCGGGGATGATTTCCGGCGCGCGCACAGCTACATTCAGCCGGGGGCGTATGTGATGCTTTCGGTCAGCGATAACGGGCAGGGGATGGACAAAGAAACGCAGGCGCGCATTTTCGAGCCGTTCTTCACGACCAAGGAAAAAGGCAAAGGCACGGGGCTGGGACTTTCGACGGTTTATGGAATCATCAAGCAGAGCGGCGGTTACGTGCTGGTGCAGAGCGAGCCGGGACAAGGGACGACGTTCCGCATCTATCTGCCGCGAGTGGAGGAATCTGCCGAGCCGGTGGGCACGGTGCGGATCAGCCAGCCGCAGCACGGTGGATCAGAAACGGTGTTGCTGGTGGAAGACGAGGAATCGGTGCGGCAACTGGTGCGCGAGACGCTGGAAACCAAGGGCTATAAGGTCCTGGAAGCAGAAAATGGGGAAGCGGCGCTGCACATTGTGGCGCATTACACAAAACCTATCCATATGCTGGTCACGGATGTGGTGATGCCGGGCATGAGCGGGCGCGAACTATCGGCGCGGCTGTGCGCGACGCATCCGCAAACCAAGGTGCTATATCTCTCCGGATACACCGAGGACGCGATTGTGCATGAAGGCGCGCTGGAAGCGGGAACAGCGTTCCTGCAAAAACCGTTCACTCTGCACATGCTGTCGCGCAAGGTGCGGGAAGTGCTGGGAAGCGAGCGAAGGGTGTGAAGTAGATGAGTTCGGTAGTAATCCCAGGTTATGCCCTGCTACTTCGAGCGAAAGTGTTACCTATGTCCCCGGTCTGTTCTGTAACCCATGTCCCCGGTCTGTACCCCTGACATTGGCGGACAAGAGTGTCCGCCCCACACGAGTATCGTGCGTCGCGACAAGCACGAGACGTTGGACGGTAGGAAGATCCCCACCCTTCCGCAAAAAGCGCGAGCAGGGTGGGGCCCCGCAACTATTAACGACTCTACTGCTCGACCGTGTCCCGGGATTGGAGGACGAAGTCGACGTTGCGCTCGTGGTTCAAGCTCGTGGTGCGGTAGAGGTCGATCTGATCCAGCGGAAACTTCTGTTCTCCGCTGGCCGAGACGCAGCGCATGGATCCAGCTTGCAGCCAGTATTGACTGGCCACGATGGCAGCGCCGTTTTTCAGGGCGATGATGGTCACGGGCGATGAAGTATTCGGCTGAGTGGAAACTTGCGCGAGCGGTCGGCTGCCGACAGTGTAAACGGCGGGTTGCACGGAAACGGGCTGCTGGCGCGACGAAACAGTGACGGGCAGGGCGGCATCAGCGGGTGGGTTGTAGGAGCCACCATGATAGCTGCTGGGGTTGGCCCAAGGCGGCCTGGGAACGGAGTTCAGGGCGACCGGGAAGGGGACTTCAAGATCTTCCATGAGGCGAAGGGAGAGTCGAGTTTCGCCTTTCAGCGCGGGGTAGGGGCCGCGGAAGGGCAGAGTGATGATCTTGATGGGCCAGAGCACAGGAATCATCCACTCGGCGACGTCACGCTTGGGATGGCCCGTGCCTTGAATGTCGCCCTGGCGGTCGACCTTCATATGGGGGGAGGAAATCATTTTTGAGGATAAGGGGACGATTTCGGCTCCGGGCAGGATCAGGCGATCGAATTCGAGGCCGAGGGAGCCTTTTCCGACAAAGCGGCCGGGATCTTTGTATTCCTGGAGATGGCCGCCCAGTTCGGCGCCGCGCGGGAACACCGAATGGCCGAACGAACCCAGAGGTCCGAGGTGGCAGAGGACGGGATCGCCGATCATGGCGGTCTTGGAGGAGAAGTTAGGCTCATTCAGCGTGCACTGCAAAATTGTGCCGGCAGGAATGACGCTGTGAGTGGCGGCTTGGGCAGCGAGGGAAACAGCCAGAAACATCAACGCAAAAGCAAGGGATCTGCGGGGCATGGCGACTCCTTAGTGACTTAGTAAGGAACACGCCCCATATCCAACGACCCGTGGATGGAGCGGAAGTATAGCACGGGATGGAGAAATGCAAGCGGAGAAAATATAGGAATAATGAGGCGAAACTATTTCGCGGGGCAGGGGTTCGAGCAGGTTACGACGGAGTGGGGTCGGCTTTGTGATGACGATCGGTACGTGTGCCCGGCATCGCGAGAGGGTGGGACTACTGCTGTTGCTGTGCGCGGTAATTCCCTGCCAGGGGTCAGCCCAACCCGACGCTGACAGTTCGAAGACGCAGCGGCGAAGCGTGCGCGAGCCCGACGTGATGGCACAGCGGCTGGTGAGCGCGGACCAAGGCCTGTGGATTCTTGGGGCTGCATTGGAATCCCGGCACACGGATGCGAACGCCGATTGCTCAAACCTGGTGCATGAAATTTACGTCAGGGCTGGTTTCAGGTATGACTATGCGAACTCCACCGATCTTTACCAGGGGATCAAGGAATTTGGGCAGGTGACGCATCCGCAACCTGGGGATTTGGTGGTGTGGCGCGGACATGTCGGGATTGTGATTAGTCCGGTACAGCACTCTTTCTTTAGTGCGATGCGTTCGGGGCGTGGCGTCGAATTCTATGATTCGCCCTATTGGGAGGAGCGCGGACGACCGCGGTTCTTTCGTTACCTCAAGGCGGCTACGCGAAGCCAGCTTTCCGCTTCAGCCAGCCGGGTGCGGAGTGGTTCGACGAAGGCTGAGACGCGCGGTCAGGTTCAGGCGGACGAAAACTTCACATCAACTGCGAGCGTTTCCAGGGCTCGACAAGGTAGCGAGGATGAGTCCGTGAGCCGCGGCGGCCGAGGTGTGGCGAATGAGGTCGCGCCAGTAGTGGTCAGCAAAGCGAATCCCCCTGCGATGCCGTCGGCGGTTGATGGACCGCAGGCCGGACCGCTGCGCAATTCAGAAGAGCACACGACGCGCGACGCAGAGAGCGCGGGGAATCGGAATCAGGTTACGCCGGCGCGTCACAAGGTACAAAACCTGGAGGACGGCGTTTGGGAAACGCCTGCGAGCAAACCATCTGCGGGAATACCTTTCGACTCCGTGGTTCCGTCGGCGGAGCCCAAGGCTCGGGCTCCGCAGGAGGTGGTGGCCGCGAACATTCCAGCGGTGGCAAACCACGCAGATGCGAGACTTGGTTCCGCGGCAAAACTCCCGGCACACGAGTTGAAGCCTGAACCTACTCAGTGGGCGATGAGCCGGTATGTGCCACGACCGCCATGGAGTTTGCCCAGCGGAAGCACCGCAGGACCTAGAGTTCCTCGTCCGCCAGCGGGACGGACTCAGCGAATTCCCGGTTTCTATCTGCCGTCGGGGCAGGTTCAGTATTGAGTCGCGCGAGCAGATCGCGCAGAATCCGAGGTTAACCACAGAGGGCACAGAGGAACACAGGGAAGCGTTCACAATTAGAACCTCTGCGGAACTCGGTGCCCTCTGGGGTTAAGGGTTGCGCTTCAGCCCCCTCCCTATTTTTCCCTCATGGGCAGCCATCCCTTCGCCTTCGACTGCCATCCTAGAGGCGGCTTACAATACCGCGACCGAAGCGGGTGAGCCCCAGTGCGCGCCCGGCACCTCTGCACCTACGGTCGCGCAATACGCCAAGGAGGCGGAACCCATGAAGATTTTCGGAATCGTCAGTATAGCGCTGTTGCTCTTGATTCTTGGAACAGGAGTGTCGGTTTACGCGCAGGATCAGCGTGATGATGCCCGGCAAGAGGAAGACAAAGCAAAGCAAGACGACAAGGCCGCGAAGCAGGATGAGAAGAAAGATCAGGAAGTGCGGCGTGATGACAAAGAAGTGCGTCACGATGAGAAAGTGGAGCAGAACGAACATCATGAGGCAGTGGACGAGCATCGGGCAGATGCTCATCGCATTCCTGATGACAAGTTCCGCGCCCACTTTGGCAGTGGACATACGTTCCGCATTGGTCACCCGGTGATGGTAGAAGGGCGGCCACGATTCTCATACGGCGGATACTCGTTTGTGATGGTCGAGCCGTGGCCGGCGGGTTGGGCTTACACCGACATGGTTTACATTGACTTCATTGACGGCGCGTATTACCTGATTAATCCGGTGCATCCGGGAATTCGGGTCGTGGTGAATGTGAACCTGTAATACTCTGATCGTGGGGCGATCGCCGGGTCGAACGCCCGGCGATCGTACCTATTGCATCTTTCCTCAGCGGCTGAAGCGGGCCGCGTTCTAGAGCTCATCGGCACGGCTGCCGCGCCCTTCCACGGAGCTGCCCAGTTTCAACGGCGCTGGCGAGTTTCAGCGGACGAGGGCGAAGGCGATGATGGTTTCGCCGCGTGCGCCGGTGGTCTTTTCCAGTTCTTCCAGCAGAGCGGCCTCGAGGTGATCCGGGTCGGGCTTCATTTCGCAGGCGGTGATTTCTGCCTCGGTGGCGCCATCGAAGCAGAGGTCGCAAACGCCCAAGTCACCGTCTTCGGCCATGAGCGGCGGACCGAACGTGCGGCACATTACCGGACGATATTCGTAGAGTTCGCAGGTCCCGGTCACGGGATCGAGGACGGGGCAGGGTTCGTCATTGGCAAACTCATCCCAGCGTTTGCAGTCTTCATCGTCGTCGGCTTCATCGAGCAGGCCGGTGGCGGGGTCGCCGGGGTATTCGGGGGAAAGCCTGGCCACGGTATCGAGGGCGCGTTTGCGGACGCGGGCAGCGCGTTCAGGATCGTTTTTTTCAGTCTCCGCAAGACCGTTCCGCAGGCGGAGTGCGTCGAGTTGATTGATGGCAAAGACGCCATGACAGCAATGCGAGCAGCCGGGGCGGCAAGCCAGCCATTTGCCACTGCGGGCGACGGTGTCGGCGAGGGCGGCGTTCACGATCTGGATGAGCTTTTGGTCGCCGGACGGCAGTGACGGGGAATGCATATAAGTGAGGATAACCCGAGAGCAGGTTTTCTCCAGCAGAAAAAACCTTTACCGCAAAGAGCGCCAAGGTTTCGCAAAGGTCGCCAAGAAGACCGAGTTTCGGACAGAATCCGTGCTTTTACTTTTTCGCAGACGTGAACTCAATTACCCCTTCATTTCCGGGAAGCGAGCGCACCCAGGGGATGGAAATATGTTTATCAAGTTCGTAGTCGGACCCAGGGCCAAGGTAGGTGAATTGATCGAAGATGAACGGGACTCCTTCTGATTGCAGAACCGAGTTCCCATCGGTGACCTGAAAGTGCAGGTGCGCGCCGGTGGCATTGCCAGTGTTTCCCAGAAGAGCCAGAACATCGCCGCGGCGCACATGGTCGCGGACGCGAACTTTGATGCTTCCAGATTGCAGGTGAGCATAGGTGACGTAGCGGTTGGGGGCGATGCGAAGGATCACGTAGTTGCCGGCGATGTTGTCGAGAGTGACGTGCTGAGGAAGTACGCGGGGAGTATTTTCGGCTATTCCGTCGATGACCTGGGTGACGTCGCCGTCCGCCACAGCAAGAATCGGCTCGCCATAGCCCCACCAATTTTCATTGCGAGTGGTTCCGTCATGATGGGTGTCGCCATTGGGACCAACTTTTACCCAATCAATCGCAAAGCGCTCCGGCTCATGGACATGTCCATCAATCGCCGCAAGGCCACGGCGATGACCCGAAGCGTTTCCGAAATCCCCGGCGAGCCATACGCCGCCAGCGAACGGGGGGCTGAGCAGTGGAACTGCATCGCGGCTTACTGAGACTGGGAAGTCTTCGAGCGTGGCCTCGGTAGGGCTGTTTTCAGCTGCGTTACCTGCGATGAAGACCAGGCGGTGGTGCAAGTTGGAGGGCGCTGGTTTGTCGGAAGCGAGTTCGATCCAAAGAAAGACAACGGCGCGGTTTCCTGGCTCAATCGTGCGTGAGTCTTTGGCAGGAGAGCCTGGCGCACCGCCCATTGAACCTATGTTTGAACCCACTTCGACGATGGAGGACGACAAGGCGTCATCGGTCATGGTTTCAAGCGGCTCGGCTTTGTTGGCTTCAGCGAAAACCTCCAGGCGCTTGAGGGTCAGCGGCACCGTTTCGAAGTTGGTGATATGCAATTCGTAGACTAATACCCGTTGCTGTCCCTGCATGACCGGAATTGGTGCGAATGGGCAAACCACTTCGACACGAGGGCCTCTTGCGCGCGCGAATGCGGGTTGCAGAGTTCCGAAGATGGAGAGGACTAGAAAGGCGAAAATGGATAAACGGCCGATTTCGCCTGCGGTCCTGGCCTTAGGAACTATTGGTGCGCTGTCCATTGAAGCCATGAAGGTACACTTCCTGCGCAGTGGCGCAGGAGAAAGTAAGCACGAGTAGTGCCAACATCGCAGCAGACAACTCGTTGTGTTGCGGTGGGCGTGATGAGGGCGGGGTCGGCGCCACGTCCGGTTGTGGGACTCGGTGTCCGAAGCCGACCGTTCGCTGGTGGACCAACTTCCAACGCGTGGCTCGCGATTACCGTGGTGTGGAGCAGGGGCGGTAGCCACGCGGCGGTCATGGTATTCTTAAAGAGGTAGCTGCGCTCCCGCCTTAGGGCAATTCCCCGCAGTTTCGTTGGAAAAATCATGATCTCAGTCAGTAACGTGTCGATGCGCTTCGGCGCGAAAATTCTGTTTGACGAAGTATCCACCGGCTTCACGGAGGGCAAGCGCTATGGCCTGACGGGGCCGAACGGCGCCGGCAAATCTACGTTCATGGCGCTGTTGAGCGGAGAGACCGAGCCGCAGAAGGGCACGGTGGCGCGCCCCAAAAAGATTGGGGTGTTGAGCCAGGACCAGTTTGCTTTCGACAAATTTCGCGTGCTCGATACCGTGATAATGGGGAACAAACGCTTGTGGGCGGCGATGGAAGAGCGCGACCGGATCTATGGCAAGCCGGAAATGACCGATGCCGACGGCATGAAGTTGGGCGAGTTGGAGGGCATCGTCGGCGAAGAAGATGGTTATACGGCCGAGAGTGATGCGGCGGTATTGCTGCAAGGGCTCGATATTCCCGAGGAATTGCAGGGCAAGAAGATGGGCGAGTTGCAGGGCGGACAGAAAGTGCGGGTGCTGCTGGCGCAGGCGCTGTTTGGGCATCCGCAGGCGCTGTTGCTGGATGAGCCTACGAACAACCTGGACTTGGATTCGATCCACTGGCTGAAGGGATTTTTGAATCAGTATGACGGTGTGCTGATTGTGATCTCGCACGACCGGCATTTTCTGAACAGCATTTGCACGCACATTGCGGACATCGATTACGAAACCATCATCACTTATACCGGCACGTACGACGATATGGTGGTGGCGAAGACACAGGTGCGGTCGCAGATTGAAAGTCAGAATGCGCAGAAAAGCAAGAAGATCGCGCAACTGAACGAGTTTATCGCGCGATTCTCGGCGGGCACGCGATCGAGCCAAGTGCAGTCGCGGCGTAAGGAAGTGGAGCGCTTGCAGGTGACGGAGCTGGCGAGGTCGAATATTCAGCGTCCGTTTTTGAAATTTGAGCAGAAACGGCCTTCGGGGAAACATATTCTCGAACTGGAAGGCGTAGGCAAGTCGTACGGGAAGAAGAAGGTTATCAACGAGTTTACAGCGAGCGTTTTGCGAGGAGAGAAGATCGCATTGATGGGCCGGAACGGCGCGGGTAAGACGACGCTGGTGAATGCGCTACTGGCAAATTCTCCGACGGTGCCGGAGGCGGAACTACGCAAGACGAGCGGTTATGACGGGGCATTTCTTTCTAAGGGAAAAGTGGTTTGGGGGCATGAGGCTTCGGTGGGATATTTCGCGCAGGACCATCGGGCTTTGATTCAGCCGGGAATGACGGCGTTTGAATGGCTGCACCAGTGGAATCCGGCGGCGGCGCATGAAGAGATTCGGGGATTGCTGGGACAGATGCTGTTTCCGCGCGAAGACGGAGACAAGAAGACGGATGTTCTTTCGGGAGGCGAAGCGGCGCGGCTGCTTTTCTGCAAGCTGATGCTGCTGAAGCCGAACGTGCTGGTGTTCGATGAACCTACGAACCATCTGGATCTAGAATCGATCAATGCGTTGAATATTGCGTTGCAGCGATATCAGGGAACGGTATTGCTGGTCTCGCATGATGAGGATTTGATCGACGAAGTGGCTACTCGGATTTGGCACTTTGAGGGAGATCATAAGATTACGGACTTCAAAGGGGCTTACGAGGAGTATCAGGCGGTGTTGGTTTAGATGGCGGCCTCCCACACGAACGCCCCCGAGATGTATTTCCTACCAGAAAAGAGGAAGGTCCTACTCATCAAGTGAGGCTGCTGAGTAGAG
>Ga0209169_10000983_pt1 | contig 17555 bp, 14 predicted proteins | sample HubBroMetageWRM4_FD_188346 | JGI IMG/M metagenome (GOLD analysis project Ga0209169, IMG submission 188346) | Warmed soil microbial communities from the Hubbard Brook experimental Forest, New Hampshire - Hubbard Brook CCASE Soil Metagenome WRM 4... | ecosystem: Environmental > Terrestrial > Soil... | reverse complement strand
CGAGTTCGAGATACATCATGTCGGAGACTTCAAGCAGCCGGTAGTCGCGAGATGCGAGGCGTTCATACAGCTTCATATCGACGAGCGGACAGATCTCCGCCGCCGCCGGAGCGCCTCGCGAGATAAAAAAGTCCGTCAGCCGGTCGAGATCAGCGTCTGAAACTTCTCCATGCAGGCCCACGCCGATGGCCTGCGTGACCGGCGAGTCGGGCCCTGCGAAAAGCGCGATGCCACCGCCGATATTTTCGATCGCGACGGGAAACTCGGGGTGCAGAAAATTCAGCGCCGCAGCGCAGCCCTTCGCGGCATTTGCCTCCGCCATTTCCACGCGACGAGCAAAATCCAAATCGATAAATTTCAAGGGAGTTTCTCCTGTGCGCGTATGCGCGCAATGGTAAGCGACGATGCGATGTCGCGAATTAAATAGTGGAGTCGGCCGAGCGCTGAGCGAGTGAAGGGTCAGCGCGACGAGCCGGAGGCGTACGAGTAGCGTCCGAGGGAAAAGCAGGACATAGGCGCCTCCAGGCGTGAAGTGGTTCGCAGCGTGCCGAAATGGTAGTACCGATGCGAACAGCCGCGATTGTAGCGCACCTGCCAGGCACGTCAAAATAGAACCTGAGTGATAGAATCCGCTCCGGCTCGCGCGCTAGAAAGCCGCATGCGGCGAGCCGGCCATCGTACGGGAGCATTGGGTGAGCGAAACCAAGAACACCGAGCACAAACAAATGAAGGACCAAGCGAAGATTGAGTCGCAGGTCGACACCAAGTCCGCCGACTTTCAGAAGAACTCGCGCGCGATCATCGACAAACTCGCCGCGCTGAAGACGCAGGAAGAAGAAATCCGCCAGGGCGGCGGCGAGAAAGCCATCGAGGCGCAGCACAAAAAAGGCCGCCTGACGGCGCGCGAGCGCATCGCGAAGCTGATCGATCCCAAGACGGAATTTTTCGAACTGAGCCTCTACGCCGCCTTTGAAATGTACGAAGAGTGGGGCGGCGCTCCGGCCGCAGGCACCGTCACCGGCCTAGCCACCGTTTCCGGACGGCAGGTGATGATCATTGCCAACGACGCCACGGTGAAAGCCGGCGCGTTTTTCCCGATGACGGCGAAAAAAGTAATCCGCGCGCAGAACATCGCGATCGAAAATCACATTCCCACCATTTATCTGGTCGATTCGGCGGGCGTATTTTTGCCGCTCCAGGAAGACGTCTTCCCAGATACCGACGACTTCGGCCGCGTATTCCGCAACAACGCCGTGATGAGCGCGATGGGCATTCCGCAGATCACCGCGATCATGGGCATGTGCGTTGCGGGCGGCGCTTACCTGCCGGTGATGTGCGACAAGATTTTGATGACAGAAGGAAGCGGCCTTTTCCTCGCGGGCCCAGCCCTCGTACAAGCGGCCATCGGCCAGAAAACTTCCGCCGAAGAACTGGGCGGCGCGACGATGCACGCGACGATCAGCGGCACTGTCGACTTCAAAGAGCCCGACGACGACGCCTGCATCAAGCGCATCCGCTCGCTCGTCGATAAGCTCGGCAAAAAACCCGGCGCTCCCTTCGATCACAAGCAAGCCAAGCCTCCGGCGTACCCCGAAGACAGCATCTACGGCGTCTTCTCCACCAATCCCGCGAAGCAGTACGACATGCGCGAAGTGATCGCGCGCATCGTCGATGGCAGCCTGTACGACGAGTACCGTGCCGAATACGGTCAGACGCTCACCTGCGGCTACGCGCGCATCGGCGGCTGGGCCGTCGGCATCGTCGCCAACCAAAAGAAACACGTAAACGTCGCCGCGCCCGGCACCGGCGAAAAGCGCATCGAATTCGGCGGCGTGATCTATACCGAGTCCGCTGAGAAAGCCGCGCGCTTCATTCTCGACTGCAACCAGAACCTCATCCCGCTGATTTTCCTCCACGACGTAAACGGCTTCATGGTCGGCAAAGAAGCCGAGTGGAGCGGCATCATCCGCGCGGGCGCGAAAATGGTGAACGCCGTCGCGAACTCCGTAGTCCCGAAAATTTCCGTGATCTGCGGCGGCAGCTTCGGCGCCGGCCACTACGCCATGTGCGGCAAGGCATACGATCCGCGTTTCGTCTTCGCCTGGCCCACAGCGCAATACGCCGTGATGAGTGGCGGCTCGGCGGCCAATACTCTCGTCGAAATCAAGATCAAGCAGCTTGAACGGGCAGGTAAACGATTGAGCGACGCCGAAAAGAAAGAGTTGCACGAATCCATCCGCCAGACGTATGAAAGGCAGACAGACGCACGCTACGCTGCAGCCCGGCTCTGGGTGGACGCGATTATCGATCCGGCGCACACGCGGGAAGCCTTAATTCACGCGCTCGAAGCCGCATCGCTCAACCCGGACGTAGCCGAGTTCAAAACCGGAGTGTTGCAGACGTAGCCTGATTGCAGTGTGCTCTGGCCAACGCCGACGCCAACGCGATCGTCACACGCATCGCCATCGCCGAAGCCGCGGCCACCGCAAAGAGGCGCGCACATGTCCGATCTCGCTCGCACCGAAGGTTGGAAGCAGTTCGGCTTCACCATTCTTCTCACGCTACCCGCGATTTTCTGCGCGGTGGCCTCCGCGCAGTTCAGCAACGGCAGCGACTACACCCGCTCCGCGCTCTGGTTCATCTTCGAAGGCGCGCAATACCTTTCCGTCGTCTGCATCCTCGTCGGCATCGGCATTTGTGTGGTCGCCTTCTATGACGAGCACACCTCGCGCGTGGCCGCATCGCTCATGGCCGCAAGCGTCCTCGGCGCTATATACTTGGTGTGGCTCGGTATCCACATCTATAAGAGCCCGTGGTTTTAGGGAGCTATGACCGACAGCGTGACGATTGTGGAGTGCCCGCGCGACGCGTGGCAGGGGCTGCCCCACGTAATCCCCACTGCAGAAAAAATCTCGTACCTCTCGAAGCTCGTCTCTCTCGGCTTCACGCACATTGACGCCGTAAGCTTCGTTTCGCCCAAGCACGTGCCGCAGATGGCCGATAGCGACGCGGTGATGGCGCAGCTCAGCCAGGTGAAAACTCCTCAGGGTGCGTCGCCGGAAATCATCGGCATCGTTGTGAATGCGCAGGGCCTCGAACGCGCGCTCGCCGCGCCCGGCGTCACCACCATCGGCTACCCGTATTCGATCTCCGCATATTTCCGCCGCGCAAACGCAAACATGTCGAAGCAGGAGTCGCGCGACCTCGTGGAAAAATTGCACCACGACACCAAAGCCGCCGGCCGCAAGCTCGTCGTTTATATCTCGATGGCCTTCGGCAATCCGTATGACGAGCCGTGGGGCTCGGAAATTGTGGAAGACGCGCTGGTGTGGCTGAAAGATGTTGGCGTGCGCACTGTGTCGCTCGCCGATACCGTTGGCACCGCTTCGCCTGAAGACGTCGCCGCGCTCTACAACGACGTGAAGGGCTGCGTCGCAGGCGTCGAAATCGGCGTGCATCTGCACAGCCGGCCCGAACACGCCGCCGCGAAAGTTCTCGCGGCCTACGAATCCGGTTGCCGCCGGTTCGATGGGGCGCTTACCGGCATGGGCGGCTGTCCTTTCGCCGGTGATGAATTGGTGGGCAACATTCCCACCGAGGCGATTCTCACCACACTTGCAGCGCGCGGCGTTTCCACTGGCATCGACACGAAATCGCTCGCGATCGCCTGCGCGCTCTCCGGCGAGATGCGCGAAAAATATACCTACGTGCCCGAGGCCACCAAGCCGAACTAAATTGGACTGAATCGCGGGACGTGCGGTGGAATTTCCGCCGCGCCGGCGCGCGCGATTCGCGATACGATTTCGACACACGATTCAGAACGGACAAACAGCAATGACCAAAGCACAAGAGTCTCCGACTCACAAATTCGAAACGATTCTGTATTCGACCGATGGCCTGGTCGCGACGATCACCATGAATCGTCCCGACAAGCGCAACGCCATCTCCACGAAAATGATTGAGGACCTGCTCGAGGCGCTCAATCTCGCGCAGAACGACGTTTACGTCCGCGCTGTGATTCTCACCGGCGCCGGCAAATCTTTCTGCTCGGGCCTGGACCTCGACTCGCTCAACGCGATCGCCAAGCAGACGCCCGAAGAAAATTTGGGCGACTCGCGGCTGATCGCGCGCATATTTCACAGGTTGTATAGTTTTCCGAAGCCGCTGATTTCCGCTGTAAACGGCCCTGCAATCGCGGGCGGCTGCGGCTTCGCTACGTTTACAGACATCACGCTCGCCGTTCCGGAAGCTAAGTTCGGATATACAGAGGTACGCATCGGATTTATTCCCGCGCTGGTTTCCGTGCTGCTGCGCCGCCAGATCGGCGAAAAGCGCTCGCGTGAATTGCTTCTCACCGGCCGCATTTTCGATGCAGCAGAGGGCTACCGTCTCGGCCTCGTCACAGAAATCGTCGCACCGGACAAATTGCTAGAGAAAGCGCAGGAGTACGCGCAAATCTTCGTCGCGAACAGCCCGACCAGCCTCGAGCACACCAAGCGCCTGCTGCTGCACTACGACGACGAAAACATCCGCCAGGAAATCGAACTCGCCACGCAGGCCAACGCGCAGATTCGCTCGACCGCCGACTTCCGCGAAGGGCTCGCAGCGTTTCTGGAAAAGCGCGTGCCGAATTGGACGGGGCGCTAGTGCCGTCCACGACGACTGGGCTTGGGCCCCGTCGGACGCTCACCCATGACTGAATTCGCAGACGCCAAAGTTCGCGTGCGTTACGCCGAGACCGACCAGATGGGCGTGGTCTATCACGGCAACTACTTCACGTGGTTCGAGGTCGGCCGCGTGGAGCTGTGCCGCGCGCTCGGATTCGAGTACAAGCAAATGGAATCCGAGGACGACTGCTTCATCGTGGTGGCCGATGCGCACTGCCGCTACAAACGCTCGGCGCGATTCGACGATGAGTTGATCGTTCGCACGCGCGTCGAAGAAGCCACCAAGCGCACGATCAGATTCGGCTATGAAGTTTTGCGGGCCGCCGACAAGGAATTGTTGGCAACGGGCGACACGGTTCACGTGATTTGCGATCGCGAAGGCCGCCCGCGTTCGCTGCCCGAAAAATATCACGGCTATTTTTCCATTAGCGCGAACGGTGCGCGGAAACATTCAGGACACCAGAAATCATGACGAAGATCTCGCTCGACGGCGAATCGCTCACACGCGACGCGCTCTACCAAATCGTTTTCGAAGGTGAAGAAGTCGCGCTCGCGCCCGCCGCTCTAGAAAAAATGAAAGCGTCGCGCGCGGTGATTGAGCGGCTCGTGGAATCGAACGCCGCCGTGTACGGCGTGAATACCGGCTTTGGCAAAATGGCGTCTGTGCGGATCTCGCGCGAGCAGATTGGGACGCTCCAGGTGAATCTGGTGCGCAGCCACGCGTGCGGCGTGGGCGCGCCGCTTAGCGAAGCCGAGACCCGCGCGATGCTCGTGCTACGTGCGAATGCCATCGCCAAGGGATTTTCCGGCGTGCGTCCTGTGGTCGCCGAAACGCTGTGCGCGATGCTGAATCACAGCGTGCATCCCGTGATTCCGGGGCAAGGATCGGTGGGCGCGTCGGGCGATCTTGCACCGCTTGCGCATCTCGCGATGGTTGCGATTGGCGAAGGTGAAGCGATTTACGACGGCCAGCGCATGGCCGGCGGCGACGCGATGAAGTCCGCGGGAATTGCGCCGCTCGCGCTACAGGCCAAAGAAGGCCTCGCGATGCTGAATGGCACGCAGGGCATGCTGTCGTTGTTGTCGCTCGCGCTGCGCGATGCGGAAATTGCGGCGGACACGGCGGACGTTGCCGCCGCTCTCTCGCTCGATGCGCTGCGCGGCAGCCCTGCGGCGTTCGATGAACGTATCGCTCGCGTTCGCCCGTATCTTGGCCACGCTACTACCGCGAAAAATCTCGAGCGCTTGAACGCCGGAAGCGCGATTCGCGATTCGCACAAATCCGCCGACGTCGATCCGCGCGTGCAAGATGCGTACAGCCTGCGCTGCACCCCGCAGGTACACGGCAGCGTTCGCGACGTGCTCGATCAGGTGGACGCGACCCTGAGTGTCGAGCTGAACAGCGCCACCGACAATCCGCTGGTTTTTGCGACCGACGCGAAAGGCGCGGGTGAAGTGATCAGCGGCGGAAATTTTCACGGCCAGCCGCTCGCGATTGCTGCCGATCAACTCTCCGTCGCACTCACCACGCTCGCCGGAATTTCTGAGCGCCGCATCGAGCAGATGACCAATCCGCAGACCAGCTTGCTGCCTGCGTTTCTGGTTCGCGACGCTGGCTTGAATTCCGGCTTCATGATTTTGCAGGTCACCGCCGCCGCGCTTGCCAGCGAAATGAAGGCGCAGTCGCACCCGCATTCGGTCGATTCGATTCCCACCTCGGCAAATCAGGAAGATTACGTTTCGATGGGAATGTCTGGCGCGCGACGCATCGCGCCGATGCTGGCGAATCTGCGGAATGTGCTGGCTGTGGAATTACTGGCGAGCTGCCAGGGGATCGATCTGCTCGCGCCGCTGAAAACCGGAAAGTCCGCCCAGCGCGCCTACGACATCGTCCGCTCCGTCTCGCCCACCGTAAACGAAGACCGCTCCCTAGCCGCCGACATCGAGTCCGTAGCCAACCATGTAGCCAAAGGCTCCTTCGCCGAGATCCTTCGCTAGAACGCGCGCAGCGTGTCGGACAGCCTCGCAGGCGGTCCTCTTACGACATCCCACCGCCGTACAGGCACAATCCCTGCACGTCCCAGCAAACACATTCGTTCAGACAAGCAGGTGGCACAGGGTGGAGTTCGCCTGTGTGCCCGAGGCGAGCGCAGCGAGCTGTAACATAGACTGTCAGTCTGTGCAGCGGGTTCTACTTCCTCGTCTTACTCGCCCCGCCACTCTCACTAGCCGCCCGCCCCTCCGAACTAATCCTCACCGTATCCTGCGACGCAGCCGTCGCCGGCTTCTGCGCTGGCCTCTTAGCGGCCGTCGTGGGTTGCACGGCCTGCGATTCCGACTGCGGCGGATTGCTAATACCCTTCACCGGTTGTGCCATCGTGGAGTCCCTCTACCCCACAACATCGGCAAGATTTGCCGCAACCTTTACTCCATCCAGGCCGGCCCGCGCCGCCAAGTCCCAAATCGGCGCAATTTCCCGTTTTGGAACTGACGCGCCCCCAATCTTTTACCTTTACAGCCCATAACTACTGTGTTATCATATGTCGGGGCTGAACGATCACCCCACAACGCACCCGCATGCACCGCGCCGCTTCACTTCAAGGCGCCGGACGCACTCCCACCGGCAAAGCGCCCCCTTCCGCCCCCCAACTCACAATTTCTAATCGCAACTTTTCGCCATTAGAAATCACCGTAACTCATAGAAAACACTCACCCGGCCTCAAGTCTAATCGCAACTTTCGCAGCACAATGTCGCGGCACGCGTGGCGCACGTGGGGTAGCCAGTTTTGGCTGCGCAACCACAACTCAGGCACGGTGAAGTGTGGACGCACCCGCGTCGCCCATGGCACGCTTACCATGCCTTTCCCGGAGTGCGGTAGCGAAGCCACCGCCCCGCTACCCAACGCAACCCAACCCAAACGCAGCCTCGCGATGCACCCAGCGATCGAGTTCGCCGCCGGGAGAGTCGCGCCCACGACGGCCTGCACAGCACGCTATCTCACGAAGCCCATTTCTAATCGGAGTGCGCCGCGATTAGAAATGCCCGAAAGTTACACAAAACAAAGGACCGACACCCTTTCTAATCGACACAAACTTACCCAACAAACCGCGACTCCTCCGTGGACCTCACGGTTCTCTCATCCCACTCTGTGTATGTTTGCCAGCCGGAACCACGTCGAGGGACTGCCGCTACCGCAGCGCGCGGCGGAGAAAAGTACCGAACCGATAGCCCGCAATGTAGCTGAAAGGCGCCACGCCGAGCGAGTAGTGACCGCAGGGCAAGACGGTCGATTCGATGGGAAGCCCGTCGGCGCGGACGGCGCGGACGAATTCCTGCGAGAGCGCGAAGGGGAACGTAGGATCGTAGCGCGCGGTGATGGTGAGGACTTTTTTCCCGGCGAGCGCATCGTGACGCGCCGCGATATACGGCCGCGGGCTGATTGGCGACCAGAATTCGCGAAGCTCCTCGAGCGTTACGTGCGGCTCCAGCGACTGCCAAACGTTCGATGTCGTGAGTCCCGCGGCGACCACATCCGCGAAATACGTGGAGACGTGGAGAAACGCGCCGGCGTGCAACGCAGGTTCGTGTGCGAGCGTCAGGTATGCGAGGCAGGAACCGATGCTGGTGCCAAGGATTCCGAGCCGGTCGTAGCCCTGCTGCTCGAGCCATCGCAGCGTGCGGCGCGTATCGAGCACAGCCTGGCGATTGGCCTGAAGCGTCAAGCCGACGTTCGGGCTAATCAGGTGATCGGCGCGCGGATACTCAGGGATGGCGCGGCGATCGTGATACGGCAGGCTGATTTTCACGGCGGTGATGCCGAGCCGGTTGAGCCAGCGGCACACGTTCTGCTGCTCGTGCCACTTCGAATTCCACTGCGCGAGCACCACGACGGCTGGCCCTTTCGATGCAGACGCACCCGCCGCTGGAAAAACCTGCGCGTAAACACGATTGTTTTCCGGCCACGGCGAGGCGATCGCACTGGTGAAGGTGAGGGTGTTGTCGCGGAATTCGTAGTCGCTGGCGGCGTCCGTTGCGTACCAGTCGGCGCTGTGCGCGAGCGTTTCGCGCGCGAATTTCATCAAAGAGCCGCGCGGGTCGGAATCCTTCGGGTTGAGGCCGACGTGCTCGAGCCCCCACTCAAACGGCATGATGCGGCGGTTGGGTTCCTGCGCGAAACGCATCTCTTCGTACGCGCGGACTCGCTGTTCGATCCAGGACATGAAGGTGAATTTAAAAATATAACGCAGCGGCGACCGAGCAATCAAACAATCGAAGGGCAAACGACGGGAACTATTGAGTGCGAAACAGTGAAATGAAGCGGGAAACCAGAGAGGTTTTACGAATAGCGCGCGAAAACGGAAATGTTATTCTAAATCGCGCGCGAACCAAGGCCATGCGAATGAAACTTAACCCGAAAGGGCGCGTCACAACCATTTCTATGACTTTTTCGATTCTTCTGGCATCGAGCTTGATCTTCGGACTGGCCGCGGCAAAATCGGCGCCGAAGTCCACATCGAAGTCCACGTCGAAGTCCGCCGCGAAATCTTCCGCGAAGAAAGACGGCACGAAGTCCGCCGCAACTTCCGCACCGAAGGGTCGCGCGAAGCAGACCGCGCCCGCGAGCGAGCCGAGCGATCCGTGGTGGAAGCACGCCGTATTTTACGAGGTGTATCCTCGCAGCTTTGCGGACAGCAACAACGACGGCATCGGCGACCTGAACGGAATCACTTCGAAACTCGATTACCTGCACGACCTCGGCATCGACGCGATCTGGATCACGCCCTGCTTCCCTTCTCCTCAAGTCGATTTCGGCTACGACGTCTCGAATTACACCGACATCGATCCGATGTACGGCACGCTGAAAGATTTCGACAAGCTGGTGAAGGAAGCGAAGAAGCGAAACATCCGCATCATTCTGGATTTCGTGATCAACCACTCGTCGGACCAGCACCCGTGGTTCCAGGATTCGAAATCGTCGAAGACCGCGGCGAAGCGCGACTGGTACGTGTGGCGCGACGGAAAAGATGGCGGCCCGCCAAACAACTGGCAGTCGATTTTCGGCGGCCCCGCGTGGACGCTTGATCCGGCGACCGGCCAGTATTACTACCATTTCTTCTACCCGCAGCAGCCCGACCTGAACTGGCGCAATCCGGCGGTTGAGAAGGCGATGTTTGACGCAACGCGTTTCTGGTACAAGCGCGGCGTGGCGGGATTCCGGCTCGACGCGGTGAATGCGCTCTTCGAAGACCCGAAACTCACAGACAATCCGATCCTGCCGGGCAAAAATTCGTACGGCGATCCGAACATGAAAAATCAGTACAACTCGGAGTTGCCGGAGAACCACGAAGTGTTGCGGCGGCTGCGCGCGGTGGCGGACCAATCGAACGCCGTGCTGATCGGCGAAACGTGGACGACGGACACCGAAGAATTGAAGCTGTACTACGGCGCAAACAACGACGAGATTCAGCTGCCGATGGATTTTCTGTTCACAATGGTGAACAAGATGTCCGCGCCGGATTTTCGCAAGCAGGTGCAGGCCGTGGAAGACACCGGCCAGTGGCCCGTGTTTGTGATCAGTAATCACGACATCGTTCGTTCGTGGGTGCGCTATGGTGACGGCACGCACAACGACCAGATCGCGAAAGTGCTGGCGGGAATGTACCTGACGCTGCGCGGCACGCCGATCATGTACTACGGCGAAGAACTCGGCATGCAGAACACCGATCCGAAAACCCGCGACGAAGTGAAAGATCCGATCGGCAAGCTGGGGTGGCCGCAGGAAAAAGGCCGCGACGGCGAGCGCACTCCGATGCAGTGGAATTCGTCCACGAACGCGGGATTCTCAAAGGCCACGCCGTGGCTGCCGGTGGCAGACAATTTCCAAACGCGGAACGTCGAAGCCGAGTTGAAGGTGCCGGATTCGGTGCTGAATTTCTACCGGACCGTGCTGAAGCTGCGTAAGTCTGAGGCGGCGTTGAAATACGGCGACTTCACTGCGGTGAACATCGACGACCCGAACGTTTTTTCCTACATCCGCACATACAAGGGCGAAGCGGTGCTCGTCGCGTTGAACATGTCGGCGCAGCCGCAGACTGTGAAGTTTGACCTGAAGGCACAGGGCTTCGCGAAGTCGGCCCTCACGACGCTGGCATCCTCGGGAGCGGCGGCGACGTCCCTATCAGCAGTGAAGATGCAGCCTTTCTCCGCCTACATCGGGAAGGTCACCACATCGACCTCACCCGCGAATCCGACCAAGACCGCGAAGGCGTCCAAAAAGTAAACCCAGCCGCCTGTTTTCGTTAGAAGTCGGGCACTGCGGCACGGGCGTTTGCTTGAGAGGGCGTGGCGGCGGGTGCACAATGGATATGTGCTCCCTGAACCTCTTATCGCGGCGTTCGTCTTCGTTTTAGGCCTGGTGATCGGCAGCTTTCTGAACGTCTGCATTCTCCGCATCCCCGGCGGAAAATCGATCGTCCTGCCCGCGTCGGCTTGCCCGAAATGCGGCAAAGAGATCAAGGCTTACGACAACATCCCGGTAATCAGCTGGCTGATCCTCCGGGGGAAGTGCCGCAAGTGCAAGACGCCGATTTCACCGATGTATCCTCTGGTCGAGTTCCTCACTGGCCTGCTCTTCCTCGGCAGTTATCTGGTATTCGGATTCACTTTCGACACGCTGAAGTGGTGCGCCTTCTCGGCCATTCTAGTGGTGCTTGTCTTCACCGACGCGCGCGAACGCATCCTGCCCGACGTCGTGAACTACACCGGCTTCGCAATCGGCCTAGCCTTGAGCTTGTTCACCAAGCCCACCGATGGCACGTCGCTGTGGATCGCGAACAAGTTCTTCGACTTTCCTCCTCCAGTGCCGGTGCTCTCGTTGATCGATGCGCTGATCGGCGCAGCGGTGGGCGCGGGCCTGCTGTGGCTGGTGAGTGAGGCGTACTTCAAGCTGCGCGGCCGCGAAGGAATGGGCCTCGGCGACGTGAAGATGATGCTGATGGTCGGCGCGTTTCTCGGCGCGAAGCGGACGCTGCTGACGATCCTGGCCGGGTCGCTGCTCGGCAGCGTGCTGGGGATTGCAATTATCGCCGCGAAGCGCAAGGATTCGGATTACGAGCTGCCGTTTGGAACGTTCCTTGGCGCCGGAGCGCTGATCGTGGTGTTCTTCGGGACGCCGGTCGTAAACTGGTATCAATCGCTTTTGACGGGGCGATAGTCGCGGGTGATTTTCCGATGATGCTGCCCAACACAGTGACGCCGACGAACCCGCTGCATCCCGGGCTTCCACCGATGAGCCTGGCCTACCTGATCGGATTCTTCATTGTAATTGCGGTTTTCGTGATCGCGTTAATCGCGTTCGCGCGGAAAGTTCTGCACAAACACCGGGAAGAAGATAAGCAGGAAGCCTGGGAGGCGGATGCGCCGAGCGCGGAGAATTCTTCCGCGTTCATGGCTGCGTCGATGCAGGGAGTGATCGAGCGGCTTCGCGCGCAAGAGAAGGAATTGGCGCGGCTGCATTTGTTGGCGCAGGAGCGGGCGCAGGAATCGGAGCGGCTGACGGAAGAAGTGACGCGCAACATGCCCACGGGCCTACTGCTGGTGAGCGCGACGGGAGCAATTAGCTCGACGAACCCGGCGGCGGAAGAAGCTTTGGGAATGCGAACCCTGCGCTACCGATCGTACAAAGAGATTTTGGGCGCAGAGTCTGAGCTCACCCAGATGCTGACGGCGGTGCTGCGCGACGGGAAGACTTTCCAGCGAGGCGAAGTGGAGCACATGACGCCGGAAGGTGAGATACGACACCTCGGCGTGACGATCTCACCGATCTTCCGTTCAGCACGTGCGGCCACGAGAGTGGCAGCCGAGGCAGGGACGATACCTCCGACGGAAATGCGCGTGAGCGGCGCGTTGTGCCTGATGAGCGACCTGACGGAACTCACGGCGCTGCAGAAGCAGATTCGGTGGAAGGAAAATCTGGCGGCGCTGGGCGAAATGTCCGCCGGTATCGCGCACGAATTCAAGAATTCGCTGGCGACGATTTCGGGCTACGCGCAGATGATTCGCAGCGAGTCGAAGCCCGGAGACACGCGCGATTCGTCGGAACGAATTCTGGATCAGACGCGCGCGTTGACGCATGTGGTTACCGAATTCCTGCGCTTCGCAAAACCGCTGGAGATTTGCTACGAGACAGTGTCGATGCAGAACGTGGTGGATAAGGTCGCCGAGGAATTGCGCGAGACTGTGCAGAATTGCGTGGTGGAGGCGGAGGGATCGTTCCACCAGTTGCCGGGGGATGAGGCGTTGATCCGGCAGGCGCTGGTGAATCTGGTGCGCAACGGCGTGCAGGCGGCGACGGCAGCAAGCGCTGCGCCGGCGAAGGTCACGATCACGGGTTCGCTGGAAGATTTAGGCGGCCGGAAGTGGCAGCGCGTCTGTGTGGCGGACAACGGCGGCGGAATCAACGAGAACGATTTGCCCAAGATCTTTCTTCCCTTCTACACGACCAAGTCCGAAGGTACGGGGTTGGGCTTGGCCGTGGTGCAGAAAGTGGCGCTGCAGCACGGTGGCAGCATCGAGGCGCGGAACCGCGAGGGTGGCGGGGCTGAGTTTCTCCTATGGTTACCTTTGCGGCAGGACCCACTACCTTCGCCAATTGCCTCGCGCGCAGCCCGTATAAACTAAACAAGGGTAATAGTTTGTTTTGCGATTCTGCGAATTCGCCTCGCAGGAGGCCTGAATCATGCGTAAAACTCTGATTGGATTGGCGGCCGTTTCGGCGCTGCTGGTGCCGGGGATCGGACGCGCGCAGCAAGCTGCAGGCGCGGGTTCTGGCGCGCCGCAGACGATGAATCCTCCCCCGGCGCAGCAGCAACAGTCCGTTGCGGATGCCGCGCGTCAGGCTAAGGCGCAGAAGGCGGCACAAGGACAGGCGGCGGGCTCAGCGACTACCCCGTCGTCGAGTGCGACGGCTTCTCAGTCCGCGACCGCTTCGACTTCTTCCACGCCGCGCGTATTCGACAACGACAACATTCCTAAGACTGGCGGAATTTCGGCGGTTGGCTCGGAGCCTTCCGCGGATGTGAATAAAAGCGGGAGCGGCGATCAGGCTGCCGCTAACGGCAGCGCGCTTCCCTCCGGCAACGATGAAAAATCGTGGCGGCAGAAGTTCAAAGACCTGCACAAAAAGCTCGACCAGGATCAAGAAGATTTGGATCTGAGCCAGCGCGAACTTGGCGTGGACGACGTGCAGTTCTACACCGACCCTGTGAAAGGCATGCAGCAAGGATTGACGCGCAGCGACATCAACGACAAGACCGCGAAGATCGACGAATTGAAAAAGCGAGTCGATGCTGACAAGCAAGCGATTGACGATGCTGAACAGCAACTGCGCGCGTCGGGCGGAGACATCGGCTGGTCGCGTTAGGCGCGCGACCGAGTCCCGATTGGCTAGACAGCTTGCCAGCTTGAACGTTTGACGGAAATATGGAACCCCTCCTCCTGGTTGAAGACAAACCCGAACTGCGCGCCATGCTGCGGAAGGCGCTCGAAAAAAATGGATACGCGGTAGAAGAGGCGCCGGACGGATCGAGCGCGGTTGAGAAGGTGCGTTCGCGACGGTACCAGCTGGTTTTGTCCGACCTGAAATTGCCGGGAAGCTCGGGGCTGGACGTGCTGCGCGAGTCGCGCAAAGCAGAATCGACGCTGCCGGTGATTCTGATGACGGCGTACGGCTCGGTGGAAGAGGCCGTGACGGCGATGAAGGAAGGCGCGTACGACTTCATTCAAAAGCCGATCGATTTGGACCATCTAAAACTTTTGCTCGAGCGCGCGGCGAAGCAACAGGAACTGCTGCGCGAAAATCTGCTGTTGCGCGAGGAATATTCGGCGCGATATGGATTTCCGCGGATCGTGGGCGAGCATCCGTCGATGACGGACGCGGGAAACATGATCCAGCGCGTGGCGGCGACGGATTCGACGGTGCTGCTGCTGGGCGAGAGCGGGACGGGCAAGGAAGTTTTCGCACGCGCAGTACATCACCTCAGCTCTCGCGCGAAGCATCCGTTTGTGGCGGTGAATTGCGCGGCGATTCCGGAAGGGCTGGTCGAGAACGAATTATTCGGGCACGAGCGCGGCGCGTACACGGGAGCCGGAGCGCGGAAGATTGGGAAGCTGGAGCTGGCGCACCGCGGGACGCTATTCCTTGACGAAATTGGAGAGCTGCCGCTTTCGATTCAGAGCAAGCTACTGCGCGTGCTCGAAGAGCGGCGATTTGAGCGCGTCGGCGGGACTCAAGAAATTGAAGTGGACGTACGGATCCTGACGGCGACGAACAAAGATTTGGCGACGGCGGTGGCGGAGAAACAGTTCCGCGAGGATTTGTATTTCCGAATTTCGGCGGTGCCGATCACGATCCCGCCGCTGCGCGAGCGCGGTGACGACGTGATACTGCTCGCGGATCATTTTCTGGAACGGTTCCGGCGGGAGTTTCGGAAACCGGGTTTGCAATTCAGCGACGATGCGCGAGCGCGGCTGCAGTCGTACGCGTGGCCGGGGAATGTGCGCGAGTTACAGAATGCCATCGAGCGCGCAGCAATCTTGTCGAACGGCCCGTACATCGATGCGGAATCACTGCAGCTGCCAACAGCGAAACCGACGAGCGAAGAGCTGCCGGCGGGGATGTTGAACGAAGCGTTTGCGTGGGACGGGCCGCTCGAGGAAGTGTCGCAGCGGGCGGTGGCGCACGTGGAGCGGTTCAAGATTCAGGAAGCGCTGCGGGAATCGAAGTGGAACAAGACGCGAGCGGCGGAGAAGCTCGGAGTTTCCTACAAAACGCTGCTCCACAAAATCAAAGCGCTGGGAATCGAAGATTAACGCCGTGCGATTGCAGGCGGGCGCGCGCAGTGTAGGATGATGCTGCCGAAATTCCAGGAAATCGATTCAACGTCCTCGTAGCCGACGTCCTTCAGTAGCTTTGCCAACCCTTCTCGAGAAAAAAAGTGCTGAACCGACGTGGGGAGGTAGGTATACGCCTCGCGGTTGCCGGAGACTGCTCCGCCGACGACGGGAAGGATGCGGCGGAAGTAGAAGCGGAACATCGCGGCGGTGAGCCCGGTGGGAGGCTCGGTGCATTCGAGGATGCCGAGCGCGCCGCCGGGCTTTAGGACGCGGGCGATTTCGCGGAGGCCGGCTTCGTAGTTGACAAGATTGCGGAAGCCGAAGGCCGAGGTGACGAGGTCGAACGTGGCGTCGGCGAAGGGCATGTTCATCGCGTCGGCGTTGGCGAAGACGGAGGTCGAGCGCGCGTTTCGAGCTTTTCGTTGGGCGCGGTCGAGCATGGGTTGCGCGAAGTCGGAACCGACGACCGGATGCCAAATTTGTGGTTCGGCGGAGGCAGATGCGGAGCTGGGCGCGCCGGCCTGGCGGCGGACTTTTTCGAGGGCGAAGGTGAGATCGCCGGTGCCGCAGCAGAGATCGAGAGCGCGAGCATCGGGCCGCGCGAGGATGGATTTGAATTTCAGAGCGGTCTTGCGGCGCCAGTATTGATCGATGTTGAGGGTGAGCGCGTGATTGAGGAAATCGTAAGTCGGCGCGATGCCGCTGAACATTCCCTGCACGTGCGCGGAGGCTTCCTGCTCGGTGGTGGCACCGGGCGGGCGAGTGCCGGGCAGCGTCTCGGCTTTGGTGTGAACATCGGTCGTCGTCATTATGTGATCAGAGCGTGGCCTTCGCGGCGATGGACGGCAGATCTTTCATCGCGGTGACGACAAGTTTCCAGGGCAGTTCAATTCCCCACTCCACTTTTCCGATCCGGCGCGGCAGCACCCAGCGGACTTGGCCGGCGCGGGCTTTCTTATCGGCGACTAACAGTTTACGCAACGCAGGGAGGCGAATGCCAGCGAGCGACGGAAGCGGGCCGACGGCGCCGATGAGTTTGAGGATTCGGAGCGCATCGCGTTCGCTGAGGCGGTTGGTCGCGTGCGCGAAAAGCGTGGCGGCGTACATGCCCCAACCGACGGCCTCGCCATGCAGAAATTTTTTGTAGCCAGTGGCGGCTTCGAAGCCGTGGCCGAGCGTGTGGCCGAAATTCAGAATTTCGCGGAGGCCGCCTTCGCGTTCATCGCGCATTACGACGTCGGCTTTGATGCGGATGCAGCGTGCGATCACCCAGGCGAGAGCGCCGGGATCGCGTCTCAAGAGTGCGATCATGCGACGCTCGAGAAATTGGAAGAGTTCGGAATCGGCGATCACGCCGTACTTCACGACTTCGTAGAGACCGGAGCGATATTCGCGGTGCGGGAGCGTCGCGAGCGTGGCGGGATCGGCGACTACTATGCGGGGAGGGTAAAAAGCGCCGACGAGATTCTTCCCTTCCGGGAGATTTACGCCGGTCTTACCGCCGACGGCGCTATCGACTTGGGCGACGAGCGTGGTGGGAATGTGGATGAGGCGGACGCCGCGGAGGTAAGAGGCTGCGGCGAAACCGGCGACGTCACCGACGACTCCACCACCGACCGCGATGATTACGGAGCGGCGGTCGGCGCCCGAGCGCGAGAGTTCACGGACGATCAGCTCGATGGTTTGGAGATCTTTTGAGGATTCCGCGTCGTCGAACAGGATCGTGGTGATGCGGAGTTTTTTGGCACCGCGCTTCAGGATGCGCGAGATGGAGCGGCCCCAGTTCTGCCAGACGTTGGGTGAGGAGAGGACGATGACGTCCCTGGCGTGCGGGAGTGAGGCGGCTAGCGTGCCGGCGCGTTTTAGGATGCCGGAGGCGCAGTAAACGTCGTAGGGGCCGGCGCTGGAGCGGATGCGGATCTTTGACATTTGATTTTAGAAATTTAACACAGTGATGGATACGGAGGCAGCCGGAGGGCGAAGTTGGCGGGAAC
>Ga0209169_10000981_pt1 | contig 17572 bp, 14 predicted proteins | sample HubBroMetageWRM4_FD_188346 | JGI IMG/M metagenome (GOLD analysis project Ga0209169, IMG submission 188346) | Warmed soil microbial communities from the Hubbard Brook experimental Forest, New Hampshire - Hubbard Brook CCASE Soil Metagenome WRM 4... | ecosystem: Environmental > Terrestrial > Soil... | reverse complement strand
GTTCCCTACTGGACGTCCCGGCGAATTCAAACCCGCACGGAACACCTGGTAGAGATCCACCACTGCCTGTACCGCTTCATCCTGCCCTACAATCTTCCGCCTCAGCCCTGCTTCGAAGTCCCGAGACTCGACGCTGCGTTTTCCTGGATCCAGTTTGCGTTCAACTGACGCGTCCATGGCACAAGCCTCCCAGATGCGCGGCCGCGCCCGAATCGCGGGAGCGCGCGGCTTCCTTCGCGGATGTGTTATGCAGACGGGTGGCCAAAGCCGCGATTCCGACGCCCGAGGAAACGCATTGGAATGAGCCAGATGAAGGAGGCGCAGCGTCCTGGAAAGCGCGGCAGAAGCGGGCTTTCTGTTTCAGCGGGGACGCAGCGTGCCGCTCCGACACGGTGTTACAGAACCATTAAAAAACTGTGACTTAACGTCGCAAGCCTTGCGCTGGGTACACGGTTTCTCGTATCGTGTGACGGATTCCATGAAGAAAACCCAATGAAACGTGTACTCGTTGTCGAAGACGACAAAGACATCGTCGAACTTGTCCGCTATAACTTGGAAAAAGACGGCTATCAGGTCTCATCGAGCGGTGATGGTGCGACCGGATTGGCGCAGATTCGTAAATCTCCGCCCGATCTGCTCGTGCTCGACCTGATGCTGCCGAAACTCACCGGATTGGACATTTGCAAAGAGATCCGCAAAGACGTGAGCTTGAACCGCCTGCCGATTTTGATTCTGACGGCGAAGGGCGAAGAAGCGGACCGCGTGGTGGGCCTCGAACTCGGGGCGGACGACTACGTGACCAAACCGTTCAGCCCGCGTGAACTGGCGGCGCGCGTGAAGGCGCTATTGCGGCGTGCCGATCCGGGAACGCCATCGGAAAAGCCGATCGAAGTGGGACTGCTGCGAATCGATCCCGCCGCGTATCGAGTGACGCGGGCGACCAAGCCCGTGCCGATGAGCACGCTGGAATTCCGCCTGCTGTATTTCTTGGCGGCGCGGCCGAACCGGGTGTTCACGCGCGATCAGCTTTTGGACGCGGTGTGGGGCACGGAGCGGTTCGTGACGCCGCGGAGCGTGGATGTGTACGTGCGCCGGCTCCGTGAAAAAATCGAAACCGATCCGCAGCATCCTGCGTTTATGAAGACGATTCGCGGAGCGGGATACCTGTTCGAGACCCGTGCGAGCTAGGCTTTTCTGGAAGCACGGCCTCACGTACGTGGCCGTGCTGGTTGCGGTTGTAATTGTATATAGCCTGTACCAATCCCCGGAGCACAGGCTGCGGGTGCTGGGCCTTGCGGCGATTCTGTTCGTCGCGGGTGTGGTGTTGTCGTTTTTCTTTTCGAGTTCGTTTTCGTCCCGCGTCGAACGCCTGAAAAATTTTGCGAAGCGCATTGCCGAGGGAGATTTCCGTCCGCTCGATCTCGATGGGCCGCAGGACGAGCTGACGGACCTGGGCGACGCGATGAATCACACGGCGGCGCGACTGGATCGCGAGATCCGTATGCTGAGCGGCGAGCGCAACCGTTCGAGCGCAATTCTGCGAAGTATGGTGGAGGGCGTGGCGGTGGTGGACCCGCAGGAGCGGATGGTTTTCTGCAACCGCGCGTTTTCCGAAATTTTCAGCGTGGATCCGGCAAGCGGAGAGGGACACGCGCTGATCGAAGTGGTGCGGAATTCGGAGTTGCTGTCGCTAATTCGCAAAGCGCTGCGCGGCGAAGAAGGATTGCAAAGCGAAATTGCGATGGGCATCGCGCAGATCCAGTATTTTTCGGTGAGCGCAACGCCGGTGCGCGCGATCGAGCCGGGCCCTAACGGCGGAGTGGGGAAAATTACAGGCGCGGTGGTGGTGCTGCACGACGTGACGGAGCTGCGACGGCTTGAGCGCGTGCGGCAGGATTTTGTGGCCAACGTATCGCACGAATTCAAGACGCCGCTAACGGCGATCCAGGGTTTCACGGAAACGCTGCTGGGCGGAGCGCTGGAAGATCCGAAGAACAACGTCCGCTTTCTGCACATCATCCGCAACCATGCGATGCGCCTCGCGCGGCTCACCGACGATCTGCTGAAACTGGCGCGCATCGAAGCAGGAAAGATGGAAGTGGAATTTTTCTCCGTTGGCTTGATGGAGTTGATCGAGGGCTGCGCGGAGACGGCGCTGATGAAAGCGGGCAAGAAACAGATCACGCTGGATATCGAAGTGCCGTCTGGGCTGCCGGCGGTGCGCGGCGATGCGGAACTCCTTCGCGACGTGCTGCAGAATCTTTTGGACAACGCGATTCAGTACACGCCCGCTGGTGGAAGAATCCACGTGACGGCGATTGCGGGACCGAAGGACGCGACGGTGACGGTGTCAGATACCGGCATCGGAATTCCGCTGGCGGATCAGGAGCGCATCTTCGAGCGTTTCTACCGCGTGGACGCGGCGCGGTCGCGCGAGGCGGGCGGCACAGGCCTGGGACTTTCGATCGCGAAACATATCATGGAAGCGCACGGCGGCCGGCTGTGGGTGGAAAGCGAAGTGGGCAAGGGTTCGAAGTTTTCGTTCTCGATGCCGCTCGCGGCGTAGTCTATAGAACGTCCAGCCACTCAGCCGTTACTTCGTCCCACCTCTATCTGCAAGATTTGGCGCATCTTCCGCCGCCTTCACCCAGCATTCACGTGTGATTTATCTGGTTGCAACAGCCCGGTCCGAAGCTTTAGGAGTGGGGCTAGGTGCGGGGATTTGACCGCAAGGAGATTCCGATCGTGGCGACCACAAAGCCAGTGAGTGAAGGTGTGTTTCAAACGGTGCTGGAGAACTACATCGTCTCGCAGGCGCGAACGGTGGAGGCTTCGGTGAACCGCGGATTGCGCGCGCTACTCGAACGCAACGAACGGCTCGCCAGCGAAGTGTTTCTCACCGAGCCGCGCATCAACGAAATGGAAATTCTTATCGACGAGCATGCGGTCCGCATGCTGCGCCAAGGCAATCTTTCCGACGCCGATGTCCGGCTGATCGTAGCGACTCTCAAAATTAATAATGACCTGGAACGCATGGGCGACCTCGCGGTGAACTTGAGCGAACGCGCGGTTTCGCTTGCTGGGATGGGCGAAATTCCGATTCCGTCGGAGATCGAGCCGATGACGTCCGCGGTACGCGCGATGGTATCGAAGTGCCTCGGCGCTCTGATCTACAAGAACGTGGACCTCGCGACGCAGGTGCTCGAAAGCGACGACGTGGTGGATCAATTCCGCGACCAAGTATTCGAAAAGCTGCTCGCGGGAATTGCCGATAATCCGGCGAACGCCGCGCCGAATTTGCATTACGTGCTCGCTTCGCGCCACCTTGAGCGGATCGCGGATCACGCGACAAACATTGCCGAAGACATTTTGTTCTGGGTGCGCGGACTTGAGGTGCGTCACGGCCGTGCGAAGCAGATGGAGATCACGCGGGACAAAGTGGAACCGCCGGCCAGCAGCGCACAGGCCGGAACCGTTTAACCGGTTTTTCATCGTGGCGTAATTTCGCGTGTAGCGGGGTTCGATAGTCTCAAAGTGCGACAGGTTCCCGATTCGCCTATCGGGCCCCCATCGTGAATGCCCTCTCGATCCTGAGATTAACCACCGCGTTCTTAAATATTTGCGCGGCAGAAGAGATGGCTTCATTCCCCGCATCCCGAGGCGCAGTTGCACCACACCCCGATAAACTGCGCCTCCCCCCTCTTGTGTGCCCGATTTCATTCCCAATTCTTAACGATGTAACAATTCCGTAACATTCTCCGCGAAAGATAGGAGTACAAGGAGAGTCCCAATAATGACCAAACGAATCCTGCTAGGTGTGTCGCTCGTGCTCGCGTTGGCGGTCGTTGCCTTGGCTCAAGGTACCGTGCTGCTCAACGGTGCGGGTGCCACGTTTCCCGGCCCGATCTACACCAAGTGGTTTGATGTGTATCACCAGGCCCATTCCAATATTCAGATCAACTATCAGGCGATCGGCTCGGGCGGCGGAATTCGCCAGCTGCTTGCGGGCACAGTTGATTTCGGCGCGTCCGATGGTCCGATGAGCGACGAGCAACTCGCATCGGCGAAGATCAAAGTTCTGCATTTTCCGACGGTGCTTGGCGCCGTGGTGCCGAGCTACAACGTTCCCGGCGTGACCGGCGAACTGAATTTCACGCAGTACGCGCTCGCTGGAATTTACATGGGCACGATCACGAAGTGGAACGACCCGATTCTGGTGAAAGCGAATCCGGGCGTGAATCTGCCGGCGAACGACATCGTAGTGGTGCACCGCTCCGATGGCAGCGGCACCAGCTACATCTGGACAGACTTCCTTTCGAAGGCCAGCGACGACTGGGCTAAGAAGGTCGGCAAGAACACGGCGGTGAACTGGCCAGTGGGATTGGGCGGCAAGGGCAACGAGGGCGTGACCGGCCTCGTGAAGCAGACCCCGAACTCCATCGGCTACATCGAACTGGTGTACGCGGTGCAGAACAACATTCCATTCGGCAAAGTGCAGAACGCGGCTGGACAGTATGTGAAGGCGGACTTGGCGAGCGTGACGGCGGCGGCCGCGGGAGCAGCGAAGGATATCCCGGACGACTTCCGCGTTTCGATTACCAACGCACCGGGCGCGCAGTCCTACCCGATCTCGAGCTTCACCTGGCTCTTGATTCCGGCGCAAATTCAGGATGCGGCCAAGCGCGATGCGATCAAGGGGTTCCTGAAGTGGATGCTCACCGACGGACAGGGCTACAACGAAGGACTGACCTACGCGAAGCTTCCGAAGGCCGTGGTGGACAAGGAGCTGAAGGCGATTTCGCTCATTCAGTAACCGGCTCCGCAGGTAAACCCAATGTCAGCGACAGCAACAACGTTCGGTCACGAGGCTCCGCGCAATGCGTGGCCTCGTTCTTTTGTAAAGCGGCTTCGTGGCGGAGACGAAGTTGCGCACGTGATCACGCTGATTTTCGCGGCCGGCATTCTTTTGGTCACGTCGCTGCTGGTGTGGGAGCTTTGGCGCGAGTCGCATCTTTCGCGCGCGAAATTCGGTTGGATGTTTTTCCTTACGCGAGTCTGGGATCCGGTTTTCGATAATTACGGCGCGGCGCCGTTTATTTACGGGACGCTGATTACTTCTGCGGTGGCGCTGGCGATTGCGGTTCCGTTTGGGCTGGCGAGCGCGATTTTTCTTTCCGAGCTGGCGCCGCGGAAAATCAGCGACGTGATTTCATTTCTGATCGATTTGCTGGCTGCCGTGCCCAGCGTGATTTACGGGTTGCTCGGTATCTTCGTCGTGGTTCCGCTGATGCGGAATCACATCGGCCCGGTGCTGAAGGCGACGCTGGGATTTCTGCCGATATTCAGCGGGCCGAATTACGGCGTGGGGTTTTTGACGGCGGGCATCGTGCTCGCAATCATGGTGGTGCCCTACATTATTTCGGTGTCGCGCGAAGTGCTGCTGACGGTGCCGGGCGATCAAAGAGATGCTGCGCTGGCGCTGGGTGCGACGCGCTGGGAAGCCACGTGGAAAGCCGTGGTGCCCTGGGCGCGAACAGGAATTTTGGGATCGGTGTTTCTGGCGCTGGCGCGCGCGCTGGGCGAGACGATGGCCGTGACGATGGTGATCGGCAACGCGCCGAACATCGTGGCTTCGCTATTTTCGCCGGGCGATACGATCGCATCGACGATTGCGAGCCAGTTCACCGAAGCGACCGGCGATTTGTACTTGAGCGCGCTGATTGAATTGGGCCTGGTGCTGTTTCTGATGACTTTCATTTTGAATGGTTTTGCGCGGCTGCTGATCGTAGCGACCGAGCGCGGCCAGGGGAAAGCGTCATGACGATCACCAGCGCGGAACGAGCCAGACTGACGTGGCGGAAGACGGTGAACGTCGTAATGCTGAGCCTGACGGGCATAGCGGCGCTCGCCGTGGTGAGTATCCTCTTCATGATTTTGGGCTACCTGATCTACAACGGTGGCCATTCGCTGAATCTGAACTTCTTTACGAAGCTGCCCACCCCCGTTGGCGAGACGGGCGGAGGTATGGCGAATGCGATTGTCGGCAGCCTGAAGCTGCTGTTTATTGCGGCGCTGATCGGATTGCCGTTTGGCCTGATGACCGGCGTGTATCTGGCGGAGTTTGGCGGGAAGACGTTTTCATTCGTCGTGCGCTATACGAACGATTTGCTGAACGGCGTTCCGTCGATCGTGATCGGTATATTTGCGTATTCACTGGTGGTGCTGCCGGTGAAACACTTTTCTACGCTGGCCGGCGGCGTGGCACTGGCGATGATGGTGATCCCGGTGACGGTGCGAAGCACGGAAGAATTCCTGCGAGCCGTCCCAGGAAGCATGCGCGAAGCCGCGATGGCGCTGGGCGCGAGCAAGTGGAGAACGATCGCCACTGTGGTGCTGCCAGCAGCAAGCGGCGGCATCCTGACCGGCATGCTGCTGGCGCTAGCGCGCGTTGCAGGTGAAACGGCCCCGCTGCTCTTCACCGCATTCAGCAATCGCTACTGGAGCCAGGGCTGGCTGCAACCGATCGCTTCGCTGCCGGTGATGATTTACACGTACGCAATCGCGCCGTATGACGATTGGCACCGGCAGGCATGGGCCGCCGGATTGGTTTTGTTGACGTTGGTGTTGCTATCAAATTTGGGCGCCCGGTTTATCCTGGCGCGAGCGAAATCCGTCTAAGGCAATGAGCGAAGGTGAAAACGTGAGTGGAGCGCTTCAACCCGCGATGTACGCGAACCCGAACCCGCTGCGAGTACCGGTGACCATGGAAAATACTACGACGCAGCATCAGAAGGCCGAGCTGGCGTTGAGGCTCAAGGTCGAAAACCTGAACTTCTTCTACGGCGCGAAGCAGGCAGTGTTTGGCCTGAACATGAATATCCCCGTGAACCGCGTGACGGCCTTGATTGGGCCGTCGGGATGCGGCAAGTCCACATTCCTGCGTACGCTCAACCGGATGAACGAAACCATTCGCAATACGCGCGTGGAGGGCGGAATTCTGCTCGACGGACACGACATCCTTAGCATGGACGTCGTAGGGTTGCGCCGGCGCGTGGGCATGGTGTTTCAGCGGCCGAACCCGTTCCCGAAATCGATCTACGACAACGTGGCTTACGGGCTGCGCATCAACGGCTTTAAGGGACGCCTCGACGATCTCGTGGAACAGAGCTTGCGGCGCGCGGCGCTGTGGGACGACGTGAAGGACGTGCTGAAGAAGTCAGCATTCGCGCTTTCCGGCGGCCAGCAGCAGCGGCTATGCATCGCGCGCGCGCTTGCCGTGAATCCGGAAGTTCTGTTGCTGGATGAGCCGTGTTCGGCGCTCGATCCGGTGACGACGGCGAAGATCGAAGAGTTGATGTTCCAACTGAAGGACAGCTGCACGATGGTGATCGTGACCCACAACATGCAGCAGGCCGCCCGCGCCAGCGACTACACAGCCTTCATGCTCGACGGAAAATTAATCGAGCACACCGAGACTTCCAAGCTATTTACGATGCCGACCGATCCCAGAACGGAGGCGTACATCACCGGCCGTTTCGGATGATACTGGTAACAACGATTTTCATCGGGCCCCGCATCCCCGGACTCTGAGGAAACATGGAACGACACTTCGAACACGATCTGGAAGAACTCAAGCAGCGGCTGCTGTGGATGGGCAGCTTGGCCGAGCGTGCCGTGCATCAGGCGGTGCACGCGGTGCTGGACGCGGAGGAGAATCTCGCCGACTCCGTACTGACCGAAGAGAGCGCGATCAACGAAATGCAGATCGAGATCGACGACCGCGTGCAGCGGCTGCTCGCGTTGCAACAGCCGATGGCGGCGGACTTGCGGTTTCTGCTGGCTGTGTCGCGCATCAACCAGGACTTAGAACGGATCGGCGACCAGGCGGTGAATATCGCGCAGTCTGCAATGCGGATTTTGCGGCACCCGCAGGTGAAGCCGTATGTGGATTTGCCGCGCATGAGCGAGCTGGCGGAAGCGATGGTGCGCGATAGCTTGAACGCGCTGGTGCGTGGAGATCAGGACCTCGCGCAGTCTGTGCTGCGCCGCGACGATCAGGTGGACCGGCTGCGCGATCAACTGTTCCGCGAGCTGCTCACCTACATGATGGAAGACTCGGCGCAGGTGTTTGCGGCGTTTGAATTGATACTGGTGGCAAAAAACCTGGAGCGCATCGGCGACCACTCCACGAACATCGCCGAAGACGTGATCTACTACATCGCGGGGCGAGACATACGACACCCTGCGCTCGACCGGCGGTAGATCACACGTCATTCCACAAAAATACGCGCAAAGAGCAGCGTAGGCGGGCGTGGAGGTGTGGGCAGCGTTGCGCAGGCAGGACTGCCTACCCCACGCTAGATGCGGGTGAGGGCTACGGCTTCGTCGTCGGCTAGGTCGAGGATGGTGTCTAGTCGGACCATCTTGAGGAGCATGAGGACGCGCTTGCTGGGGGCGAAGTAGGTGGCCTTGCCGCCGGCGCGCTTCAACGTGGTGAAGGCGCGGACGAGCGCGCCGATGCCGGAGCTATCGAGTTCGGTGACGCCGGCGAGATTCACGGCGACGTGCGTCGAACCGGAATCTACCAATTGCTGAATCTTGTTGCGGAAAGCCTCTTCGGCATCTCCCAACTTCAGCGGACCTTCGAGGTCCAAAATCGTCGCGTGGCCTGCTTTGCGTATGCCGATGTGCACCGTGCCCTCGCTAGGACATGCAACGCTAACCGAATTCGGAGCTTCAATCAAGCGCTGTGGAAGCGTTTTCTCGGGCGCTAAATGCGGCAGCATGCCGTAATGTTAAGCGGATTTTCACCTAATTATTTCAGCGGGTGATGGCCTCAAACGCCCGCGGCGTACGCGCCATTCCTTGACGCAACGTTGCCGCATTTGCTAGTCTCGCGCATCTCGCCGCGCTCCTGGAGGCCGTAGTGTTCGTGGCGAACGCCGGAAGTGCCCCCTTCCTATCGGGAGAGACATGGAAACGTCGTCCGCGCTCTATGAATTAGCGAGCGTGTCCCTAGCCTGTCGTGACCAAGACACCCTGCTCAGGACGTTTGCGGCACGCGTAGGTGCGTCGCTGTCTGCGCGAGCGGTGTTTATCTGGACGTACGACGCGCTCGCGGAAGCGCTGGTGTGCCGGACGCGGTGGACGGAGCCGGGCGAACGGCTGAGCGTGGTGAGCGCGCCGGTGAGCGAAGGAATTCTTTACGAGGTGTACGAAGCCGGCGGCAGCCGTATCGCGGACGCGGCGGCGATCGCCGAAGACGGCTTTGAACACATCGATGAGGCTAGCCGGGAGCGCGTGAAGTCGGCTTTATTTGCGGCTCTACCAGGAGCGCAAGGATCGGAAGGCGTAGTGGAAGTGCTGAATCGCCGCACGGGTGATTTCACAGCGGATCAAGCGCATTTCCTGGAAGAAGCGGCGCGGTTTGCAGGCCATGCTTTCGCGAACCTCGGCGCGATCGAAGCGGAACGCCACACACAACTTTTCACGCTCGAGCGGCTCACGGCGCTGTACGACCTGGGGCGCACGTTCACATCGACGCTGGAACTCAACGAATTGCTGCCCGTGGTGGCGAACAAAATCAAAGACATTCTCCCCGCCGGCGCATGCAATCTGTGGATGGCGGACTCGGGATCCGAAGAGCTGTACCTCGCGAAAAAGGTGGGCGAGGATCCGACGATCGAAGAAGATGCGCGCGTGTCGCTGACGGAAGGCTTGCTCGCGGACATCGCGCAGAAAGCGTCGCCGAAATTGGTGGAGGACGCGTCGAGCGAACCGTGGCTCGCGGAGCGCCTCGAGAACGGCGGCGAATTCGAGATCACGTCGTGGATGGGCGTGCCGCTGCGGAAAGACGATCAAGTGCTGGGCGTCGTGGAGATCGTCAACAAAGCGGACGGGACGGCGTTCAACGAAGAAGATCTTTTCTTTCTCGCAAGCATCAGCGAGCAAGCCGCCGTGGCACTGCACAATGCGAACCTGCTCGAGGCGGAGCGCAAGGTCAGCGCGCTCGATGCCCTGCTGAAGATCTCGCAGGAAATTACCTCGACGCTCGATCTGGATCACGTGCTGACGACGGTGGTGCATCAGGCGTCGTCCGTTGTGCCGTTTGAGCGGTGCGTGATCGGATTTTTCGACCGCAGCAAATTTATTCTCGGCGCTGTTTCGGGCGAGGCCGAGGTGCCGAAGACGCGCGAGATGTCTGACCTGCGAACGCGCCTCGAGTGGGTGGCGGCGCAGGACGGCCCCGTCTCCGCAGACCTTTATGAAGACGGCTGGCACACGACGCCCGAAGACGTGAAGGCGCAGGTGGTTCCGTTCCTCGAAGCGCACCAACAGAACGGTTTCTATGGGTTGCCGCTGAAAGACGATCAAGGCACGCTGGGCGCGATGGCGCTTTTGAGCGGCGACGCCGATTTTCTGACCGAGAGCAACAAGGAAACGGTGGGCATTCTCGCCAACCAGACGACCGTTGCGATTCGAAACGCACAGCTTTATCAGCAGGTGCCGCTCGCGAATTTGCTGCAGCCTTTCTCGCAGCGCAAAAAACGATTGATGACCGCGATGCCGCGCTCGCGGTGGGCGGAATACGCGCAACGCGCGGCGCTGATCGCGGGCGCGTTGATTTTGATTCCGTGGCCGATGCGCGTCGGTACAGATGCGACGGTAATATCGGGCGAGCGGCGCGTGGTGACGGCCGTTGGCGGCGGAGTGATCCAGCACGTGAATGTTCACGAAGGCGACGCGGTGCAGGCTGGTCAGGTGCTGGCGCTGCTCGACAACAGCGACGACCGCGTGAAGCTGGCCCAGGCGCAAGAAGCGCTGGCCCAGGCGCGGCACGAATTGGCGGAGTCTGAATTCCGCAACGATCCTTCCGCGGCGGGTCAAGCGAAGATGCAAGCCGACCTACACCAAGCGGAAGTGGATCTCGAGCAGCAACGCGTATCTGAATCTGCGCTACGCGCGCCGATCAGCGGCCTGGTGGTGACGAACAAGATCGAAGACAAGGCCGGCGCGTATTTGCATCCCGGCGAAGCGTTTGGCGAGATCATCGCGCAGGATCGCATGGCCGCGGAAATGAGCGTGCCGGAGACGGATCTGAACCTGGTGAAGCCTGGGGCGAAAACGGCGCTGAAGCTGAACGCGTTTCCGACGCTCACATTCGAAGGAACTGTGGATCGGCTCGGCGCGCAGACGCATGGCGAGGCGGGCGAGCAATATTTCATCGTGCGATCGACGTTTGAGAATATCGGCGGTCGAGCGCGCATCGGAATGGCGGGACGCGCGCGGATTTCCGGCGGCGGTGGATGGTTTGGGAGCGGCTGGTATCCGGTGGGCTACGTGTTGCTGCGCTCGCCGGTGCGTTGGTTGTGGGAAAAAGTGTGGGGATATCTACCTTGAGGTTTCACGGAATGAGGGACGCAAAACATTTTCCGGAGACGCGCGTGGCGCTGGCCGCGCTGGCGCTCGCGTTAACGCTTGGCGGGTGCAGCGACTCATCGTCGCACCCAGAGGCTGCGGCGCCGAGCACGCCGTCGGCTGCTAGTCACCCCGCACCGGCATCTGCTGCTGCGCCGCTTGCCAACGTGCCATCCGCGAACGAAGTCCTCAGCGTGCTGACTGTGGAGCATCAGGTGGATGTGACGGCCCAACGCGACGGCGTGGTGACCGGAATTTCGAAGGATGAAGGCGCGGCCGTGAACGCCGGTGAAACACTCGGGAAACTCGACGAACGCACGCTGCAAACTGAACTGGTGAAAGCGCGCGACGACCTGCAAGTGGACGAGAACAACCACAAATATAAGGAAGCGGAACTGAAGGCCAAGACATCGGCTTTGCATCGGCAGGAGCAGCTTCGCGCAAACGGACTTTCCACGGAAGCCGACCTCGAGCAGGCGCAATTTGAAGCGAAGGCCGCCGAGTACGACATGAAGGGTTACGAAGCGCTGGTGGAAAGCGGACACGCCGAAATCAACCGGCTGAATCTGGAAGTGGAGCAGACGCAGATCAAGGCGCCATTTTCGGGCGTCGTGGTGAGGCGCTATATTCGCGAAGGCCAGGCGGTGACCAAGGGCGACAAGGCGTTTCGCGTGACGCAGCTTGCGCCGCTGCAGGTGCAGTTTCAGGTGCCGGAAACGGCAGGATGGAAGCCGACGATCGGCGCGCCGGTGCAACTTGCGCTAGTGGGCGACGCGAACCGCGCGGTGACCGCGCATGTGCTGAAAATCAGCCCCACGATCGACGCCGCGAGCGACAGCTACGACGTGTTGGCGCAACTCGGCGGCAACGGCATCGGCGATTTGCGTCCCGGCATGGCGGTGCGGGTGAGCTGGCCGAGCGCGAACGCCGGCATTAATGCGGCACCGAAGAAACAGTAGCCACTCTCCGTCATGCGTTTCGGACCCACGAGCCTACAAGTCTCCAGCGTCCTCGCCAAAGGCCTACGCCGGCCGAAGCTGCGCAGCGACGTGCGCATCAGCGAGCAGACCGTCAACGGCGACACCAGCTACGTCATCAAAAACCACGAAACGAATTCTTACAATCGCTACGGATCCACCGAATACGAGCTGCTGCAACTCTGCGACGGCACGCGGACGCCTCTTGAGATTTCCGAAGAACTGACGCGCAGGAATCCCGGTTCGCCCCTGGATGAAGGCGAGGTTTTGGAATTTCTGGACAGCATCGAACCAGCGCTGTGGGAACGCTCGCTCGGCGAGAAGAATCTGGCGGTGCTGGAGCGCATTCGCGACGAACGCAAGGGACGCGTGGAACAGTCGAGCGTCCTTTATATGAGCTTCAAGGCGTGGGACCCGAATAAGACGCTCGCGAAACTCGATCCGTATCTGAGCTGGATGTTCACGCCGGGCTTCGTGATTTTCTCAATCCTGCTTTTTATTACCTCGGCGTATCTGCTTGCCGGCGACTGGGCGCGAGTGCAGGCGGATACCGGGGCGCTCTACAACTTCGCGGACAAAAGCGCGTACGACATCTGGATGTTCTGGATTTTGTTGCTGGCGCTGGGCGGAATCCACGAGTTCGGCCACGGGCTGACGTGCAAGCACTTCGGTGGCGACGTGCACCAGATGGGCTTCCTATTGATCTATTTCACGCCCGCGTTTTACACGGACACCACCGACATTCTGCTCTTCACAAAAACCTCAGAGCGGCAGTGGGTGATTTTTGCCGGTATCTGGATTGAATTGGTACTCTGCGGACTCTCCGCGCTGGTGTGGCATTTCACATTGCCTGGCACCGTAGTGAACGATATTTCTTACAAGCTGATGCTGCTCAGCGGAATTCAGGGAGCGCTGCTGAATCTGAATCCACTAATCAAAGCGGACGGCTACTACGCGCTTTCGCAATTCCTCGATATGGACAATCTGCGCGAGGATTCGTTCGCGTATCTGCGCGCCTGGTTCAATTTCTACATCCTGCGGCACGATATCGATCTTCCTCCAGCGAGCCGCCGGCAGCGCAGAATCTTCATAATTTTCGGTCTGACGGCGATCGTTTACAGCACGCTGCTCCTGCTGCTCGTGATCACATTTGTGAAGAACGTGCTGGTGAATCAGCTGGGTGACATCTGGGGATACATCGGCACTGGGTTCGTGATTTATTTCTTCGGGCGCGCGGGAATTCGCGCTGCGATTCCGAAGGTGCGAGCGTGGGTCCGCGAAAAGAAGGAGGAATGGATGAAATGGAAAATGACGCCCGCGCGCGGCGCTGGCGCGCTGGCTCTTGCGGCGTTGATTTTCCTGCCGCCCGTTCCTTCGCGCGTCACAACGCCGATGGTGCTCGAGGCCGGCCATTCCTCACGCATTCGCGCGACGGTGCCGGGGAAGATCACGGCGGTGTTCGTTCATCAGGGCGATCACGTTCAAGCCGGCCAATTACTGGCGACAATGGAAAATCCTGAGATCACGGCGGACAACCGGGTGGTCGAGCAGCAACTCGCGCTGGCGTCCAGCAGCGTACGTTATGGGCAAGAGCGCTCCGATTCCACCGGCACCGCGAACGCCACGGCGAAGTCGGCACGACTCGAACAGGAGTTGCAGGTCGCGCGAACGGATGTGGCCGGTCTTGAACTGCACTCGCCCATCGACGGCATCGTGGAAACGCCGGGCGTGGGCCAGTTGACCGGGCAGTACCTCGCGCCAGGAGACGAGTTCGTGAAGGTGGTGGATCGCAGCACGATGCGGGCGCGGATTTTGGTGCGCGATCTCGATCTGCAAGATGTCCAGGCCGGCGCAACCGCGAAAGTAAAAGTGCTGCCCTATCCATTTCGCACGTTCACCGGGCGCGTGGAGAGCATCAAGCCGGCGGCGACCATCGACCGGCCAATCGATGAAACCGAGAAGCTCGAGCGGCTGGGGCGGCAGCTCACCAGTTACGTGGCGGTGGATATGGACTTCCCGAATCCTGACGGGACGCTGACTGAGGGAATGACGGGCACGGCCAAAATTTCAGGCAAGTCTGCGCCGCTGGCGTGGCAGATTTTGCGGAGCGGATGGCGCTGGATTCGAAGCCAGATTTGGTGAGATCGCAGTAGTCGGGCGGCGGCGAGAAGCAAAAAACGTGGCATAAAAAAAGAAGACCGCCGTTCCTGGGACGGCGGCCTTCCTTTGGGAGTGCTACTACATCGCACCCTACCGAGCCCAAACCCGGCAGGGAATCTTTTGGGCGAGCTAAAAGTCAGCTCTCTTAGTTATTCACGACGCGCATCAGCGGCAGAACGTGCGACTTTTTCGTCGGCTTCTTGATACCCGCTTTTTTGTCGCCCTGCTTGACTGGTTTCGGCTTGTCAGCCATATCTCGCTCCCTACGCGTCGGTCTCGACTTCCTGAGCCTCTACAGTGCAATCAACTCGCCAAAGCTTTGAATTTTCTGAGCTACTAATTTCGCTGAAAATGGGGCGCTTACACCCGGGAGAAGCGCCTGCCACTCCGATCTTCTGGCCTATCCTGTTGAAATTTTCCTGCCCGCTGTTGACTTTTTCAATAACAGGCTGCCAGCGCTTGAATACGGAGTCTCGGGCCTCAAAACAAAAAGAGCTGCTGCCTTGTGAGGCAGCAGCTCTGGGAATCCGGACTCTTCTGCTCGCAGGGCTGGGTTTCTCCCTGAGCCGAAGATCGATCTAGCGAACCTTCACCGGCGCGTGAGCCTGCAGCGGCTTCGTCGCTTCCATCTTCTTCGCCTTCTTCAAAGTCTTCTTGGCCATTGTGATCTCCCTCGCTTGATTTGCCCTCGTTGGGCAGTTGCTTATGTATATGCAAGAGAGTGCCCAAACTCCAGGAACCAACGCGTCGTCCCTAACTGTCGCATTTTCTTTACGGCTGGCCGGAGTCGCGCGCGCGACCTGTCCAGAAGGCCAGTACGCCGTTGAATAATCCAGTGACCGTTTAAATTTTCAACGATGGGAGGCCGCAGACGCTAGAGGTTGTACTTCCGGCAGAGGTAGTTCAGCCGGTTCCGGTCCACGCCCAGCAGCCGGGCGGCTTCCGACTTCACATTCTTCGATTGCTCGAGCGCTTCCTTTACCCAGCGGCTCTCGAACGCTTCAATTTCGCGGTCCAGCTTGATGCCGGCGGCAGGCAGCTTGAATCGATTGCGCGGGTCGTGTCCGGCTGCCTGAACGATTTCGCCGGGCAGGTCTTTGAGCTGCACGGTGTCCCCGTCCGACATGATGATGAGGCGCTGAATCGTGTTTTCCAGCTCACGCACGTTGCCGGGCCATGTGTAACGTTTCAGGGCCAGCATGGCCTCATCGGCGATTCGCTTGGTGGGCATGCCGTTGGCGGCCGAGTAGATCTGGGTGAAGTACTCTGCCAAAACGGGAATGTCCTCCACGCGCTCTCTCAATGCGGGCACAAAGATCGGGACCACGTGGATGCGGTAATAAAGGTCCTCGCGGAACAGGTCTTTGCGGACCATTTCTTCCAGGTCTTCATTCGTAGCGCTGATCAGCCGGAAATCGATCTTGATGGACTTCTTGCCGCCCAGTCGAGTGAGGGCGCGCTCTTCCAAGACCCGGAGCAACTTGCTCTGCAGGGGCAGGGTTAAGGTGGCGATTTCGTCGAGGAACAGCGTCCCTTGGTGCGCCAGCTCCACACGGCCTTCTTTGGCGGCCACGGCGCCCGTAAAGGCACCTTTCTCGTAGCCGAAGAGTTCGGCTTCCATCAGGCCTTCCGGCAACGCCGCGCAGTTGACGCTGACGAAGGCTCGCGATTTCCTGGGGCTTTGCTCGTGCAGGGCGCGGGCTACCAGCTCTTTGCCGACGCCGCTCTCACCCCGAATGATTACGTTGGTGCTGGCCTTGGCGACGCGAGAGATGGAGTCGAAGACGTGGCGCATCGCGTCGGTGGCGCCGATGAAGTCGCCTAGCGTCTTCTTGCGGCTGATTTCCTCACGGAGGAGCCGGTTTTCGCGCTGGATCCGGAGCTTCTCGACGCCCCGGCTGATCAGGTGACGCAAAACGTCCGTATCGATGGGCTTAATGAAGTAGTCGTAGGAGCCGGCGTCGATGACTTTCAGCGCGGCGGCTTTGGACTCATCCGAGCTGAGGACGATGACCAGCGTGTCGATGTCGCTGCCATCGAGGCGGGAGAACAGCTCAATGCACTGCTTCAGGCCGCCGGACTCAATCGGCATGCCGAGCAGAAGCACGTCCAGCTCGGAGCCTTCCAGCAGCTTGTACGCTTCCGGGTAGTCTTCACCCTCGAAGACTTCGAACTCGGAGCGGAGCGCCGACGCGATCTTGCCACGCAGCGCCGAGTCGTCATCGACGATGCCGACTCTTGGTTTGGGTGCCCCTGGTGTGATGTCCGAACTCCGATACAGATCGGCAAAAATGCATGCACGGAAGGGGCAATCAGAACGGATCCGTGTCGCGGAGATTCTAGGTAAGGCTCTGCCTACCTGTCAACGCTGCATTGGCTATTGAAACGATTAGCTAGAGCGAGGGTCGGGATTCGGCGCAGGCTGCGTGCGCCGCCGATTGACTGAGGCGTGCGCTACAATAGTGGGAACCGATCGATGGCGTCCCCTTTTAGACAAATTCTGCTTCACGACTCTTTCCGCGTTGGTATCACGCTGAAAGGCCTCGACGGCATTCTGGAAGTGCTCGCGAGCGTGGCTCTCTATTCGATCAGCCCCGCGAAAATGACGGAACTCGTCCGCCGCCTGGTGGAACACATGGTGGCGCGCATGCCGAATGGATATCTCGCCGCGCACCTGATCGCTGCGTCGCAGAAGCTGAATAACGACAGCCGCGAATTCGCTGCGATTTACCTGCTGACGCACGGCCTCGTGAAAGTGATCCTGGTGGTATGCCTGTGGATGAATAAGCTGTGGGCGTATCCGCTGACCATCGCCGTGTTCGGCCTTTTCATGCTGTATCAAATGGGCCGGTTCGCTCACACCCATTCGATCGCGATGGTCCTGCTGACGGTGTTCGATGCAGTGGTGATTTACCTAACGTGGGTGGAATTTCAGCAGCAGAAGAAACGCAGGTTCGGGCAGGATACCGCGCAGAAAACAGCAGCGTAGTTATTCTTCGAGGGATTCGGCGTCGATT